>Ga0129298_10000994_pt1 | contig 11824 bp, 8 predicted proteins | sample I19B2metaG_FD_94707 | JGI IMG/M metagenome (GOLD analysis project Ga0129298, IMG submission 94707) | Lake sediment bacterial and archeal communities from Gulf of Boni, Indonesia to study Microbial Dark Matter (Phase II) - ​I19B2 metaG | ecosystem: Environmental > Aquatic > Freshwater > Lake >... | reverse complement strand
TCGTCATTTTGTTCGAGGGTCTGGACGTCTCACCCTGACACTTGTTTCAACTTCGCTTGGCAGCGCCGCACACGACAAGCTGGCTATAGCACAGCCACTGCTTCATCTGAGCTGCCTGGACCTCTGCTAGAAGCATGTTCCGGATTGTCTCTTCGCTCAGATCATACAAGTCGTAGAAGAATCTGCCAGTAGGCTATTCGATCTCCCATTTGGCAGACGTAGGAGAGCCGTTCGTACCCGCCTGGCTGCCCACGTACTCGTAGTCCTAGCCCGTCCACCGATAAGACGGCCATTCTGAGACCTTGTCATGGCTAAGAGCAAGCCTAAATTCACTCCGAAGGGAACATGAGCCTCGAACGCAGCTTCAGGTGATCCCGCTTGACGATAGAGGTTGAGATCAAGGAAATCAAGGAGATGCTGCAGAAACTGAACAGGAGACTCGACTCACTCGTCCAAGACCGCGAAGCCTTGGCAATGATGGCGATATCACAGCAATCCCTTGCAGATTTCCTGACAGGTGAGCCGGACCTGTACTCGGTGAAGGACGTGAAGGTAGCCTACAGGTGAAAGGCAAGATAGTTCTGATACCGTTTCCCTTCACCGATTTGACTAGCACGAAACTGAGACCCGCACTAGTCCTGATTGAAGGCGAGAAAGACTGCGTCGTCGCATTCATATCATCGAGAGTCCCCGAGGAACTTTCATCCATCGATGTATTGATTCGCGAAGACCATAAGGAGTTTGCCAAGACGGGACTCAAGAGAGCGTCCGTCGTCAGGCTAGATAAGGTTGCGACGGTCTCAAAGAACCTGATGCTAGGTGAGATCGGCGAGATTGGAGAGGCTCTGCGGGAAGAAATCAACCGCAAGCTTCGCGAGGCATATCAGTTGTAGTAGTGCCGAATCGACAGAAACGTGCTAGCCCAAACGCATGGTTGAATGTATTCCCGGCCTACTGTTCTCGAACGCCCATCTCAGCTGATTTCGAGCTTGACTACAGCTCGACTTCGGCTTGTATCTGGATGAATATCTGGTCAAAGTCTGCTCGGTTGAGAGTTCTAAACGCGAGTCTAAACCTATCCCGGCCCACCAGCTTTTGGGTTCAAAACCCGGGCATTCGGGTTAACCTCTTTTCTCGGGGCGCACTGAAAGAGGGCAGATGTTTCTCCGGTCGGTATACTAGGAGTACGGACGTGGTAACCGTCTCCACGGAAAGGCTCACGTTGGGGGTTCCAGTTGACGAGCCACTTATCGGGCCGAAGTGGTCTACGGCCAGACTACGACTGCGGTCTCTGTCCGGCGGACGCCTTGGACTTTCGATATCTTGGTCAGGACGGTGTTAGCGAGAGAAGTGAGGTCATTGCCCTCAACTTCCGCAAGAACGTCAAATCTCCCAGTAATCGCGCTGGCCTTGAGACGAGGACTCCCGCTTATCGCGCCAACTTCTCCCGCCACATCCTTCGCCTTTCCGGGATCCGTCTGGATGAAGACGTAAGCTCTTATTGGCATAGGGTTACTCGCTGATGGCGACGGTTAAAAGCCTTTGCAGTCGCAGGAGAATACGAGGAAGGAAACGTATTTGTTCGCGCCCAACTCACGTATTACCGGTCCTTCTCGTGCCAGCCTCGTCACTGGACGAATTGAATCCGCTTCAGGGCGCCAGGTTGCTAGAGAAGGCCGGCCAGTGGCTGAAAGCTGCCGAAACCTGTAAACAGCTCCTCTCGTCGCAGCTGGAACCTGCCGATCGAGCAGAGATCCTCAAGGAGATTGGCTTCTGCTTCAGGAGAGCGGCTATGCAGAGCTCTTCTATCGTGGATTTCCGGAAGACCGTGCAAAATGCTCGAGAGTTCTACCTACAAGCTTCGAGGGACTTCGAAACTAGTCTCGAAAGGCATGGTGAAGCAAGCCATTGTCGCGGTGCGGGGCTGATCTGCGAATCGCTCGGAGTGTTGGATCCCGCAGAGAGGAGACGTCTTCTGAATGAAGCTCGAACGAGCGAGCTTGACGCTCTTCAGGTGTTTGTGGCGGAGAAGAATGCGTCGGGCGCTACCGAATCGTGCATCAACTTGCTGCAGAGCATAGTCGAACTGGTCGACATAGAGCTTAATGGAGAAAACAAGCAAAGCCTTCTCAAAGAAGGAGCAGAAGCTTGGAATTCTCTTTTTGCGTTGGACGTGCACGTGGAAGATCGCGTCTTAGCGCTACTGTACTCGTGGTCTAGTGGGCTCCGATATCAGGCTGCACTGCTCATGCCAGACGCCGATCAAAGAAGGACCTCTGGCAATACGGCACTTGAACATGCACAGTCGGCATTGAATCATGCTCTCGCAGGCGAAGACGATTATGCGATTGCTCTCTCAAACATACGGTCAGGCTGGGCGAAGGATGAATTCACGGGAGAAGTAGACAAGGCTGAAGCACACTTCCGGGATGCACTAGCGCATGCCTCGAGAGTAGGCGATCATTGGCTGAAGGCTTCCGCGGAATATGGCCTCTGCTTCGCTTCATATTGGCGAATGAGCCAAGAAGAAGACTACGAAGGCATGAAGATACGCTCCAAGCAGTGCGAAGAACACGCATGGAAAGCTGTCGAAGAAGCAAGCTTGGTCAATTATGGCTTCGCAATCGCCCTAGTTTATGCGCTCGGCTTAGCTGAGAACTATTACAACCTCGCTCGGCTTGAGGCCGAAGAATCAGAGAGACAAGGGGCCCTCAACAAAGCAACCGAAATGGCAAGGAAAGCCGTCGAGGAGGCCACCCGCAGCGGCTCTGGCATAGCCCTCTCACTCTCACTTCACTCCCTGAGCAAAGGTCTGTATTTGCTCGCGATTCGCGAAAGAGATCAGTCCAGAAAGAGAACTCTGTTAGAACAAGCCCTACAGACCCGAAAGGAGTCCATTGACAAGGCTTCTGAAACCACGCCCTTCTTCCATTGGAACCTCGGTGTCTTCCACAGCTACCTTGCGCTCATCACAGCAGAACTCGCGGAGGTTCGCACAGAAAGCTCGCTTAGACTCCTTGAGGACTCCGCACGGAATATGGAGAAGTGCATAGAGCTCTGCCGCAAAGGCTCTGTGACTCCTGAGGAACAGACAGCACCTATCGCTTGGTATCTCTCTTGGTATGGGGATATTCTAGCCAAGCTGTACTCGAGGAACCGGCAGCAGCAACTCCTCGGACAAGCCAGATCCGCCTTTGATGAGGCTGGAGTGATCTACGAGAAAACCGGCGCATTGGGAAACGCAGCGAGAATGAAATGGCAGGCGGCAAGAGCCTTCGAAGACAGCGGAGAGCTATCGAAGGCTGCAGATACGTTCGAAGAGGCATCCAAGAGCTACGAGCTGGCTGCAGGGAAGACCCCGATACTGAGTCAAGTCTATCTAGAGTTTTCAGCCTTGATGAAAGCGCAAAGCCACGTCCAGAGGGCAAGACTCGCGGACCGAGGAGGAGAGAACGACAAAGCAGCCAAGTTCTTTCTCAAAGCTTCGAATCTCCTAGAGACCTCATCAAGATGGCAGATCCTCGCTCCGCTCTACAAAGCCTCGTCGACCGTCGAGGGTGCCGAAGCATCTAGCAGTAGGGAGGAATTGGAAACATCGTCAGAACAGTTCCGGCATGCTCGAAGCATGCTTCTAGAAGTCGAAGGGATCCTCCACGAAGACTTGCGAACCGCTAGGTCTGAAGACGAGCGCACTGCGATAGGTCAACTGATCGAGGACGCGAGACTCAGGTCGAAATACTGTCTGGCCAGATCAGAGCTTGAAGAGGGCAAGTCACTGAGTCGGAAACTGGCTCGTTCGAGGAGCCTGGAGAAGTTTGGGAAGGCAAGAACTCTCTTCGAGGAGCTCGTTACCAGCCAGGTCTCAGAGGAAGAGAGAGACCAACTGCAATCACTGGCCATGTCCTGCAGAGCGGAGGAAAAGCTGGTAAATGGGGATGAGACATCAGACCCGAACGTGTACGCTGAAGCCGCGCAGATCTTTCGGGCGATCAGAGAAAGATCACGGACTAAGAACGGTCGGGCCCTCGCTCTAGGTCACCTCTCTTGCTGCAAAGCCTTGGAAAACGGAAGGAAGTACCTCGCTGGGCTTGGCCCCAAGTTCTTCGATGAAGCGAAGATGTACCTTGACCGCGCCATTGAAGCCTACGGCGAGGCCAGATCGAGAGGAGCCTCTAATTGGGCAGAGGCCACGCGACTTTGCTTGGACGCGCAGGCATACCTCGACAGAGCAGAGACTGCTTTGGATGTGGATGAAAAGTTGAGGTTCTATGCGCTTGCTGAGAAATGCCTGCGCAAAGCAGCGGAGCTCTACGAGAGCGTAGGATACCGAAACAGAAAGGATGAGGTCGCAGAGAGCCTGGAAAGAGTAAGAAAACGCAGAAGATTCGCTATCTCTCTGCGCAATCTTCTCGCATCTCCTCCCACATCAAGTCCCGTGGAGATGAGCGTAGCAGCTTCCCACAAAATCCGTGCTGGGCCGTTCCCCAAGGAGTTTGAGCGAGCAAATGTGCAGGGCAGGGTCATCCTCCCCTCTGAGGCAGAAGTGGGAAAGAGCTTCGAGGTCCAATTCGATCTTGTCAACGCGGGCAACGCCTTAGCACTCTTGGTCAAACTTGAGAAGGCTGTGCCTAAGCCTTGGAAAGTCGTCCTGCAAACGGATCGGCATCAAATGGCGGACGGGTCCGTCAACCTAGGCGGGAAGAAGCTCGATCCGCTCAATACGGAGACAGTCAGCATGCGTGTTGAGGCAGGGGAACCCGGCATCTTCGAGATCAGACCAAAAGTAGTCTTCATCGACGACATGGGCCAACTTCGAACATCGGACCTCGACGCAGTCCAAGTTACAGTTTTGGCGCCTCTCGCACTCCACTTTGAGAGACCAAACTCTGAGAAGATCTTCACAAGTCTCCTCGAGGCCTTCATCAGAGATTACCGCGATCGCAGGATTTTCGTTGACAAAGCCGGGTGGAGGACCATGGTCGAAATCGCTCGAACAGCAGATGTCCCCAGATCGGCTTTGTATGGCAGCGCCGGAAGTAGAGGTAAGGCGTTGGCCGAACTCCAGAGAAGGCAGATTATAGAAATGCGGGTCTTTCCGGGCGAGAGAGGAAGAGGAGGAAGGATCATGAAGGCCCGGGTTCATGTGACAAGCCCCCAAGTTCAAGCCCACCTCCGGAGCGCTGGCGTGAGCATCTCTCAGGGTTGAGCTATCGTCAGGTCACCCTCCATAGCGAGGGTGCGAGCTGTCGTCCTCAAGGTTCCCCCTCATGGCTCGCACGGCGATCTCACCACGTCAGGACCGATGTGCGAGAAATGAAAAAGCTCTGCTGACAGCACTTGTTCATTCCGGGCTTATTCTCTGGCAAAACGGTACTTTGACGCGGTATAGGTCATCGGCAAGGCCGCGCGGGACTTTCTTCATCCAGCTTGCATTCCTGAATTTCAAAAAAGCCAGAGGAGGCAGCGCGAGTATGCCTGTTCCCGCAATCATCGAAACCATGTAGACTTCCGAAGGCATTATCTCGATACCACCTGGAGGGAAGAGTGATACTGTGAAGGTGAACAAGCAGGAAGCGAAACCCGCGCCCGCAATAATCCACATACCTACCTTGCCTCCCGGTATTCGGAATCCGCGCGGAATTCCAGGCTGGGAATACCGGAGCTTGATCACCGATGCGAAAATGAACATGTAGGCAATACACAAAACCTCCGTTGTCATCGCTGAGAGAATCCAGTACGCTGCGCTCACACTCGGCACGAAAAGGTACAATGTTGAGATAATCGTTCCAATTATACCCTGCAGGATAAGCACGGCAACCGGCGCCCCATGCTTGTTCAATCTGTTGAACATGGATGGCATGTTTCCCTGCTCAGCTACCACGCGAAGACCCTTGGCCGGGCCATTCAACCACGACATGAGTAACCCGACTCCGCCCATTGTGACTAGCAAGGCCAACGGTCCGACTAGCCAATTCAGGTTGAATGCAGCAAAGAACGCAGCGAAAGCCTGCATCAACCCGGCAGCCAGGCTCAACTGCTGCTGGGGTACAACAAACGCGATGGCCAAGCTGCCAAAAACTGTAAGCACGAAGATGATTGTTGCGGACAAGGCTATCGCGCGCGGGTAGTCCTTCTGCGGGTTGGGCACGGACGACGCATAGTAGCCCGCCATCTCCATTCCTGCGCAGAGTAGGACCACCGTCGCAACGAACGGCAACGTGCTAATGTCTAGTGTCGGCACCAGCTGAGCAGCCGAAAACTGTGGAACTGCCAGAGAACGACCTTCCATTACGTACAAAATACCAAGTAGGATTATCAGGCTCCCTGGGATTATTGAGCCTAGGAGGACGCCGATATTCCGCACCTGGCGTGCCACGCGCTCTCCAAAGACAGCCGCAACAGTTGTACCCCAAAAGACAACGACCATGACTGTGAACATGAATATGTTGTTGTCTGCGAGTTGCGGGTCCACCACAAAAGCGAGTGTCGAGCCTATGAACGACAGCACAGCCGGATACCAAACCAGATTGTTTGACCATTCGCAGAACACAGCGATGAAGCCTGAGTGGTCACCGAAAGCCTCCTTCACCCACGCGTAGACTCCCCCACCCTTTGGCCAGCCGGTTGCAAGCTCGGCTCCAGCCAAGGAGAGAGGTATGAAAAACGTGAGTGTTCCAATGACATACCATCCGACTGAGGACCAGCCATACTCCGCCATGCACGGATAATGCCGTAGACTCAATACGGCGGCAACGTTGATCATTGCGAGCGGGATCAAGGTCCTCTTTTCTTTCTGCACCCGGATGGCCTCGATCCGCTGAGGAATCCAGAAAAATACCTCAGCGTTTTACATGGCGCCAGCAACTGAATCCTGCATTAACCCGTCCATCCAAGGCAAATATGAATCCAAAGAAACGGGGTTGGTTAGAAACAGTGCTTTTGGCGGGGAAGTGGCCCGCATTGAAGGATTTGTCGACCAAGAGAACCGAATTGGCTGGACTGTCCGGCGGTATTTTTCACGGATTTTCAGACCTGCTTACCTATTCAGAAGCCCGCGCGGAATCAGCCCTCACCAGGAGGCTAGTCAGTCAGTCTTAGCTCTGGAGTCGCCCTTGCGTTCTGAATCAGCCATCGTCTGCCGCTAGGCTTCGTGAGCTAGCTTCTGTGAGAGCAGCTGCAGCAGGGTTAAGGGCAGGCGCTGTCGGAGCATGAGGAGGAAGTTGCCCGGGCAGTTCACCTCACGAATCTTGGTGTGAAAATTCGTGAAAAATAGTGGGACCTAGCTTGGTCGATGATGGCCCTGGATCAGCAAATCCGGCCACTGCCTAGCATTTTTCTGAGACCAGACTCCATTTTGAGCGAATCGGATTTGCATCGACTGCAGCTTGCCCAGATTGACACACTGCGTCCAGTTCTGTCCAGCAACGGCTGCAAAAAAGGCTGAGGTATTTTTCCAGTCTGTCAGGTGCCTCGGCCGACAAGCGCTAGGAAAGCCGGGCATGAGCTTTGGAGAGTTCACGCAACTTGAAGACGAAATCGACAGAATCACTTCAGCCGCAGACGAGGCGAAGATTCCGCTTCGCGTGTTCGGCGGGGCCGCCATGCGGCTTCACTGCCCCAGGCACCAGCAGCTGTACGACTCACTGGGGCGCTCGCCGAATCATGATATGGACTTCGTTACTTACGATGGACTTGGGGAACGGACGCGCAGATTCTTCACGAGTCTCGGGTACGATCCGCATGTCTCGATGGCGTTGTCTGGAGCCACTGGGTCCGGCAGGCACAGACAGATGTTTTATGACAAGTTCGGAAACAAGGCGGTCGACCTGTGTCTCGGGATCCTGAAGATGAGTCATGTGATCGACTTCTCCCGCCGGCTTGATCTGGACTTTCCGACGGTTCCGCTCGCCGAGCTCGCTTTGCAAAAGCTCCAGATCGTAGAGATGAGAGAAAAGGATTTGCAAGACATGGTGATCTTGCTGTGCGCGCATGACGTTGGACAGAGCGACGACGAAACGATTAATGCCGATCACGTGGCAAAGACGCTCTCAAAGGACTGGGGTTTTCACTATACAGCCACGACAAACCTGCGCCGCATAGCCGAATACACTGCCAGCAATCCCGCTATCTCAAAGGCGGACAAGGACGCGGTCGCGGCGAGGGTGCAAAAGCTGATGGACGCAATAGATGCCGAGCCCAAAACGCCCATGTGGAAGCTTCGCGCCAAAGTTGGTACAGCCATCAAATGGTACAATGTAGTTGAGGAAGTAAACCCCTAGCTTTGAGCAGCCACTCGAACTGGTCTGGGCGAACAGCCCGCCACTACTGGCCTTTCTAAGAAATGGTCCTGTGTTATTGCAACAATTAACGCGAAGGCGAATGAGACCTTGAGAGCACAGACAATTTGGAATCCCGTCGTTTTCGCCAATGATGAAGTAAATCAGATATACCCAAGCAGAAACTATGGGTGGCCTTTGGTAATTTGCAAAGCAAACGACCCTCGATATGTCGACCCGGTGTCCTGCACGGGTGACAATGAAACTTGGGCTCCCTCAGGCTGTAGCTTCTACAAGCCAGAAGGGGCATCGGCTGGGAACCTATTCGATGGCTGGAAATACAGTTTCTTTATCGCTACGCTACGGGGAGAACACCTGCACAGATTCTTGTTCAATTCACAGACAGGTTTTGTTGAAGCAAGTGAAAAGCTGCTTCAGGGAAGCTTCGAAAGACTCAGGGACGTACTCCAAGGCCCAGACGGACTGCTGTACATTTTGACGAGTAACAGGGACGGTAGAGGTTCGCCTGCGCCGAAAGATGACAGGATCATAAGATTGCGTCCTCTATAGTCAACCGTGCCCACATTACAGAATCCCGATTCCAGGTCTTTTCCTGATCTATCTCGGTCAGCGAGTCCCGGTGCTTTCGCGGAAGAGTGCGCTATGGATTGGTGATGACGTGGCGTACCTTCGCTCGCGTGGGCAATTGCGCGTTCGCTCCGGGCTCGGCCCATCAATCCAGTCTGTTGCCGCACCTGCCGCAGTACCCGAAGTCCTCTGGCAGGTTCTTGGCTCCACACCTCGGGCAAGTCTTGACTGGGGCACCCCAGTGGAACTCGTGCGCTTTGCCGTCTGCGGCTCGTTTCCTGAAGCGCATGTAGTCTATCGGCCTCTTCTCGAGGAATCCCCGGAACCCTTCCAGTGGCTCCGCGGTCGCGTAGTGTATCGAGAGCCAATCCCTAGCGTGACCGAGCGTGGTCCAAGCGAGATCGCCCCAGAAGTTCGCTTGGATCTTAGTGTACCTCAAGCAGTCAGGCATCTTGTTGACGAGCTTCTGGCAGACTTCGCTTACGGCCTCGTCGAGCTTCTCGAAGGGAACAACCTTATTGACGAGCCCCCACTGCTCCGCGGTCTTCGCGTCCACAAAGTCGCAGACCATCGTCATCCAACGCGTCCTCTTGTCTCCCACAGTCAACGGAAGCCACTGCGTGGCTCCACCGGCCGAGACGCTTCCAACGTTGGCTCCTGGCTGTATGAACCGCGCGTGCTCCGCCGCGATCGATAGATCGCAGGCCAGGTTGATTTCGTTGCCGCCGCCCGCGACGATGCCGTTTATCCTCGCAACTATCGGCTTTCCGCAGTTTCGTATCATGTAGAGCATCCGATCATAGAACTCCCACCACTGATAGAACCCGTGGGGCTTCCTCGTGTACTCCTCAGCGTACTCGTTCGCGTCGCCGCCCGTGCAGAAAGCCTTGTCGCCGGCCCCAGTTATGACGCCCACAGCGACTGAGCCGTCCCAGAGAATATCATGGAGGGCCTCGCAGATCTCCTGAAGCATGCTCAGACGGAACGCGTTGTACACCTGTGGTCTATTGATCGTAATTCGCGCTACCCAATCCTTCTTCTGATAGATGATGTCCTTGAAATCAAACTTCTCTGCAGGCTTGACTTCATACCTTGATAATCCCGTAATTTCACCTCCCTGGAATCGAAGCATGACACGATAGGAGCGGTAGTTATTTCATGCTTTTCGATGGGCAGGAATCCAAGCAAGATTTGTGCGTACCAGAAATCGTTTTGGTTGCGCCATGTGTCTCTCTCCGGTCCGTCTATCCGCGACACCCGCGTTCCTCCGTCTCGTAGGAAACGAGGGGTTGCAGATAGAGGTCAAGCTATAGAGAGCAACCGAAATACGAGCGTGCAGTCCTCGAGTCGGCGGCGGCGGTTACACCGAGCTTCTATCAGTGCGATTGCCGCAAGGGCTTTCAGCTCTGGGTCACCGAATATGTTTTCGATCTGATCTTTAACGCGATCCTTCACAGTCTTGTCCTTAGTCTTCCTCGGTTGTCGGGGCAGGTCACTAGCCAAGGATGCCGAATGCGGGAAGGGCTCTGTAAGCGATTGCGCCGATCAGTATCGCGAGGGCTATGGTCGACGTCATTATTGCGAGCGTGCTTTTCCTACCGAGTTCCCTTGTGAGGACGCTCATCGTTGCAATGCAGGGGAAGTACAATGTGACGACGAGTCCAAAGACGAAGAGTTGGAGGGGCGTCATAAAGAGTAGGAGGTTGCTCGCCGACGGCCCGTACTGCATCACGGCTAGGGCGATCAGCAACTGTAGCGTGAGTTCCTTGCGGAGGATCCCAACAACCAAACATATACTTGCTACGGCAGGGAGGCCCAGTAGCGCATACATCATTGGGTTCACCGGCGCCAAAAGTGTCTGAAGGTACCCCGTCTGGTAAAGTGCGCCAAGTACCATGCTCCCCATCATGATCATTGGAAGCGCGAGCACCATGAAACTCTTGAACCTGAACCACGTGCGGTTCAGGATCGTTGAGGCTCTAGGTCGTCTGAACGCAAACATTTCCATGACCAATTCAGATGCCTTCCCTGGAAGCAACCTGTTGAGTGACCAGCCAACTACAGCAATGACTAGCAGGTCGATTCCAAAGATAGCTGCGGCGTACTGCCATCCGGCAAAGACTCCGACCGCGGCCATGATCACAGCTATTCTGGCGCTGCACGGCGTTAGAGTGATCAATGTGCACGCCAGCATCCTCTCTCGTCTCGTCGAAAGGACCCGCGTCCCCATGATCGCCGGCACATTGCACCCGAACCCCATTATCATTGGAATTATGGACCTCCCGTGAAGGCCAATCTTGTGCATGATTGTGTCGGCAAGGTATGCTACGTTGTTCAGGTAACCACTATCTTCCAGAAGCGATAACACCAAGTAGAATGTGAGCACGTACGGTATCCCGACCGATAACGCGCCAAGAACCCCAGCATCTAGGCCCCACAGAAGAACTTGCGATACGAATCCGTTTCCGACGGCAGTAGTCACAATGAGCCTGATAGAAGGGGAAGCAAACCTGGCCCACAAGAAGCTTGTGGCGTCGCCGAGAAATCCTCCTACGGTCAGCATGAAGGCGAAGATCCCCGCGATCACACCCATTGCCAAAGGAATTCCAGTGTACGATGAGACAGCGTAATGCGTCAGTCTTTGAGACAGAAGAGGCGGCTGACCGACTCGAACTTGAACGGCGTCTGTTATCTGCCTTGCAAGTTCGTGCCTTTGACGAGCCATCACTAGGCTTGCTGGCTCATGATATTCAGATTCGATTGACTTGGCGAGTTCCTCGGTCAGCTCGACAGCTCGCGTCCCGCGATTCTCCCGACGTAGAAGCTTGGTAAACTCCTCGTCATTCTCGAGTAGTCGAATGGCGAGAGCACGAGCGCTTAATCGAAAGGGGATTTCTGGAAGGTCCCTTTTGATTGCTTCTTCGATTCTGCGTATCGCTTGCTCAAGGTGGACATCAAAG
>Ga0129298_10000993_pt1 | contig 11829 bp, 9 predicted proteins | sample I19B2metaG_FD_94707 | JGI IMG/M metagenome (GOLD analysis project Ga0129298, IMG submission 94707) | Lake sediment bacterial and archeal communities from Gulf of Boni, Indonesia to study Microbial Dark Matter (Phase II) - ​I19B2 metaG | ecosystem: Environmental > Aquatic > Freshwater > Lake >... | reverse complement strand
TTAAGCCCCCTTTTCAATACAATTTCCTGAAGTATTTCCAGTATTTCCTTTGCTTTTCCGTTACAAAGAATGTTTACTTCAATTATTTCAATATGAATATCCCTAAGAAGATCTTCAAAGTTCTTTTTATTTACTGACTCAGGATCATTTATCTTAAAACCAAGAGAGTCAATTCCCTTCATAAGAACCGATAGTGCCTTCTTATTTGCCTCTCTGTAGTCATTAACTTCAATATTCTGACGTACAAGCCAGTTATTGTTCCTGATCTTTTTTCCTCTGAGGTATGGGAACTCTCCGGGAAGATTACTGACAAAAGGAAGTTTTTCAGTATCAGTCATTCTGTAAAAAGGCTTCACTTCAAAGCCTTCATTTGTTCTCCAAACAAGTTTCCTGGAAAAATCAGCCCCCTTAAGGTCAGCATTAATCATATCCATCCATTCCTTTTCAGATACCGGAGGAAACTGATCAAACAGTTTTTCTTTTTTCACCTTACTGTAATATTTTTAAACTGTTGCAAAATAAAATATTTTCATTGTACAGTTATCATGAATTTTATCATATTCAGATAATTGCACAGTGACAGTTTATTTCCCTGCAAATTCCATCAGGAAAGCTTTCATGAAACCATTTAGATCGCCATCGAGAACTGCCTGAACATTGCCTGTTTCATAGTTTGTCCGGAGGTCCTTTACCATCTTATAAGGGTGAAGGACATATGAACGGATCTGTGAACCCCATTCGATTTTCTTCTTTTCTCCTTCTATTTTTGCCTGCTCTTCCATCTTCTTTCTAAGCTCGAGCTCATATAACTGCGATTTTAATATGCGCATGGCATTCTCCTTATTGTTTAGCTGGGAACGGGTTTCCTGGTTCTCGATTATTATACCTGTCGGGTGATGTCGCAGCCTAACTGCTGTTTCAACCTTATTAACATTCTGTCCTCCTGCTCCGCTCGAACGGTAAGTATCCCAGGTAATATCTGCAGGATTTATAACAATTTCTATTGTATCATCCACCAGAGGTGATATAAAAACAGAGGCAAATGTAGTCTGTCTTTTTCCCTGGGCATTGAAGGGAGAAATCCTGACAAGCCTGTGGACTCCATTCTCACTTTTCAGATAACCATAGGCTCTGTCTCCTGAGATCTCAATAGTAACTGACTTAACGCCAACCTCATCACCTGCCTGAAAATCAAGCTCTTTGACATTGTAATTATTTCTCTCAGCCCATCTGAGATACATCCGCATCAGCATTGCTGCCCAGTCGTTGCTCTCTGTTCCGCCGGCTCCTGAATTTATTTTGAGGATAGCTCCCAGCTGGTCTTCCTCCTTCTGAAGCATATTTCTTACTTCAAGATCTTCAATCATTAAAAGAGTGGCAGCATATTGTTTTTCCACCTCTTCCTCTGTAGCCTCCCCATCCTTGTAAAAATCGTAAAGAACCGAAAGGTCCTCGACTGCCGTATTTATCTTCTCATAATCTGTAGTCCAGCTTTTCAGCACTGCAATACTCTTCAGCAGATCTTCTGCTTTTTTAGCATCGTTCCACAGGCCTGGCTGCTGCGATTGTCCTTCTTTTTCAGCTATGATTTCAAGTTTGCCTTCGATGTCAAAGATACCTCCTTAACGCATCGCGGCGTCCCGATAATTCTCTTATCTGTTCGTTCGTTACCATCTCTGTAAATTTTGCACAAATTTACACTTTTATGGGAGATAACAGAGATATCATTAAAGTTGCAGCAGGGGTTTTGCAGCTAAATGAATTTTAGTAAATTTCGGATACATTAATAACAAAATGAAAAATCTGATTGTTTTCTCCTTCCTTATTCTTACAAGTTTCAATATCCTGGCACAGATGTCATCCAGGGCAGACAGTCTTCAGAAACTTATTGATAAAGAAAAAACCGATACGGGAAGAATTGTGCTTTCATATCGTCTGGCATATGAGCTTCAGTACAGTGATCCGGAAAAATCAGAACTGATAACCCGGCAGGCACTGGAAGAGTCTGAAAAACTGAATTTTCCAAAAGGAACAGGTAATTCAAAGATACAGCTTGGAAATCTTGAACTTATAAAGGGTAATAATGAAACAGCGACCCAATTTTATCTTGAAGCTCTTGATATTCTTACAAAAGCTAACATAAAGGAGGGTATTACAGTATGTTATAATAATCTCGGGATTATTGCCCACAATACAAACGATTACTCCGGGGCAAATGAATACTACCGGAAATCCCTGGCAATAAACAGGGAACTGGGCAGGAAATCAGGAGAGGCAACGGCACTCTACTGTCTGGGGACAGTCTTTGAGAACCAGGCAAAATATGACAGTGCCCTTAAATATTACTATGAGGCACAGGCGATAAGTGAAACTATTCCGGATGAGAGGCTGATAGCATACGGAAAATCAAGCCTTGCAAATGTTTACTTCACGATGAAGAATTATCCAAAGGCCATGGAATATTACAGGGCTGCCATATCTCTTTTTGAGGCCTCAGGTAATAAATACGGATCGCTGAAAATGTATATCTCACTGGGCCAGACTGCCGCTGAGATGGACAGCTCTGAGACAGCAATTGATTACTATGACAAAGCTCTGAAAATAAGCGTAGGTATTGAAAGCCTTAATGATGAAGCCATGATAAATTACTTAATGGCTCAGCTCCTGGAATACCAGGGGGATCTTGAATCAGCCAGACCAAAGTATGAGAAAGCCTGCAGCATTTACAAGTCAATTGACAGCAAGGACAATATTGTTCTTGCTCTTGTAGCACTGGCCAGACTAAAGAACCTGTCATATGAATTCAGGGCTGCTGAAAAGTACCTTGAAGAAGCTGAGACAATTGCAAGGGAGATAAACTCGGTTGGATCGGGTGTGGATATTTACCGCGAGCTGTCAATGAGCTATACAGGCCTGAAAGACTTCAAAAAGGCATTCTATTACCTGAACCGTTATTCTGAACTTAAGGATTCACTGATGAACGTTGAAAAGCAGAAACAGATTCTTGAGCTGCAGACACAATATGAGACTGAAAAAAAGGAAAAGGAGAACGAATTACTAAGGAAGGACAGGAAAATACTTCAGACAACCAGAAACTCATTAATCATCGGAGCCCTTCTGCTTGCTTTAATAATAATTGTAGTATTGAGAAGTCTTATGATAAAGAAAAGGGATAACAGGATCCTAAAAGAACAGAAGGAAGAGATCAACAGGCAGAAGGAGATTGTTGAAAGCCAGAAGACATCTATAACTGACAGCATAAAATATGCCAGAAGAATACAGTCAGCAATGCTCACTCCTGATGAATCGGTGAATAATTATCTTCCCGACTCCTTTGTTCTTTATCTTCCCAGGGATATTGTGAGCGGAGATTTCTACTGGCTGAAAAAACTCAATGAAAAAATGGTGCTTGTCTGCGTTGCTGACTGTACCGGACATGGCGTCCCCGGAGCCTTCATGAGCATGCTTGGGATGTCTCTATTAAACGATATAATAAGTGTAAAACATACACTAATAATTAATAACGATTTCAGACTATCCGACATCCTGAATGAGCTGAGAGAAAGGGTAAAGAGCTCACTCAGACAGACGGGAAAGGAAGGAGAAGCACGTGACGGAATGGACCTTTCAATGTGTCTTATAGACAGAGAAGCCGGTCTGCTGAGGTATTCAGGGGCTAATAATTCTGTTTATATAGTAACAAACGGAACACTTACTGAACTCAAGGCAACGCGAAACCCGATCGGAATCTATCTGAACGAAATAAGTTTCACCGACCATTCATTTGAACCGGGACCCGAATCAATGGTGTACATGTTTTCAGACGGATACTCCGATCAGATAGGGAAAGGAGGCACCAAATTCCTATCGAAGAATTTCAAGAAGCTGCTTTCAGAGATCAGTTCCCGTTCTACATCCGAAATCAGGGAAATTCTTCATAAAAAGCATCTTGACTGGAGAAATGACGAAGAACAGGTTGATGATATCCTGGTGCTGGGTTTCAGGCTTTAAGCTAATTATTCAGAGTTATTTCCCATCGGCCCGGTTCGTTGATTGTACATTCAAACTCAACGTCGTAAGCTCCAACCGAGACTGGGTTTAATGTCACATAATGGACTATCAGATTAAAAGGGAAGTAAACATCCCTGATCCCTACATATGACGACCCTGCCTTGAACTGGACACCATTATTAGAAACCATGCTTAACTCCAATACACGCGGATTTACCTGTCCTTTCAGGTGAAACCTTATAATCACTATGTTTCCTTCATTTATCCTCCTCAAACTGGCACTTAGCAAGTTGTATTTTCTAATTATTGTGAAAGCAGGCAGACTATCGTTCCTGGCAAATTTTCCTTCCCTCCAAATTCCTTTTACAATTGAATCGCCTCTTAATGTAAAATAAATAATCTCTCCCTTGCCGTCACGCAAGCCATTCGACCACTCACCACGGTATACCGGTCCGTTAGTCCATGAATATGTTCCGATGCCATGAGGTAATCCTTTTCTGAATTCCCCTTCGTAAAGATCTAAGCCTGATGCTTTTCCCTTTCCGTGTGCCAGTCCGTTTTTACAGTCCCCTGAATATGTACCTGATATCTCCGGAATCAGAACCTTGCATATATCATTCTGGGCGGAAGAATTATAAGTCATAGCCATAAAGAGTATAACCAATGACATACAAAATGGTGTACAGGTATCTTTCATATCCGTATTAACAGATGAAAAAAGATGAATTCCGTAAGTTTTAATAATCAGAAAGATAAGAAATGTCTGATATTAGCTAAAGAATCAGGAAACAAAAAATACTGATATATATCATTTTAGTATCAGGGATGATACATCCTGAAGAAATAATGCAGCGTTTATAAAAATCAATTATTCAGGGTGACTTCCCACTTTCCCGGTTCATTTATTGTGCATTCAAAAACCACTTCAAAAGATGACAGGGATATCGGATTATTTGTAGTATAGCTAATTTTCAGGTCCAGGGGAAAACGCACTTCCTGCAGGCCTTGATAAAATCCAGTCTTGAATTGTGTCCCGCTTGAATAAACCATTGATAATCTCCTCACCTTAGTATTTATTTGCCCTTTCATCATATACCTGATGACAATTGTATTACCGGTACCCTCTTTAGTAATATTAACCGACAAGAGGTTATCTTTCCTGATAATGTTGTAGGGAGGAACATTTTCCTTCCCTACAAAATTGTCAGCCCGCCAGATTCCCTTAACTACCGAGTCACCCCTTTCCGTACGATATGTCAGTTCTCCTTTGCCATGCTTCAGTCCCTTAATCCATTCTCCTTTGTAAACAGGACCACCTGTATATTCATAAGTCCCTTCACCATGAGGCAATCCCTTGCTGAATTCCCCTTCATACCTGTCGCTGCCTGTGGAGATTCCCTTTCCATGAGCAAGTCCATTCTTACAGTCCCCGGTATAAGTGCCTGAAATCTGAGGCATCATCACTTTGCAGTCATTTACCTGCCCATGTATCTGAAAAGAAATATATAGAAGTGTTGAAAACAAAATCCCGAATTGAGAAATATTCACCGGTTTCATAATCTATTATTAGTTTAATGTGCTTAACCCGATGTAAAAATAATTCAAAAGTTAAAAAGAATATTACCTGAAGGCAGATCCGGAATGAATAAATTAATGATATTTAACATAATACTGTCAGTCAGGATACTAACAATTTATGTGCCAAAAGTTATATATTTGGGATTCTTTTGCAAAAGTATATGCTGCGATTAATAACCGGAATTAAACCCTATTCAAAATACCTCTTTATTGCATGGATGGTAATAATAATGACTGTTTCATCCATCCCTAAGCTCCCTGCAATGAAAATTGAAACGGATAGAGGAATAATAAGGCTTGACTACTTCATTCATATCTGTGAGTACGGATCACTTGCATTTCTGGGTTTCCTGTCACTTGCCGATGACAATTTCAGGCTGAATCTGAAGACATATGCATTATTAACAGCAGGGCTCATAGTATTTTCCCTGGTTGATGAATTTCATCAGAAACTTATTCCGGGAAGGACCTTTAATGTGAAGGATATATACAGCAATTTAACAGGAATTTTTGCAGCATTGGTTACCTGTTTAGTGGTTTTCAGAATTTTAAGGAAAGCCCAGGAGTAGTTTTAACGATACATTTGTATTGTAAATCAGGTATTAAGGCAATTTTTCATACAACGGAGGAGGTCCCTCTCCCGCTGAAGCGGGATCGGGATGACAGGTCAAATAAGAATCATGCAGGCAGACGAAGGAGATTCCTCTTCGCCAACCGGAGGAGAAGGTTGCCAGTAGATCTTAAGAATCAGAATGGCAGCGGATAGGGATTCCTCTCCCGCTGAGGCGGGATCGGAATGACGAGTCACTTAAGGATCTTACTGGCAGACGAAAGGGATTCCTCGCTCCGCTCGGAATGACATTTTTCTAATGGTGGTGAAGGAGGAAAAAGCGGCGATTCGGAATTAACCTTTTCAGGATAAGTCAGTAAATACAATCCGAATCGCCGCTTTTTCCACCTCCCCAACATCGGTTCCAATGTCATCCCGAGCGCAGCGAGGGATCTCCCGCGTGTTAAACAAATTCTGATAAAAAATAACTTATGAATTAATATACCCTGAAACCGGAAAAAGTACCTGTACCAGTTTGGGTAGCAACTCCGGTATAGATAACAATACTGACAGTGTTTGTTGCACTTAATTTTATAGTAACTGAATGTACGGGGATCATTGTGTTGGAATTGATGTCAATAGCAAGTCTATCATAAAGAACAGAATTTACATATATTGATAATTCTCTGCTTCCTCCTAAGCCATCTGCAAAATAGGTAATATTGAAAGTATAAATACCATCAACAGGGACCGTAAATACTCCATCTGTTAACTTTAAATGACCTCCGACATTGTAATCATAAGCGTCATAAGTCAAAGTGGTACTTGTTAATGATGCTGATGGATCAGATGTAGTATTCTTAACCCTGAACGCCACCATATTTTCCAAAGTAACCGTATTCCCTCCAGAAATCTGCAAAGTTTTCGAATTTGAAGACTCAGAATATGTCAACGTCTGTGCATCAGTATTATCCTTATATCCTGAAAGATTCACATTGTTCCCGCCTGAAATTGACAGAACATCTGAAGCAAGTGTAAGGGTCTGGCTGTCGGTATTATCCTTATAGGGAGCCAGACTGACACTGTTTGAACCTGAGATGGTAAGGTTATCACCTGCAATTGAAAGTGACTGAATCTCATTCGTCGGATCTGCATCATCATCATTCTTAAGTTCGGACAGGTTAACCAGTGAAGAAGTTCCTGTAATTCCTATAGTTTTTGTTCCAGAATCATAAGTCAGACTCTGCCTGTATGGTGAGAGATCCCATTCAGTTGCATTTGCATTATTTGTGATTTTAAGCTTATCGGTGTTGATTGTAAGATCCTGAATTTCATTATTGGGGTCACCATCACGTTCAATATTCGAAATTTTTACCTGGTTGCCTCCGGAAATTGCAAGGTAATCTGACCCGTCAACATTGATTACAGACAGAGTCTGGTCATCTGTTGCAGGATCTCCCTGGTCACCTTTGGGTCCGGCTGGCCCCGGGGCGCCTGTATCACCTTTTTGTCCGGCAGCACCGGCAGGCCCGGTATCACCCTTAGAACCCTGTGCACCCTGGGGACCAGGATCCCCTTTGGGTCCTTCCGGCCCGGGCTCAAGTGATTTCAACGCGTAAAGGGCATATGGAACAGCAAGAAACTGCATTGTCCCCATATCAACAAAACTGTTTTCAAACTTAACTTCCACCTTAAGATAATGATATGCATCAGCCCACTGCACCTCTGAAAGGTTGTTATAAATCCCTCCTGTCTGAACTCCTTTTCCGACAACAAGTGAAAACACTCCGTATTTTGAAGTTATTACATCGGAATGAAGCTCCTGGTAAACAACCGGTCCCAGCGGGTTCTGGGAAATAATTGAAAACCGCACATCGATATCTGTATTGGCAAGTTCTTTGCCATAGCTGTCTCTTGCAACGGCCTGGTAATTAATTCCTGAAGGAACTCCTGTCTGGCATATACTGTCCGGAATCATTAATAAAAATGCCAGAACTGAAATGCATATTTTAATATTCCTGTACATCATGATCTCTTGCATTACAGTTTTTCAATCTTGAATGTCCTGTTAATCAAACCGTCAGTACTCATTATTCTTATAAGAAAAAGCCCTTTGCTGTAATTTTCAACAGAATAAGGCTGGCATAACCAGTACTGATCATTAAATACAATCTTTTCAGTACGCAAAATTGTACCTGAAATATTAAGAAAATCGATGAGGAATGTTCTCGATACACTGCCAAAGAGCTCAATTGTAACAAAATCGGTAACCGGATTTGGATAAACCTTAACTCCATTTCCGGGAGGCGGAGTAGTCTTATTAAGTACAATCCCCGGCTGCTGAAATCCCTGTGTAAAAACGTATTCCGTACATCCAATGACCTCAACAGCAGCCTCTCCGCCTGTCTGGGAATAATGAACTTTACCGGATGACTGCAATCCTGCCACAGGTACAATTACCTGATGGGATAAACCCTGGGAAAGCAGGTTTAATCCGGTTCCGAGAAAAAGCAAACAAGCAATAATTCTAGTTTTCAGATACATATGTAAATCCGCGCTTTGTCAAAAATAAATAAATTTTTGACAAATCATCATTTTTCTGTGACGAACAGTGCTTTTTTTTATCTGAAAAGCCAATTATCATGTTTTAATGCCATGTCAGAATTGTAACAGCAAAACTTATATTTACTTAATTTTCGACTAAAAATTCTTTCCTTCTACCGGATGCTAAAATCGTATATGTATCATAATCTTACAGAGGCCGGTTGCGATGAAGCCGGCAGAGGCTGTCTTGCAGGGCCTGTGGTGGCAGCTGCAGTAATCCTGCCAAAAAATTTCAGACATCTGGTACTAAATGATTCAAAACAACTTAGCGCAAAAACCAGGGAAAGCCTCAGGGAGGAGATAATCACTTCATCCATATCATGGAACGTGGCATTTGTTGATAACAATGAAATTGATGAGATTAATATACTAAGAGCTTCGATTAAAGCCATGCATCTTGCACTTGACGGATTGAAAAAGCCACCTCAGTTCATTATTGTTGACGGAAATAGTTTTTATCCTTATAAGAACATTGATCACAAGACAATCATCAAAGGTGATTCAACCTATTTTTCAATAGCCGCGGCATCAGTTCTTGCTAAGACTTTCCGTGACGAATACATGGACAAAATCCATACGGAATTTCCACAATATGGCTGGGACAGGAACAAAGGGTATGCAACCGCCCTGCACAGGGATGCTATAAGAAAATTCGGAATAACACCTTATCACAGAAGATCATTTACTTTAATTGACACGCAGATGAGCCTGGAATTTTAATGTATTTTAAAAATAAAATTATCTTTACCGCCTGTTTAAAAACAATTAAATACACTCTTTGATATATGAAAAAACTGCTTATTGTATCAGTAATATTTTTACTGAGCCAGGGATATAATGCCAGGGCTGACGAAGGAATGTGGCTACTGCCTCTGATTGAGAAAATGAACATCGGTAAAATGACCGAACTTGGCCTCAAACTTTCAGCAGAGGATATATACAGTCTTAATAAGGCATGCGTAAAGGATGCTATAGTCATTTTTGGCGGTGGATGTACCGGTGAATTAGTTTCATCACAGGGACTTATTCTTACAAATCATCACTGCGGTTATGGATCGATCCAGTCACACAGCACTGTTGAACACGATTATCTGAAAGATGGTTTCTGGGCTATGTCAACGGAGGAAGAACTTCCGAATCCTAATCTTGCTGTAACATTTCTTGTAAAAATTGAGGATGTCACAAACCAGGTCCTTGCAGATGTTAAACCAGGAATGAATGAGGCAGAAAGAACAGCAGCAGTTAATGATGCAAGGAAAAAAATTGAATCAAAAGCTGCAGAAGGTACCAACTACAGAACACTTGTAGGAAGCTTTTCCGGAGGCAACTATTTTTATCTGCTTGTTTATGAAAGATATAATGATGTAAGACTTGTTGGTGCACCCCCTTCATCAATAGGAAAATTCGGTTCTGATACCGACAACTGGGAATGGCCGCGCCATACAGGTGATTTCAGTGTATTCAGGGTTTATTCCGGTCCTGACGGGAAACCTGCTGCATATTCAAAAAACAATGTACCTCTCAAACCTAAACACTATCTTCCTGTTTCTTTAAAGGACAGAAATGAAGGTGATTTTGCGATGATCCTGGGATATCCCGGCAGAACAAGCAGATACTTTACTTCTTATGAAGTTAATGAACAGCTACAGATCGTTCACCCTGTAAGGATAAAAGTACGCGGAATCAAACAGGATGTATGGATGAATGATATGAAGTCCGATCCGGCAATAAACATTAAATATTCAGCAAAATATTTCGGATCTTCAAACTACTGGAAGTATTCAATAGGCCAGAAAAGAGGTCTGGAGAGACTCAACGTCAAAGCCAAAAAGGAGGTCACAGAAGATCAATATAACAAATGGATTGCCGGCAGCAGCGACCGGAAGGAAAAGTATGGCGAGGCATTGAACCTGATTAAACAATCTGTTGAAGGAAGAGCTGAATATTTCAAAGCTTACTCCTATGCTAACGAATGCCTTCAGGGTTGTGAGATTTTTTCAATGAACCAGGGTGTTGCGGCCCTGATATCTTCACTTCAGGCAACCGACAAGCAGAAGACTGACGAAGCAGTTGCACAGATAAAAAGCAATGCTGAAAGGTTTTATAAGGATTACAATGCTTCCACTGACAACAAATCAGTCAAAGCAATGCTTAAACTTTACAGGGAAGATGTTCCTGCTAAATTTCATCCTGATTTTTATGTAAATGCTGTCGATAAAAAATTCAAGGGCGATATAGATAAATTTGTTGACGATCTGTTTGCAAGAACAGTTTTTTCAAATAATGAAAAACTGAATTCTTTCCTCAGCAATCCATCTCTGAAAATCCTCGAGAAAGATCCTGTATATCTTACCGCCACATCATATTATAAAACAGCAGGTGAGCTTTCAAAAAAGACATATGAATATGAAAATGATCTCATGAAGGGCAGGAGGATCTGGATAGCAGCGCTGATGGAAATGTCTCCTGAAAAAGTTCAGTATCCAGATGCCAACTCCACTATGAGACTTACTTATGGTACTGTACAGGATTATGGTCCGAGAGATGGCGTTACTTACAAAAACTTTACAACACTTGAGGGTGTTATGGAAAAATACAAACCCGGAGATTATGAATTTGATCTTCCAGGGAGGCTTATTGACCTTCATGCAAAAAAAGAATATGGAAGATATGCATCATCCAATGGATATTTGCCTGTTTGTTTCCTTACCACCAACGATATTACGGGAGGCAATTCCGGCAGTCCGGTTATGAATGGCAACGGAGAACTTATCGGACTTGCATTTGATGGCAACTGGGAATCGATGAGCGGAGACATTGCCTATGAACCAGAATTACAAAGGACTATTGTTGTTGATATCCGGTATGTGCTTTGGGTAATGGATATCTATGCCGGTGCAAAACACCTTGTTGATGAGATGACGATAAGGCAATAAGAAACCATACCGGGATTCTGAAAAAGTTTTTTAACCGCCGAGTAGGCAAAGGGGACTTTCACCCCTAAGCCTCTCACAGAACCGTACGTGACAGTCTCCCGTCATACGGCTCGTGCTATTCAATAAAACTCAACAAAGGCCGACTTCCCA
>Ga0129298_10000989_pt1 | contig 11844 bp, 11 predicted proteins | sample I19B2metaG_FD_94707 | JGI IMG/M metagenome (GOLD analysis project Ga0129298, IMG submission 94707) | Lake sediment bacterial and archeal communities from Gulf of Boni, Indonesia to study Microbial Dark Matter (Phase II) - ​I19B2 metaG | ecosystem: Environmental > Aquatic > Freshwater > Lake >... | reverse complement strand
GTCGAACAGCGTACCGTGGAAAGTGTTGGTCCCTGCCTTGGTGACCACCGTGACCTGCCCGATGGTCCCGAACTCGGCCGTGTTGTTGGCCATATCAATGCGGATTTCCTGGTAGCTCTCGATGAAGTTGGTGAGCGGACCGATGACCGTGGAGCTTGACGTGCTGTTCATGTTGCTGGAAGTGATGCCGTCGATGGTGGCTTCGGACTGATTGGGGTGGCTGCCGGCGAAACGGCGCTCGCCAGAGGTGTAAGCCAGCACGCCGGCGGTGAGGCCCAGGAAGGCCGAAACGTTGCGGCTGTTGCGCGGCATGGCCTTAAGAACCTCGTCGCTGCGGATGTCGCTGATGCGGGCGCTTTCGGTCTCGATCATTGCCGCGCCGGCAGTCACCTCAATGCGGCTCTCGACTGCGCCGATCTCCAGGCGCACATCGATGCGGCGTCCCTCGAGCGAAACCAGGACGATGTCCTGGGCCACGAACTCCTTGAAACCGGCCGCCTGGACACGCAGCGTATAAGCGCCGTCCCGCAACTGGGCCAGGGTGTAGATGCCGGTTTCATTGGACTGGGTGGCGTAACGGTAGCCGCTCTCGACGTGAGTGGCTTCCACGCGGGCATTGGGAATGGACGTCCCGGTTGGGTCCGTAATCGTGCCGGTGATGCTGGCGAAAGTGGTTTGGGCCACAGAAGGTCCGGCGGCCAGAAAGCAGGTGGTGGTTGCCACAAGCAAGGAACGGAACGAATGCATCGCAGCCTCCCTTTCGATCGAACTTCGATTATATGCACTCTCTGGCGATTTGGGCGAGGGCGTCATCACCTTTACGCTTATCATCCAGATAGGGGATGGGTAGATACGAACGTGGTGAGCAGCCTTTGGGTGGTTCCCGTACGGGCAGCCAGGTACGCTTTCTCGACGACCTCCACCAGGTGGCGGGCCTGGCTAGGGTGGCTGACAAGGTCCTTGTTCTCCCGGATGGAATCCACCAGGTGGAGGAGATCCGCGTAAACCTGCGCTTCGGGCAGGCGGCTATGTACTCCCTCCAGCCCGGGCACGGTTTCAAGGGGACCTTCTATCGCAGTGAACTCATCCTCCAGCCGCATCTCCAGCCGGGTAGGATACCAGGTCGCCGGATCGATCTCCGCGGTCTCGATGGACCCGCGACTGCCGTAGATCCCGATGAAGCCCACGGGAACCGCTCGCCCGTGAAGGCAATAGTTGCCGCTCGCCACGGCGAGGACGCCGCCGGCGAATTCCAGCAGGAGCACCATGTTGTCTTCGGTTTGCACGTGCAGCGGACCGGACACCCCGTCACTCTCCGGCAATTCACGCACGGGGATGCGCAGGTTGGCCATGGCGCTCACCTTCTGAACCGACCCAAACAGGTCAGTCAGAGCCGCCAGCGAGTATAGAGTGCGGTCCCGCACCGGGCCGCCCGTCGGGCCGTAATGCCAGGTCCGATCGAAGCCACTACCCTCGCAGGTGGTGGGAAAGTGGGTCGCCGTGAGGCACCAGAAAACGGTGCCCAGGTCGCCTTTCTGGAGCGTCTGGCCAAGGCGACCGATCAAAGGACAGAGGCGTTGCACCGGGGCCACCAGCAGCTTTCGACCGCTTTTCTCAGCCGCCGCCACCACGTTCTCCGCGTCCCGCAGGGTCGCCGCCATAGGTTTCTGCAAATAGACGTGCTTCCCGCGCTCGAACGCGGCCACCGCCTGTTCGGCATGGCATGCCGTCGGGGTGAGGATGAAGGCCACTTCGACCCGCGGGTCGTCCAGCATCTTCCGGCAATCTTCAAACCAGTGGGGCACTCCAAAACGCTCCGCCGTGGCTCGCGCCCGCGGCGCATCGACATCGCACACCGCCCTGACGGCCATCTTCTCTCTGGCGTCCGGCTGATTCAGGTGCGGCAAAACCCCGCGGATCGTCAGATCGCCGCAACCGGCAATTCCAATTTGAACGGGGGGCCTCATCGGTTTGCCGCCATCGCCTGCGCCACTATCTCATCCTGGTTCGCCAACCCGCCATCACACAGCCGGTCCGACAATTTGATCTTCAGTACTTCGTCGATCCGGGAAAGAACTTTGCGGAACCCGACGGCCAGATAGTCAATGATCTCCGCAGTGACGGCGGTCGGCGCTTCCGCGACCATCGAGGTCTCTTGAACGATCCGGTTTGCCTCCGGGTAGTCCCTCGCATCGTAGACTCGACCCGCTGGCCAGGTGCGCTTCCAGGGATAGCACGCCTCAAATCCGGCAGGGTCTGAGAAGATCGGCAGCGAAGGCAGCGTCCAGTTCATCCATGAACGCAGCAGCACGCCCTCGCAGGCCAGAGCCGCCACCACTTTGGCCCGGAACTCCGCGGGGTTTGCCTCCACCCCGAGTGCCTGGGGATCGAACCGCACTCGATACATGTGGTAGACGTGGGTTCGGTCGGCAGGAACTTGCGGAGGGATCACTCCCGGAAGCTCCCTGAGCTGTTCCGTGAGCCGCTCGCAATTCTGCTGTCGGATCCGGTTCAGTTCATCCAGCCGCGCGAGCTGGCCTCTGGCCAGTGTGGCGGCGACCACGCTGCAACGATAGTTGTATCCCAGGGAGGCGAGAGGATATTTGCCTTCCTCCCGGCGGGCGTTGAGAGTGACGCGCAAGCCCAGCCCGTCAAGGCGGCCAAAGAACCCCGGATGCACGGTGGTGAAAAGCCCGGCCTCGCCCGCCACCGCATTCTTCACCGCGTTGAGGCTGAAGGCGGCCGCATCTCCCAGACTGCCCGTCCATCGGCCCTTGTAAACCGCACCCAGCGCGTGGGCGCAGTCTTCGATGACGGCGAGTCCATGTCTGCGTGCCACCGCGTTGATCTCATCCATGTCGGCAGGCAAGCCGAACAGGTGGACCACTACCAGCGCCTTGGTGCGCGGAGTGAGGTGTTTGGCGGCTTCCAACGGGTCGAGGTTGTAGGAATGACGCTGCACGTCCACGAACACCGGAACGGCCCCCTGATGTAAAACCGCCAGAGCGGTCGCCATGAAACTGTAGGCGGGGACCAGCACCTCGTCTCCCGGCTCCACGCCGGCCGCCCATAGAGCCGTGTGCAGAGCCGCCGTCCCGGAGCTGACTGCCGCGCAGTAATCCACCCCAACGCGCCTGGCCCACTCCTGCTCCAGGAGCGACACTTGAGGCGCGTCAGAGCCGAAGAGCTGCTCCTGTTTGAGCACCCGGCCGAGTTCCTCAATTTCCGGCGCGGTCCATCGCGGCCAGCGCGTCCGTTGAATCCCCGGCGGCATTACCGGAGCGCCGCCAAACACAGCCAGTTTCCCCGCATCTCTCACCAGGATCCTCCTCAGTCGGCACCACAACGCTAACCACGCACGCCAGGCTCGGGCTTACCGCATACCACAGCCGGCGCCCGGCTGGACCAATGATACACCAGCGTGTCGTCGATTATCGAGCGTACCCCATGGAGCCTTTCGGAAATTCCATCTGAGCCAAGCGGCGACTGAGCACGGGCCGGACCGCCCCGTGCTATTTCAGCCGAAACTCTTTGACACGCTGCTCGGCCCGCTCGCGCACCCTTCGATACAGGCTCTCGCCGTGCGAGTCTATGGCCACAATGAGCGGCCCGAACTCCTTCACGCGGAACTGCCAGAAGCACTCCGGCATCAGGTCCTCCCACCACACCCGCTCGATGGCTTCGATCTGCTTAGTCGTGAGAGCGGCTGCGCCTCCGACGATCGCAAAGTACGCGGCTCCGTGGCGGGCCATAGCGGCGACGCTGTCTTCGAGGACACCGCCCTTGCCGATGATCGCGCGCACGCCGTACTTGCCCACCAACCCGGGAACGAAGCGGTTCATGCGAGTGCTCGTGGTCGTGCCGATGGACAGTTTCTCATAGGTCCCGTCGGGGCGCTTACGGACGCCGGGCGCGGTGTGCAAGCACACGGCGCCAGTCAGGTCGGCCGGCGGCGGCACACCCCGATCGAAGATGCGGATCTGGGTGGCGTCGCGGATGCCGAAGATCACGCCGTCGATCGCCACGGTGTCCTCCACCCGCAATCGCCGGATGTCGAGCTCGGTCAGGGGGGTTCGTAGCTTATAGTGCGCCATGGGAGTAGGTGACCTTTCCCTCTGGCGTGATAACCGCGTGGGCGCGCTCGCCGCGCCAGCATTGCATGTTGACCGCCACGGGATTCTGAGTGATGTGCGTGTGCGCCCACTCGATGTGGACTGCCAGCGCTGTGGTAGCGCCGCCGAGGCCCTGCGGTCCGATCCCCGTCTGGTTGATCAGTCCCAGCAGTTCTCGCTCCAGTTGCGCCACGTCCGGATCGCCGTTGGACGAGCCGATGGGGCGGAAGGTGCTGGCCTCTTTGGCGAGTTGCACGGCCAGATCGGAGGTGCCGCCTAAGCCGACCCCGACCACCACCGGCGGGCAGGGCTGCGCGCCGGACGCCACAACGCAGTCCAGTACGAATTTCTTAATACCCTGGCGGCCCTCTTCCGGGTTGAGCATTCTTAAGAAGCTCATGTTCTCTGAGCCGGAGCCCTTGGGAGCCATGTGCACTTCGATGTGGTCCGTCCCCGGGATGAAGTCCAGCATGATCACCGGAATTCCCTGTCCGGTGTTGGTGCCGGTGTGCTTGCGCGTCAGCGGGTGAACGGTGTTGGACCGCAGCGGGTATTCGGCAGTGGCCCGCTGGCAGCCTCTGCGAATCCGTTCCTTCAGCTCGGGGATATCGAGCTGAAGCGTCCCGCCTACCAAGATCTTATAGATCGGCAGTCCGGTGTCCTGGCAAACCAGCGTGTCCTGCTCGTCGGCGGTACGGATGTTCTCCAGGATCGTAAACAGCACCTGCCCAGCGGTAGCATTGCCAGACTGCCGCTCGGACTGGAGCCCGCCCCGCAAGGCCGCGCGGACGTCCGGGGGGATGTCCTTCAAGGCCCTCCAGTACAGTTCGCGCGCGACGGCTTCCACGGCCTCGTAGATCGTGGGCAAACGGGCCGCACCGGGCGCCGGTGCCTGGGCGGCGCGGTGGTCATCCATCAGTGGAGCCCCCGCCGGCAACTGCACGAAGTCTCTCCGCGTCATTGCATCTCCTGTATCCATACCGGTTTCAACTGCTGCTGATTCTACGCCGCATGTGCTGGCATGTCAAAGTCCGCGGTTCGAAGATCGCTCTGATGAGGGATAATCACTCTTTCATGGTGCGAGGCCGACGACTGCTCGCGGCGATAGGGGTGTGCGTTCTGATCTGGGTGCTCCCGAGGCCAGACGGGGTCGAACCGCAGGCCTGGCGAATGTTTGCGGTTTTTTCGGCCACCATCCTGGGGATGCTCTTGCAGGTCACGGATACGGGAGCAGTAGTGCTGCTCGGCTTGCTAGCGTCGATCCTGACTGGTGCGATGACCGTAACCGCCGTGCTCGGAGGGTTTGCCAACCCGAGCGTCTGGTTGATTGTCTCGGCGTTCCTTTTCTCGCACGCGGTGAGCGCCACCGGCCTGGGGCGGCGGGTGGCGTTCCTGTTTATTCGCGCCTTTGGACACCGGACGCTGGCGTTGGGCTACGCGCTCGCGGCTTCCGAGTTGGTAATCGCTCCGGCGGTGCCGGCCAATACCGCCCGGGCGGGCGGCATCCTGTTCCCCATTATTACCAGCATCTCCCGCGCCTGCGGGTCGTTCCCGGAGAAGTCGCCCCGCCGCCTGGGCGCGTTCCTCATGCTGAACCAGTTCCACATCACGATCATTCTGTCCGCGATGTTCCTGACGTCCATGGCGGCGAATCCGCTGATCGTGGACCTGGCCGCGAAAACCGCCGGCATCAGGATCAGTTGGGCGGCGTGGGCCGCGGCCGCTTTGTTTCCTGGCCTGCTGTCCCTCATCTCCGTGCCCTGGGTGCTATACCGCGTCTATCCTCCGGAGATGGTGGAATCGCCGGAGGCGTCGGCGGAAGCCCGCCGGCGGCTGACCGAGTTGGGTCCCATGAAGCGGGCAGAGATCGCGCTGGCCGTAATCGTGGGCTGTTGCCTGCTGTTGTGGGTGACCACGGGCGTGCATCGCCTCGATGCCACCACGGTGGCGTTGCTCGGCGTGGCCGCGATGCTGCTGGCCGGGGTAATCACGTGGAAGGAGGTGCTTCAGGCCTCGGGCGCCTGGGATGCGCTGTTGTGGTTCGGCGGCCTGATTGCGATGGCGGGATGGCTTTCAGAGCTGGGCATGACGGCGTGGTTTGCGCGCACGGTGGCGGCACACGTTCACCGCCACTGGCCCTGGACGCTGCTCAGCCTCGCGCTGGTTTACTTTTACTCGCACTATGCCTTCGCCAGTATGACGGCCCATGTCACGGCTATGTATGCCCCGTTCCTCGCCGTAGCGGTGGCTGCCGGAGCGCCCGCCCTGCTGGCGGCCTTGGTTCTCGCTTTCTTTTCCAATCTGAACGCCTCCATCACTCACTACTCGACAGGGCCGGCGCCGATTTTCTTCGGGGCAGGCTATGTGAGCCAGCCCATGTGGTGGAAGCTAGGCTTTTTAGTGTCGCTGGTCAACCTGGCGATATGGGCCGGTGCGGCGCTGCCCTATTGGAAACTGATCGGAATCTGGTAGTGGCGCTCCGTGGCGACTTCAGGCCGGCTGCGACGAATGGGGAGCAGCTCGAGTCTGTTGGACACTACGGGATGGACACCGGCGGCGGGCCTCCATCAGCGGTCAGATTTCGGCCGAAATCCGGGCGCCGCGGAGGGCGGATCAGGCCGCCTTCTTAGATCAAGGAAGCGGAGCTGAAGAGCTTGGTTGGCGACCTTCGGGGCTGGCTATGGAAGACTCTGGCGGACACCCGGGGGACGGAGGGAACCTGTAGGGAAGGCGTAAGGAATCGCCGCTTAGCCGCACCATCATGGTGAGCAACTGCAACGGGTACAGCTCCTACATCCCTGACGACGCGGCCTGCGACGAGGTGAGTTACGAAATCGTGCGCGCGCCCATGAAGCGCGGCTGCGCGGAGAACACGATTGTCAGCGGGCTTCTCGATATGATAGACAAGGCCGTGGCGCAGCGATAGCGGGAGAAAGGCGGAGACGGGGACCATGCCCTTGATGGTGTCCCGCAGGCGGGAACGGTGGGAACTCTATGACCTAGGGGCGGACCGCGCGGAGTTGAACAATCTGGCCGGGAAGTACCCGGAGAAAGGGCGGCAATGCATCGCAGGATGGCATTGAGGATGATCGGGTGCGCGCCGGCAGTGCTGGCGCGCGCCGCGCGCCAGGCGCGGTTGAACGTGGTGCTGATCGTGGCCGACGACCTCGGCTCGGGCGATCTTTCCTGCTACGGTGCACCGGATATCCGCACGCCAAACATTGACGGCATCGGCGCGCGCGGGGTTCGGTTCGCGAAGTTCTATTCCAATGCGCCGGACTGCTCGCCGACCCGCTCCGCTCTGATGACGGGGCGATACCAGCACCGGGTCGGCGGTCTGGAATGCGCCATCGGAGTCGGCAACGTGGGCCGCTACGACGACGCGGAGTGGCTCGCCGGGCGCGGGGAACTCGGGCTGCCGGTCTCCGAGATCACCCTGCCGCGCATTCTGAAGAACGCCGGTTACGACACCGGGTGTTTCGGAAAGTGGCACTTGGGTTATGGGGAGAAGTTTTCGCCCAACCGGCACGGCTACGACGAGTACTTCGGCATCATCGGGGGAAACGCCGACTACTTCACGCACCGCGAAGAGGGCGGTCTCAACGCCCTGTACCACAACGGTAAACCCATCGAGCGCCAAGGCTACACCACGGACCTGATCGCCGACGAGGCCATCCGCTGGTTGAAGCAGCGGCCTGCGGAACGGCCGTTCTTCCTCTACGTACCCTTCACCGCGCCCCACACGCCGATCCAGGATCCGGACGGCTATGACCCCCGAACCGGCACCGCGCCGGTGCGGCAAGGCGACCGCAAGACCTACGCCCGGATGGTGGAACGTAAGGACCGTCGCGTCGGCGACATCCTGGCACAGTTACAGGCGATGGGAGTCGCCGATCGCACCCTGGTCATTTATCACAGCGACAACGGCGCCGATCCGAACGGGCGCAACGACCCGCTGCGCGGCCGCAAGGGAACCGTATGGGAAGGCGGCATCCGGGTGCCGTGCCTGATGCGCTGGCCCGGGGTGCTGCCGGAAGGCCGGACGATTTCGCAAGTGGGCATCACCATGGACCTGCTGCCCACCATCCTGGCCGGCGCAGGAGTCGCCCCGCCTCCCGGACGTAAGTTCGACGGCCTCAACCTGCTGCCCATGCTGACGGGCAAGAGCCCGCCGATCGCCCGCACGCTGTTCTGGCGGGCCAAACGCGCCGACCGTGTTCGGAAGGCGGTGCGTGAGGGCGATCTCAAGTTGGTTCTCGATGAAGGGAAAGAAGAGCTGCACGACCTGGCAGCCGACGAGCGCGAGGAGCGGAATCTGCTGCCCGGAGCGGCGGATGCCGCCGCGCGGCTGCGGGCGAAGCTGGCCGTATGGGAGCGCGAAGTCATGGCGTCGCGCCTGCGGCCCTTCCGCTCCACGCCAGGGTGAAGATTCAGAGCTTCCATGAGCAAAATGACGAATCACAAATTCCGTTGGTTCTACGACTATTCCGGCGGGCAACTGACGAACCTGGGCGTTCACCTGCTGGACACGCTGCGCTGGTGCCTGAACCTGGAGTCGCCGCGCAAGGTAACGGCGATCGGCGGGAAATTGGTGGTGAAGGACAACCGCGAGATCCCCGACACCACGGAGGTGCTGTGGGATTTCGGTACTACCCTGATCGCCTTCATGCAGGTGAACGGCAACGGGTCGCCCGGGAACCTCAAGGGATCCGAGATGGAGGTGCGGGGCACGAAGGGCACCATGTTCATCGCTCCCAACGGCTGGGAAGTGATTCCGGAGGAGATCACGGAAACACCGCGCGGCGCCAATAGCCCGCTGGACCGCACTTCCCAGCGGCGGCGCCCGGACGACCGCAAACTCTGATCGCCTTTATTGCGCTGAAGACGGAAGCGATGCTGAAGTGGGACGCGCAGGCCGGGCGGTTCACCACTAACGCCGCCGCCAACAAGTTTTTGCACTACCAGTACCGGGCGCCCTACAAGCTGGCGGTTTGAACGCCGAAACGCTGGACATTCTTGCGTTACCCCGTGTGATTTGTCAGAGTGGCTCCCCGCACTGGATACATTTCGAGCTTTGGTGGCCGTCGGAGCTTGGCGTTCGGACCCGTCAAGTGCCTGAAGAAGCTTGGGGCGTACTATCTGGAGGGTGGTTTCTACCCAGCCTGGGCCCCCAGGATGGGCTCGTTTCGAACGGTGCGGCGTGTCCGATACCGCGTAGTCTCCAGAACTGGATCCCGCTGAAGGACCGGGCGGCTGTTGGGGCAGGGCCGACCCGACTGGTGGTCAGAATGCCAGCATGTTGGCAGCGGACCCCGCACCTACCGACGGGCCTCTCACCAGCGTTCAAGCAAAACTGGAGTAGTTGACCGTGGATGCGGGCCGCGCTTCAAGGCGGATCTGTCCAGCTCATCTCGAGGAGTTTCGGCCTCTTCATTGAACGATTCAGAACGGCGAGCTGGTGATGGAGAGCGAGGGCCTCACGCTGAGGTGGGGTACGGCGGCGCAACGACGCCGAGAGCGGCGCGAGGAAAACTGAGAATGCGCGCGTGGGCGAGAATCGACGGAAGATGCGCGACTCCCCTCTAGGTTTTGAACCCACCGGAGCAAATGAATCTGAGTCAAGCGTGATTCACCTCAGCCAAACCTGGCGGCGCGGCCAGGGGGTGAAGATTGGTCCAGTTCTTGCGCTGCGCCACCTGGGCAAACGCGGAAAACGCTTTGGGAGTATAACTGTTCTTCCGTTTCAGCAGCGCCATGCGCGCGGACAGCCGCGGCGCATCGGTGTGGACGACCCGGAGCGAACCGCTGCGGAACTCCTGGTTGGCGTTCCACAAGAAGAGCATGGCCACGCCGAGCCGGCTCTTGACCATGGCCTTGATGGCCTCGGCGCTGTCGGACCGCATGACCACGTTGGGGCGGAATCCGATCCTCTGGAAGTGCCCGTCGATCATATCTTGCATCCGCGATCCCTTCTGAAAGAGAATGAACGGAATGCTAGCCAGCCGCGCCATCCGGCAACGTTGCGGCAGATCCGGCAGCGCTGAGACGATCCCGACCTCTGACTCCCACTGCGTCATCAGGGTGACCTCGGAGGGCCCCACGGCCGGATACCCGATGTCGAAGATCAGGTCCAAGGATCCGTTCAGCAGAGACTCCATCAAGTGGCCCCCGGTGCCGGTCTCTACAAATACCTCCACCTTCGGGTAGCGGCGCCGGAAGCGGGAAAGGATCCCCGGCAGCATGTAGCTGCTGAAGCTTGGGCCGGCCCCGATACGCAGCAAGCCGGCGGTGTCCTGCTGCCAGTCGGAAATGACCCTGACGACAGCGTCGCGGCGGTCGAGAACGTCCTGAAAATAGGGCAGCGCCGCCTCTCCGGCTGGTGTCAGCCGGAGCGCGCCGCCGCGCCTTTCATACAGCCGGACGCCCAGTTCGGCTTCCAGCGTCTTCAAGTGCTTGTGCACGGCGCCCGGCGTAAGCCGCAGCTCCTGCGCACTCTCCAGGATGCTGTGCGATCTGGCCAGGAGCACGAAGCTCTGAATCTCGCGCAGTTCCATCGTGCCTCCTTGATTCCTCCAATCTTGAATCAGGAATTACCAAAAGTCAATTGAAGTGAAGTTCCGGCTGTGCTGCGAGATGCCATTGTGAGTTCGTTCTCAACACAATCGAATTGTGTAACGCGCTCCAGCCGCCCTATACTGTGCCTGTGAAAACTCCATTGACCTGGCAGTTCCTGCTCCTTGCTGGTCTCTCCCTTTCCATCGGCTGGGGCATCCGGGGCCAGTTCGGGCACGAGTACGGAGCGGCCATGGCTGGTTCGCTGGGATCCCTGGCCATTGCGGTTCTTTCCGGGCGCGAAGACTGGCACCGGCGCGCGGCCTATTTCGCTATGTTGGGCGGCCTCGGCTGGGCGTTCGGCGGCAGCATGTCCTACATGAAGGTGGTGGCGTACACCCACTCGCCCGACCCCGGCACGGTGCTCTACGGGTTCGCCAACATGTTCGCGCTGGGTTTCCTGTGGGCGGCGCCGGGGGGCGCCGGCTGCGCGCTTCCGGCCTATTTGAGCCGCGAGAAGCTGACGGAGTTCTTCCACCCCATTTCCGCCGTCATCCTGGGGTGGCTCGCCCAAGACATTCTGGCTGACATCTTCGGCTTTCTGCGGTTTCCGGGACTGGGCGTCATCGTGCCTGTCCTTGCGGTGCTCGTACTGGCGGCCATCCGGCGCAAGTTCGACATGGGGTCCCGCCTGGTGCTTTACATCTGCGGCGGCTGGTGGGCGGGCATGCTCCTGCTGGTGTATGTGTGCGGCTTGCACATGAGCCCGCCGCGAGAGGACGGGTGGGCGGGATGCATCGGGCTGGTGGCGGCGATTCTGATCTTTTGCGCGCGAAACGGGCTAGGCGGGGTGGCATTCGCCACCGTGTGCACAGGTCTGCTGGGCGGCTGCGGATTCGCGCTGGCCGCGGCCGTCAAGCACGTCGGCATTCGGACGGGTCTGGTGACCAACTGGCACAGCGTCATGGAGCAAACCGACGGTCTGTTCTTCGGCCTGGCCCTGGCCGTCGCCATGGGAATGATCATGCGCCGCGCGCCGCGGGTCAGCGACGCCCCGCCGGTCCGCCGCTGGACCGATGCCTACGCCGTGATGTTTGTGCTGTGGCTGTTCACCTACCTCAATTTCCGCAAGAGCCCGCCGGAATGGCTGAAGGAGGTCACCACTCTTCAGTCGCGGCTG
>Ga0129298_10000984_pt1 | contig 11866 bp, 6 predicted proteins | sample I19B2metaG_FD_94707 | JGI IMG/M metagenome (GOLD analysis project Ga0129298, IMG submission 94707) | Lake sediment bacterial and archeal communities from Gulf of Boni, Indonesia to study Microbial Dark Matter (Phase II) - ​I19B2 metaG | ecosystem: Environmental > Aquatic > Freshwater > Lake >... | reverse complement strand
GCCCTGCAGAGCCTGATGCCTTTGATCACGCCGAAGGAGAGGGAGATTGCTGAGAAGCGGGACCAGGATTGGATGTGGCGCGTCCATCACGCCCAGTGCCCTGATCCGAAGGGCCGCGTGATCTTCAAGATCGAGCGGACGAGCAAGGTTACCAGAGATTCCAAGAGCGTCCCGGCCGTTCAGGAGACAGACGAAGAGATCGGCGCCCGTCACTCCGAACTGGGACTGACAAGCCTGCGGATTCAAGTAGAATCGGTCGAGGGCCGCTGCACATCCCGAATGAAGACCGGCGATCGCTTCCTGCTGCGCAGCGGGCGGCTCTACATCCCGGCCGGCCGTCATTTCTGCCTTTACGCTTTGCAGGCGACCCTCCCGCTCCTGCCGGCCAAACAGCGCGTCCTTCAGGAGGGGGACTGGTTGAAGGAGAACATGCGAGTCGTGTGTCCCGATCCGGCAGGCAACGTGATTCTGCGGATCGACCGGATGGAATGACGCCAAAATGATCCACTGCGATATCAAAACCTGCGTGGGTTGCAGAATGTGCGAGGTGGCCTGCAGTTCGTTTCACTTCGGCGCGGTTTCGCCCGCCCTGTCACGCATCCGGGTGGCCAAACTGGAAGAGATCGGCCTCGACATGGCAGTCGCCTGCCTCAGCTGCTCTGAGAAACCCTGCTTGGAGTGCCCGACCGAAGCGCTGTCGGTCGGCGAAAGGGGAGAGATCCTCTTGGACGTCGGACTTTGCGACGCCTGCGGGGTGTGTGTCGAGGCATGCCCCATCGGCGCAGTCGGGTTCTATGGCGAGCGGCCGCTCTTCTGCAACCTGTGCGGCGGCGCGACCTCCTGCGTGAACGCCTGCCCCAGCCGGGCCCTTTCCTATCGAGAAGATCACAAGGAGCTTCCGCTGGCAGCCTTCCTGCGGTCCAAAGGGAATCCCAGCCAGAAGCGCGGCCAGTATGTTCGTGTCGAGGGAGAGCCTCTGCGCGAAAGCTGGAAAAACGGCGTGAGAATCGATTCATGACAATACATCGCGGAAACTGCCTGCGCGTTGACCTGGGCAATCACGAAATCAGTCGCGATCTTACGCCGGAGAACGGAGTGGGTGGAAGGACCTGGAATAGCGTAACCCTGCTGCGGGAACTGAAGCCCGGAATCGATCCGCTCGGTCCGGAGAACATCCTCTGCATCTCGGTCGGTCCGCTTACCGGAAGCGAGCTCATCGCCACCTGCCGGTTTATCGCGAGCGCCAAGAGCCCGCTGACGGGCTACCTGGGCGACTCAGGAGCGCGGGGATTCTTCGCTCCCGAGATGCGCTGGGCAGGCCACGACCAGATCGTCTTCACGGGCGTCTCAGATCGATGGGCCTATCTGCTGATCGACAATGAGAGGGTCGAGATCCGGGATGCTTCCCATCTCGTGGGATTGGACATTGGCGAGACAACGGTCCAGCTGCGCGAGGAACTGCACGATCCCGACCTGCAGGTTGCCGCCATCGGGCCAGCCGGCGAAAATCTCGTCCGGTATGCCATCATCTCCTGCAACCTCGCCCGCGCGGCCGGACGGACAGGTATGGGCGCGGTGATGGGATCGAAGAAGCTCAAGGCCATCGCCGTGCACGGCGACAAGCCGGTCAGGCCCGCCGATCCGGAACGATTCAGGAAGGCCTGCGCCCAACTGCAGTCGAACCTCGTAGGGCACCGCCAGTTCGAGGCACGCCGCAAGTATGGGACGACCCGCATCATGGGTTTGGCGGCGGATATGGGGATACTGCCCGCCTACCATTATCGCAGCGCAGTCTTCGAGCATCTCAATAAGGTCGACGCCGAAGCCCTGCGCAGAGACCACGTGGTGAAGGCAAAATCCTGCTACAACTGCAACGTCCACTGTTCCCGCTACAACTACACGCGCTACGGCGAAGGCGAGGGCCCTGAGTACGAAGCACAGGCGGGATTCACCGTCAAGTGCGGCAACTCCGACCTGGAGCTCGCCGTCGGCGTCTCTAATGCGGTCAATCGCCTCGGGCTCGACTGCATCAGCACTGCCGAGGTCATCGCCTGGCTCATGGAATGCCGGCATGAAGGGGTGATCTCCGACGCCGACGTCGACGGCATCGATCTTTCCTGGGGTTCGCGCGAAGCGCTCCTGAAGCTCCCCGAGATCATCGCGCGCCGCGAGGGCATTGGCAACCTCCTTGCCGAAGGGACGAGGCGCGCCGCTGAGAAGTTTGGCCCCGAGGCCCGCAAACTCACGGTGGAGGTGAAAGGGCTGGAACTGTTTTCTGCCGATCCACGCGGCATTAAGGGATATGCCCTAATGAACGCCGTCAATTCCCGAGGCGGCGATCATTACCGCGGCGAGCCCATGATCGAACTGACTGGAGACGAAGATCGGGCGATGCGGCGGGTGGGCAACCGGGACGCGGCCCATAGATTGAGAGAGGAAGGAAAAGGCGCACTGGTCAACTACGCCGAGCACCTGGGGCTCCTCTCCGACAGCATCACCATCTGCAAGAACATTTCCTGCTGTATGGACGTGGTGGATTTCGACCTGGCCGCGGAGGCTTACTCGGGGCTGCTGGGCAAGGAAATCTCGCCCGGCGAGCTCTGGCTGGCCTGCTCCCACGTTAGCCAGGTCGAGCGGGAATTCAACCTGCGCGAAGGCCTCCAAACTGAGGAAGACACGCTCCCCGCCCGTTTCCTCAATCACCCGATTCCAGACGGTCCGTCAAAAGGCGCTACCATCGACATCCGCAGACTGGTCCGGGACTACTACCGGGAGAAGGGATGGAAGTAAGGGGCACGCTGCCGCGTCCCCTTGCTGATTCTCAGGGCAGCGAAACTGAGTAGTGAGCCCGGATTTTGAATTATGCAGACACCGATGCCCTATGAGTGAAAGCAGGTTCGAGGAGAAGGAGACGGGGCTTAAACGCGAGCTGTCGGTGCGGCTGCTCGGCATGATCGCGATCGGACAATCGATCGGCACCGGGCTCTTCCTCGGAAGCGGGATTTCGGTCCAGATGGCGGGGCCCGGCGTGATTGTTTCTTACGCCATCGGCGCGCTGATTACCTATCTCGTCATGGTGGCGCTGTCCGAAATGGCGGTGGCACACCCGACCGCCGGATCGTTCGGGGTATACGCCGAGCACTACCTGGGTCCGTGGGCCGGACTGGTTACGCGCTACACCTACAGCGTGGCCCAGATCATCGCCATCGGAGGCCAGATCGTCGCGGCGGCCATATACTGCCGATACTGGCTGCCGGGCATTCCTCCCTGGGTTTGGATCGTCGGGTTCTCGATCACTCTTCTCCTGATAAATGTCCTGAACGTCGGCAGCTTCGGGGAATCGGAGTACTGGTTTTCGCTGGTCAAGGTCCTGGCGATTTGCTTTCTGCTGGCGGCTGGCGTCGTGCTCTTCGGCGGCATCGGGGTGCAGCGCCTGGGGTTCGAAGCCTACACGGCTCATGGCGGATTCTTCCCGCACGGCATGGCGGGCGTCTGGGCTGCGGTCACGATGGCGGTGTTCAGCTTCTATGGGCTGGAGGCCGCAGCGGTCGGAGCCGGCGAGGCCAAGGATCCCGGGACCACAGTTCCCCGGGCCCTGCGGCGCATCCTGGTGCGGCTTTCGCTTTTTTACATCGGCAGCATGACCGTGCTGGTGGGCATCGTTCCCTGGAATCAGACCGGCATCAGCGAAAGCCCGTTCGTACTCGTCTACCGGAAAATCGGAATACCAAGCGCAGCCGGCCTGATGAATCTCGTCGTGCTGACAGCGGCGCTCACCAGCATCAATGCAAATCTCTATACTGCCTCGCGCATGCTCTTTTCGTTGGCCCGGTCGGGTCAGGCGCCGACGGCGCTCGGCCGGCTGTCCGCGCGGGGCGTCCCAAGGAACGCTGTCCTGATCTCGGGCGCGGGACTGGGCCTTGCAGCGATGATCTATCAGCTCTTCGCCGACACCGCCTATGTCTACTTGCTCGGCGTGTCGCTCTTCGGCGCCATTTTCTGCTGGATGATGATTCTCGCGACGCACGTCCGTTTTCGAGATTCGGGCACGCCTTACGGCTCCGTGGCCGGCATCTGCGTTCTGCTCGCCGTGCTCATCACCATGGCTTTTCTTCCCGGCATGCGCGTCGCCTGGCTCGCCGGTATCCCATGGCTGCTTCTGATTTCCGGGCTTTATTACTTCAAGTCATGAAATCGGGGACGCCTCCCTATTTTGCGGGGATCAGACAAAAGGTACGAATCTTCTTTGCCGCAAAATAGGGAAGCGTCCCCGACTTCACTCATACCGCAGGGCGACAATGGGATCGACGCGGGCGGCCCTGCGCGCCGGCAGATAACACGCGGCGACTGAAACCGTTGCGAGCACAAGTGGCGCCGAGGAAAGGACGACCGGATCGTTCCCGCTCACTTCATACAGCATGCTTGCCAGCAGGCGCCCCGCTGCGAGCGTCAGGAGGAATCCTATGCCGACGCCGGCCAGCGTCAGGACCAGGCCCTCGCGCAGGACCAGCCGCAACGTGTCCCGGGTCGTCGCGCCGAGTGCCATTCGAATGCCGATCTCACGCGTCCGGCGAGACACGGTGTAGGAGCGCACACCATACACGCCGACAATCGCCAGGAACAGGGCTACGGCGCCGAAGACCATGAAGAGCCACGCGCCGGTGCGGATGATCCACATATCCAGGCTGGCATCGAGGTGCCCGCGCAGGGTCTTGAGCGAGAGGACGGGGAGGCGCTCATCGACAGCGCGGATTTCGCGGCGCACGGCCTGCAGCAGCGCGTTCTCGGCATCCTTGCCGCGGGCGGCGATCTTCAGGTGGAGGTTCATGTTCGACTGGTACTCCTGCGCGAAGGGGAGAAACAAATGAGGGTCCGAAGACGAGCCGACTAGGTTCTCTCGGATATCGGGCGCGATGCCGACGACTTCAAGCACCTTCGGCTGCTCGCCGGGTTTCCCTCCGCCGAACTGGATGCGCTTCCCCAGCGCATCTTCGTTCGGCCAAAGCCGCTTCGCCAACAGGTCGTCAATGATGGCGACCGGCGGCGCCGAGCCGGTTTCCGCCTCGCCGGCGTTGAATGTCCGCCCGCGCAGGAGCCGCAAGCCGAGCGCCCTAAAGTAGTCCGCGCTCACCGCGTTGAAGCGCGCGCTAACTCGCTTGGCGGCGGCTGCGGGATCATTCGGATCGGTGCTCTCGCCCGCCTTCTGCACGCTGCGCCCCAACGAGATCATCCCGAACGGCACGGTTGCGGCGAGGCCGGCCGCCTCCACTCCCGGCAGGGCGCTGAGCCGCTCCACCAGCTGGCGGTAGAGTTCCCGCCCGCGCATCTCGTTGAAACCTGCCAGGCTGGGATCAAGCTCGACGATGATACCGTTGTCCATGCTGAAACCGGGATCCACGTCTGCCGCTCTCACTGCGGCGCGGACAAATAGCCCTGCCGCGGCAAGAAGGGCTAGAGAAAGCGCAAGCTGTGCGACGACCAGGAGGTTACGCCGCGAGAGGAGCCGGAGCCGTGCGGCCCCGCTATCTTCGCCAGAATGTTCTTTGAGGTCGGAAACCACATCGGGCCGCGACAGCTGCCACGCCGGTCCGAGACCCGAAATCAGCGTGCTGAGCACGCAGAAGCCAAGCATGGCGCCGAGCACGCGCACGTCGGGTCCGGACTGATAGACCACATCCAGCGGGATCAGGTTGCGCATCGATGCCATCAGCAGTGGGCATGCCCAGAACGCCAGGCACAGGCCGATCACGCCGCCCAGAAGCGCCAGCAGCAGTCCTTCGGTCAGCAGCTGCCGCAGAATGCGCCCGCGCCCGCCGCCAAGAGCCAGCCGGATGGCAAACTCCCTGCGCCGCGCGGTGCCGCGCGCAAGGAGCATGTTGGCCAGGTTCAAGCAGGCGATCAGCAGGACTACCGCAGCTACGGACGAGAGCAGAATCGAAACTGTTTTGATGTCGCCGTCGTTCTGCGGGTTGGTGCTGATCGAGAAGCGTGACGGTTCGTGCAGGTGGATAGTCTGGTCCTTGTTTTCTTTGGGATAGGCCTGCGCCAGCTGGGCAGCGAGCACCTCGAGCTCAGGGCTGGCTTTTGATATGGTCATGCCTGGCTTGAGCCGGCCGATCAGGAACAGGCAGAAATTGTCCCGGTCTTCGAGACTGCGCCCCTTTCCGCCGGTAAGGAATTGGTTCTTTACCAGGTCATTTACGCCCAGCGGCAGCCAGATCTCCGGGGAGAGCATTACCATCACCCCTGTGAAGTCCTCCGGCGCGATGCCGACAATCGTAAAGGGGTGGCTGTTGATCCGGACGGTTTTGCCGACGAGATCCGGGTCCTGCCCGGTCTTTATCCAGTACCGGTAGCTGACAATCGCGACAGGAGTCGCGCTGCGGGGCCGTTCTTCGGAGGGGAGGAACTCACGTCCGCGAAACATGCGCACGCCGAAGGTCGTGAAGTAGTTGGAGGAGATCGTGTCGGCGAAGGTGCGGCGGGTCGTGTCGCCTTCGGTCAACCCCACCATGGCCACGTCGTGCGCCAGCAGACTGGCGAAAACCGTGCTCCGGTCGCGCAGATCGCAGTATTCCGGGTAGGAGAAGGCCCGATAGCTGTTGCTCTTGGTGTTCTTGCCATAGCAGGAAACCAGCTCATCCGGTTTGTCGACGGCCATGGGACGCAGCAGGAATGCATTCACCAGCGAGAAGATAGCGGTGTTGACCCCAACCCCCAGCCCCAGCACCAGAACGGCAATTGCCGTGAATCCGGGATTTTTAGAAAGCATGCGAACGCCCAACCGGATGTCTTGCCACAAGGTTGGCATAAGCCCTCCTTCGCGCGTCGGCGGCGAGCATAGCCCACATTGCGGTAAACGGATGGGAGCTCGGAATTGTTCGGTCATTCATGCAAATCGCTTTGGCTGCTGCTACTATTCAGCCACGGAGGCAAGATGCGGGTTCCAGTACCGAGCTTCCGGCTCAGTGACTGGAACCGGTGTTCTTGACTTCCCAAGCAGACCTGTGGAGCACTCACCATGCGCGCCAAACTTCTGATCATCCTGGCCGGCATCCTGGCCCGGACTACGCCGGTATGGGCGGAAGACCTCGTCTATGTCATGGGGAATCCCGCGCTCAGCCGTGGCCTGGAGCTAGTCGTAGATCCCGGGCCTCCCATTCGTGCGACAGATTACTTCCGGCGCGCGGCCCTGTCGTTCCGCGTAGGACCGGGATTCCCCCGCAGCGCCGAACGAGCCTATCTCTTGATCGAGTACCTCGACCAGGGTATTGGCTGCATGCAAGTAACCTTCGACAGTGCGCGGCAGGCCCGCAGCAGCTCTCCGGAAGATGACCCCGCCTACACCCAGCCCTCCGATCAGGCGGGATTCACTACTCTGGACACTGGCAAGGTTCGCCACGCCGTCTTTCGCCTGGACAAGCCGGGCTTCCAGCACCGTCAGCGAGGGGGGGCGGACATTCGGATCGAAGGCCTCCACGTGCTACGGAGGCTTCAGCTCTCCGCCTCGCTCCCGTCGGGCGAGTGGGAGAGGGCAAGGAGCGAGATCCCCGTCATGGTTACACCCCGGCTGACACTCTCGCGTCCCGTCCAGTTGGTACTCTCGGTCGGGGCCGACACCCAGACCCGCAGCGATCTCGCGCGCGGGCTGGCGAATATGAACGAGCTCTGTCCCATGGCGCGGCTGCTAGGTTTCACAGGCATCGAAAGCTACGTCAAGTGGAACTTCGTCGAGCTGGAAAAGGCACAGTTTGACTGGAGCTACTACGATGCGGTGGTCTCTGCTGCCCGCCGGTTTGGCCTCCGCTGGTTTCCGCTCCTGATCGTCGGCTCGGCCTACGCGTTGCCGGAGTGGTTTCATGATTCTCCCTTGAACGAAGGCTTCGTCTGCCTCGAGCACCGCTTGCGGAATGACATCCAGACTATCTACAGTGAGAACCAAACCCCATTCGTGCAGAATTTTCTCAAAGCGTTCGGTGCGCACTACGAGCCGATGGACGTTCTTCTGGGGGTAAGACTCGGGCCCAGCGGCAACTACGGAGAATCTCAATACCCGGCTGGCGGCAACTGGGGCTACAAGTGGCAGAAGCAGCACATTCATATCGGCTGGTGGGCTGGAGATCGCAGCGCACCGCCACACTTCCGCCGGTTCCTGCGGGGAAAGTACCCAAGCGTCGATGCGCTGAATCGTGCCTGGGACGAGAATTACCGCTCCTTCGACGACGTTGAGCCTTTCGTCGCGCAATTCGCCGAGACGAAGCGAAAGCGGAAGGACATGGTCGACTGGTACATGGGCGCCATGACCGACTGGTGCGAGCGCTGGGCGCTCTGGGCGCGCGACGCCATGCCGAAAACGGAAATCTATCAGTCCGCCGGCGGCTGGGGCTTCGTGGAATCCGGAACCGATTTCACTGACCAAACCCGGAGCATGGCCCGCACCCGCGGCGGAATTCGCGCCACCAACGAAACCGACAGCTATGCGCAGAACTTTTACGCGACGCGTATGATGTCCTCGGCGGCCCGCTTTTACCGGGTTGCTTTCGGAACGGAACCCGCGAGTTTCGGCTCCGCACGCGGTGTTGCCGCGCGCATTTTCAATATCCTGGTCAATGACGGGCAGCACCTGTTCTTCTACTTCCCGAACCTGCTGCACAACGACCAGGCGGTCGACAAGTGGCTCGAGCTCGCACCGCTGCTCGACCGGCGCGAGAAGCCATTCGTCGAAGTGGCGGCGCTCTATCCCGACACCAAGTCCAAGCTGGACGACGGCGTCTTTCGCCACCTGCACGCCTTTGCTTTCAACGCGCGCGTCGCGGCGTTGCGCCCGCACCTCGATTTCGATTTCTGCAGCGAGCAGATGGTTCGGGATGGCGCGCTGGCTGCCTACAAGGCGCTCCTTTTCCTGTGGAGCGATGTTGTGGAATCCGACGTGCTGGACGCGATCGATCGATGGGTGCGCGACGGCGGCACGGTCGTCTACCCGTACTGGAACCGGATGCCTCTGGGTACGGTGGAGGACGACTATGCTGTCTACAATCGCTGGCTGCGCAGCGAGACCGGACGTGGGCGAGTCATTTTCTATCGAGGCGACCGGGAGCCGCCCGAGCGTTATGCCAGTTTTATCCAGAGCGAACTCGCGCGGATGAAAGGGTTGGACGCCCGCACGAAGCGAATGCTTTCGGTCCGCAAGCCGAGCGAGGTCTATGTCAGCGTGCTCGAAAGCGGGACGCTGGCGATCCTGAATTACCGCAATGACGCAACCCGCGTGGAGATCCCAGGCATGGCTCCCCTCACCATCGATCCCTACAGCATCCGCCTTGTGGGAAATTGGGGACGCCTCCCTATTTTGCGGCAAAGTGCATTCGCATCCTCCGTCTCGTCCGCGCAAAATAGGGAGGCGTCCCCAGTTTCTATTTCTACTTCAGGACGTTGACCTTCACGCTCGAGGGCAGTTTGACCGACCGATAAACTCGGTGCGTCTGCTTTTGGAAATCCGAATCCTTCGCCCTGTAGATGTCCATGAATTTTTGTGGATTGCGGTCTATGACGGGAAACCACGTGCTCTGAACCTGCACCATGATACGGTGGCCCTTCAGAAACCGGTGGTAACGGTCTCGCAGGCTGAATTCTATTCTCGTGGGCTGCCCGGGCGCCAGCGGCTCCGGCTTGGAAAAGCTGTTCCGATACTTGCTGCGAAAGACCTCTCCCGCCAGCAGCATCTGGTATTCTCCCATTCTCACCCCCCTCGGGTTGGGCGTGATATCAGGCGCGTTGGCGGGATAAACGTCGATCAGTTTCACCACCCAGTCCGCGTCCGTGCCGGTGGTGGAAACGTGTAGAGAGGCGATGATCGGCCCGGCAATCGTCACGTCCTCGGACAGGGGCTCGGTCTGATAGACGAGGACGTCAGGACGCGTTGCGGCAAAGCGCTGGTCTTCAATCATCCACAAATGACCTTGCGTGGTGCGAATTTCAGCGCTGAAGGGAACCGGCTTCGCCGGATCACTGACAAAAGAATCGAATCCCTCGCCGGCGCTGCCCGCGGGAGGGGTGAAGGCAAGGCCGCCGCCGGGCTGGAAGTGGAGTGCTTTGGTCTCGGTCTGGCTCGGCGGCCACCGGTCGTAAGACTTCCATTGGTTGGATCCGGTTTCAAATACCAGCGCCTCGGGCAGATTCAGGTTTCCTTTATCCTTGAGATAGTAGTTGAAGAACGGGAGCTCGACGTTCTGCCTGAAGTACTCGCCCGTCGTTGTGCCGAAGCTGATGTCCCCCAGCCTGTCCCCGGGCATGGAAGCCCATCCCCCGTGCAGCCAAGGACCTACCACAAGGGTGCATTTGTTCGAGGGATTGGCCTTTTCGATTGCGCGATAGGTCTCCAGAGGTCCGTAGAAATCTTCCGCATCAAACCAGCCGGCAACTACCAGGACCGGATGACGAATGTTGGTCAGGTACTTCAGCGGATTCTGCCTTTCCCAGTACTCGTCGTAGTTCGGATGCCGCAAATACTCGTTCCAAGTCGGAACGCGATTCTGGAAATATTTGTCGTTGATGTTCGCCACACTGCCTGCGTCGAGAAAGAAGCGGTAGCCATCCGGCGTGCCGTAGTCGAAAGGCGCCTCGCGCCCCTCGGACGGCCCCTTCCGCGTGCTGGCGCTGCCGGAGAGCCAGCTGAAGGTGTACATCAGTCGAAAGGCGCCGTTGTGGTGGAAATCGTCGCCAATGAACATGTCGATCGCAGGCGCCTGCGGTGATGACGCCTTGAGCGCGGGATGGGCATCTATCATTCCCCAAACTGTCTGGCTGCCGGGATAGGAGATTCCCCATTGGCCGACACGGCCATTATGGCTCGGAATGTTTTTCAGCAGCCAATCGATCGTGTCATAAACGTCGCTGCTCTCGTCAGTATCCGATGCGGTGCGCTTGTTGGGCTTGATGGGTCTCATCACGGTAAACTCCCCCTCGGACTTGAACTGCCCGCGCACATCTTGATAGACGAAGATGTAGCCCTCCTTGGCGAAGTCAGGGGAGGGTCCGAGCCGGTTGCGGTATGCGTCCGCCCCGTAAGGAGCCGAGCTGTACGGCGTCCGGTGCAGCAAGAAGGGGTGGGCCTGCGACGCGTCCTTAGGTGCGTACACGATGGTGAAGAGTTTAATGCCGTCACGCATGGGCACCATGTACTCGGACTTGGTGTAGTTCACCTTGAGGTCGTACCCCTCCTGGGCCGAGAGCGCGCATGCCAGGAGGGCGATCGAGAGCGCCCCAACAGAAAGTCTGGTGATTTTTCTCACTTCTCACCTCCGTATCCCATGTCCGCCGTTACGCCTTTTTTCGTTCGAGCTCGTCATCGTCCACCAGGCGGAGAGGAGCGTGACGCCGCCTGTGGTCGTCCAGGATGCGCCGCGCTTCGCCGGCCAGCGCGGCTGGAACATAGATCCGTATTTCGGGGAGGCCTTGCGCCGAAAGCGGATAGATGCGATGAGGAAGCTCAGAGGCGTAGTGGCAGGGAACGCCGTACGCCTTGAGCAGGCTTTTTATCACCGCTGCTTCTGCATCTGTCCAGGCTCTTGCAACGATAACCGGAGCCGCTTTATCGATGCGCGTCACCCCGCCACTTCCTTGAAAAGGCGGCGGAAACTCCCGCCGCACCGCCACTATTTTACCGTAGTCGGAGCGTGCTTCTTGTTGAATGCCTGAAACTCGAAGGTAATCCCCACCGCTATACCGGCATCCGGATCGAACTTTCTAAACCCAGTGATGCCGACGATGTCCCAGCGCAGCCCCGCTGCGTGAATCAGCAAGCCGCCGCAAACCTGCGACCGGCTCTCATTCCCAACCTGGTCCGGACCCTGGCGCCCATGGATCTCTC
>Ga0129298_10000982_pt1 | contig 11867 bp, 12 predicted proteins | sample I19B2metaG_FD_94707 | JGI IMG/M metagenome (GOLD analysis project Ga0129298, IMG submission 94707) | Lake sediment bacterial and archeal communities from Gulf of Boni, Indonesia to study Microbial Dark Matter (Phase II) - ​I19B2 metaG | ecosystem: Environmental > Aquatic > Freshwater > Lake >... | reverse complement strand
TGCTACTCCTGTGGCAGACTTATCGTAGAAAGGCTCGGTTATCAAACCAAGGTAATCGGTCTGGAAGACTCAAGGTGCAAGTTCTGCGGCGCTGAGCTTAATTTCAGGACATCTGTGGCAAAGGAGGCAGGAAGATGATTAGGCAGCCGGTGGTAGCCGGGCAATTCTATCCCGACTCACCTTCCCAGCTAAAAGAGATGATTCGGGGGATGGTTGACGAAAAAGCAGAAAAGGAGGAAGTAATCGGTCTGCTCTCGCCTCATGCCGGGTATATCTACTCGGGACCGGTAGCCGGTGCCACTATATCCAGAATCAAATTTAAGGACACCTTCATTATTATCGGTCCCAACCACACCGGGATGGGGAGACCGCTTAGCATCATGACCGAGGGGGTATGGAAAACACCCCTGGGAGAGGTAGAGATTGACTCAGAACTGGCTAAGCAGATTTTAGCTACATCCAGCTACCTAGAAGAGGACGCTAAAGCCCATCAATATGAACACTCCATTGAGGTCCAATTACCATTCCTGCAATATTTCAAAAAAGACTTCAGGCTGGTGCCCATCATGCTATCTTACTTTACTGGTGCTACCTACAGGGAAATCGGCAGGGAAATAGCCAAAACCATTAAGGACTTAAATAAAGAGGTGGTAATCATAGCCTCAAGTGACATGACCCATTACGAGCCGCAGGAATCGGCTCAGTGGAAGGATACCCAGGCTATAGAAGCCATATTAAATTTGGAAGAGGATGAACTGCTAAGACGGGTTGATGAATTAAGAATATCAATGTGTGGCTATGCCCCGGCAGTCAGTCTTATCTCGGCGGCTAAAGAATTAGGGGCGAGGAGGGCGGAGCTGGTTAAATACCAGACCAGCGGTGATACTACCGGCGATTATACCAGCGTGGTCGGCTACGCCGGGGTAATACTAAGGGGGATATCGCCACTGGCAAGTTTAGCCAAGGATACCGTGGAGGCCTTTGTTAAAGAGGGCAACATTCCTGAGCTGGAAGAGCTCACCCCAGAGATGAAACAGAGAGCCGGGGTCTTTGTCTCCATCCATAAGTTCGGGCAATTAAGGGGCTGCATTGGCACCTTTGAACCGACCAGAGATAATGTGGCTCAGGAGACTATTGCCAACGCCATCAGCTCAGCTACCAGAGACCCACGCTTCCCACCCGTCGCCCCCAACGAGCTTAAAGACCTTGAATATAAGGTGGATGTCCTGACCAAGCCTGAGCCGATAGACAGCCAAGACCAGCTAGACCCCAGGAAGTACGGGGTCATAGTAGAGTGCGGCATGCGCAAGGGGCTACTCCTGCCCGACCTTGAGGGGGTGGACAGCGCGGACTATCAAATTGAAATCTGCCGCCATAAGGCAGGCATATTCCCCGACGAGCCAATAAAACTCTACCGCTTCGAGGTAAAGAGGTATAAATAGAAATGAACCAAAAAATAATACGCCTGTCCATAGCGGCATTGCTGATATCAGCCGTCATGATAATTAGCGGATGTGCTAAGCCAGCACCACCAGAGACACCAACACTACCAGAAGAGACACCAGCGTCACCACCACGATACCCGCCAGTGGCGCAAATATCGGCAACCCCGAGCACGGTAAAATTTGGCGAAAGCATAACATTCAGTGGCGCAGCATCTACTGATTCAGATGGAAATATAACTTCCTATGAATGGGACTTTGGTAATGGCGACACGGCGTCAGGAGAAACCATAACCTATACTTACTCAGATATCGGAGCTTATAACGTTAAACTTACAGTTTCAGACAATGATGGTTTATCGGACCCAACTGAAGTTAGCGTGAAGATAATATTAGGTTCAATTAAAATAGAAGCCACGGCATCCGCCTGGCGTGGCGAACCGTATGATATCTACAGCGCGATAAAGCAGAAACTGGAAAAAGCAGGTTTTGATGTGGTCCCGCCAGACAGCACAGATTACGACGCTATATTGTTTGTGGACTACAAAGAGACACAAGGCGCACTTTATACATCAGGTGGTTACGGGACTCGTATCACCTGTAATTTAAGGTTAGAGGACAAAGCAGAGAACAGGATGTTTGAAACGGAAATATATGCTGTTACATCTGGATATGTTTTATCAGGGAGTTTGTATTCGGATGCGGTTGATAATTTTGAAGCCCAGGTGTATTTCAAATGTTTAGGCGAAATCATTGCCAGCAAAATCATTGCCAGCAAATCTGGTATCGATGAGGTTTCAGTGCTGATACATTTTTTAAAGGATGAAGATTGGTACGTTCGAAGTAACGCAGCAGAGGCTCTGGGAGAGATAGGGGACGCCAGGGCGGTGGAACCACTAATCCAGGCTCTTCTGGGGGATGAAAGTGAGGGTGTTCGAGGGGAAGCAGCGGGGGCTCTTGGACATATAGGGGATGCCAGGGCAGTGGAGCCTCTCATCCAGGCGCTGAAGGATGAAGATTGGTGGGTTCGAAAGGAGGCAGCATGGGCTCTCGGAAAGATAGGAGATGAAAGAGCAATAGAACCTCTTACTCAAGCTCTGAACGATGAAGAGGAGCTTGTTCGAGCACAAGCAGAAGCGGCTTTGGAGAAAATCAGGGGATATTAATACCTAAATAACGGGGAGTTTTAAATGGGCGAAGCCCCTGGGGGAAATCCCCCTGAGTCCCCCTTTACTAAAGGGGGAGAACTTCTCCCTTTCTTAAAGGGAGAGCGAGAGGGATTTAATTAGGAGAGGGGATTAAGGGGGTGAGGATGATTCATGGATATGTTTGAACAAAAATCTGAGGAACTAAAAGGGCAGGAGGCGCCATTAGCCACAAGGATGAGACCGACTACCTTTAACGACTTTGTTGGTCAGGAGCACATTGTCGGCAGGGGGCGGGTGCTGAGGAAGGCGATTGAAGCCGGTCAGCTACCATCGCTCATCCTGTGGGGTCCGCCGGGCAGCGGCAAGACCACCCTGGCTTACATCATCGCCAATACCACTAACTCACACTTCAGCCCGATAAGTGCCGTCAGTGCCGGTGTCTCTGATTTGCGCCGGATAATAGAAGAAGCCAAGGAACGCCATAAGATGTACCAAAAACGGACCATACTATTTATAGACGAAATTCATCGCTTCAACAAAGCTCAACAGGATGCTATTCTGCCCTATGTTGAGGACGGCACCATCACCCTTATCGGAGCGACTACCGAAAACCCATCATTTGAGGTTACTTCTCCCCTGCTTTCCCGGTGCCAGGTTATCACCCTTAACCCCCTTACCCACGATGAAATTAACGTCATACTTTTGCGAGCACTGAAGGATAAACTTAAGGGTCTGGGCACACTAAACGTAGAGCTGGCTCCCGAAGCCCTGAGCCACCTTATCACCATGGCAAACAATGACGCCAGGGTTGCCCTTAATGCCCTGGAGATGGCAGCGTTGACTACACCACCCAATGCCGAGGGAAAGCGGTATATCACACTACCGACTATTGAAGACGCTGTCCAGCACCGGGCGCTGCGCTACGATAAAGCGGGGGAGCTACATTATGACCTTATCTCTGCCCTCCATAAGTCAATGCGAGGCTCAGACCCGGATGCCTCTTTATACTGGCTGGCAAGGATGCTCGAGGCGGGGGAAGACCCGCCCTATATTGCCCGCCGGCTGGTTCGCTTTGCCTCAGAGGATGTAGGTATGGCTGACCCCCAGGCACTGGTAATCGCCATGGCAGCCCAGCAAGCCGTCCACTTTATTGGCATGCCCGAGGGTAATTTGGCTCTAGCCGAGGCGGTGGTCTACTTAGCTACCGCTCCCAAAAGCAACTCCCTGTATCAAGCATACTCTAAGGTTCAGGAGGAAGTTAAGCAAGGCACCAGTGAGTCGGTGCCGCTACACCTGCGCAATCCAGTGACCCCGCTAATGAAAGAGATGGGCTATGGCAAAGGATATAAATATGCCCATGACTACCCGGAACACTTTGTTGAGCAGCAAAACCTGCCCGATTCCCTTCAGGGCAAACGCTACTACTCACCAAGCGACCAGGGATATGAGAAAACAATTGTAGACCGGCTTAAAGCCTGGTGGCGTGACTTTGGCAAACCACCGGAAGCAAAAAAGAAGAGACAAGATTAAACCGAGCTCATAAGAGGTTGTTTATTAACCCACCCCTTATCCCCCTCCCTTATAAAGGGAGGGGGAATTGGGTATATAAGGGAGGCTCCGCCTCCCTTTGACCTTCCGTAATATGGATATATATTCCATCATGAGAGAGAAAGAGACTTTAGAGAGGGGCGAAGCCCCTCTCTTACCTACACTCCCCCTTCCCTGAAAGAGGTAGATGAAGTCCTTGCATAAGGGGGTTAGGGGGATAGGTTGCTAAACAATCTCTTCATAAATGCCTTGACACTCTATAAGCCCAAAGATTATACTTAAATGCGGCGCGGGGTGGAGCAGAGGAAGCTCGTTGGGCTCATAACCCAAAGGTCGTTGGTTCGAATCCAACCCCCGCTACCAAGGAACAAAGAGGCACAGATTTAAAATCTGCGCCTTAATAGTAATAAACCCTAACCTCGTGCAAGGTTGGAGTTTTGGATATATCAGAGGTAGTCAAGGTTGCCCGCCACTGCTTGTATCGTCCTGAAGGCAGTCCCGAAGTGACCGGAGTCCAGGAGGGGGTGGCGGCATCTTTAGCAAATGAGGTATTGCTGGCTCTCACCTCAAATGTAATGTTAGTACCTGACTCAAGTGTTTCATCCCAGAATAGGGCGTCCCATCTGGCTCCAGTTACCCCAGTATTGAGAACTTGAGAGGCAATAGTACCTAAACTGGAAGAGCCCTGCTCTGCCCCTACTGAATAAAAAGTAGAAGGAGAATTTTGGTTGTTGTAGCAGGTTGCAATCCAACCAGAAGAACGGACGACTTTGGAGATGTGGATTTCGTCGATTTTGCCGGCGAAGGTTCGGATGGTATCGAAGGCAACATTCCCAATGCGCATATTATTAAGCTCATCTGTTTGTGCAGTCCCAGCAGGAGTTGAATATTCTGCAAGGGTTTGTGATACTCCGTTTATATAGAGAAGTGGATCGTTAGTCGTTAAACTATCATTATAAACAACTACAACGTGCCACCAGGTATTGAGGCTAAGAGAGTTTGCTGGAGTGTACCAATAACCATATGTTGTACTGAATCCCCTGGCAAATCCGAGAGCAGCAGTAGCGGGGGCTCCATTGGCAAGGTGAAAAGCCCACCCATTACCTGAACCGGTAGTTGTTGACTTACATGCGATTCGTCCAAAATTATTTTCTCCCCAACCTGTTGGGTAGATCCAAGCGGATATGGTGCCGCCAGCAGAAAATGGATTGTTTATACTGGTGCTAGGGCTCACCTGGATATAATCATCAACCCCATCAAAACTCCGAGCATTTGCAATTTTCCCCGTTGTATTTGTTGAACCACTGTTCGTGCCAGTATTACTGTTAGAGGTGGAGTCCAAAAAGTTAGAATGAAGATGCCAAACCCCTTTATAATTGCTATCCCAAACACCCGCGGCGTTCTGCTGATTACTGGCTTGGGAGTTGCCATAATACATATAAATATCGGTATCAGTTGATGAGGAAAGGGTGGGGACTTTAACCCAGGCGACTAATTCCCCGGTACCTCCATTAAATTTTTCTATTTCGTGGCTTAGCTTATTGGTCCCGTTGGAAGATGTAAAAAGGATATCATCGCCATCATCCTGGGCATCAGAAGCCAAATCAGCCTCGGAAGCCAGACTTACCAAGACAGGGAAGTCCGTCAGGTTAGCACCAACCTTGGTATAGTTGATAGTTATCTTTTTCCTGTATGCCCAACTTGAGTTATACCAATTTGAACTAATGGCAAGTTTAACATCCCCGGGGCTTGACGAAGTATCAACCTGATTTAGAACCCCGGCTTCAAATTCCGCCTTAGTGGTTTGTACCCACTGGTTAGAAGTCCAGGCTTGGAAGTCGTTGCCAGTGGAGCTCTCCGGGTCAACAAAGGAGCTATGGGTTACCCCAACGCTACTTGCCAGGAGAACTACTGCCAAGCTTGCAACCAAAATAAAGCACTGTTTCCCCCTCATCTCCTTACCTTGTCCTGTATTTCCTCTCCATTGCCTCCTCAGTGAGCACACATCGGATATTTCTTATCTCCATGACGATAACGACCAGCCCAGGTAGGCATATGGTCAGCAGAAAGCCCAAGGGAGTTTTGACAAATTGGGTGACATAGCCGAAGTAAGGAAGGTGAAGACAAACTTTTCCCACCACATTCTCAGCTGGTACCACAAAAGGGTCAGCATCCTCACTGGCATCCCCCTTGGTTTGGAAGTGAAAACTCGAGCCATGTTCCACAGCTACCACCCTATGACTCATCAGCTTCTCATTCAGCGGGGAGTAAAAGGTGATAATATCCCCTGCCTTTATCTCCTCTGCCTCCACCGGGCGAGTTACCACCACGCTTCCCAGCTTAAGCCCAGGCTCCATGCTGCCTGAGAAAACGGCGTCCACCTTCCAGCCGAAGCGAGGCGCCATAAAAATAAGCGCGGCTGCCGTCATCAGTAGAATTACCATGGCTAAGCCAAAATTCTGAGCTGCTTTCTTCATAACAAATTACCCCTTTGGTTCAAAGTAAAATTAGCGCGTCAGCCCTCATCTTTGTTTTAGGCAACCCAACTTTTAGGTGGCAGGGCGTACGCCCTGCCACCTAAAGTATGCGTTAAGCCTGGTCCAGAGTGAAGGTAATATCAAGGGTAGCCTTGTCGCTCTGGATGATATTGTCATCAATCTGAGTATCATCACCAGTACCGAATTCTCCATCAGTGCCGGCTCCCTTAACATCGCTGGCGATTTCCCACTCAAGGACATAGGTCAGGGTGCCGCTTGCCGTCAGGGACCGGCTCTCGGCATCAAGCACTGCTTCCAGGCCGGAAAATGGCACATAATTACTGGCGTCGCCGAGAATATAAGTGCCATTCCGCTTTAGCCTGACCCCCATGTACTCATCTAGGTCACCATCGCCACCACCGTTGTTGCCACTTACTGCGCTCTCAGGCTCATTAGACCCATTCTCCTCAAAGGTCACATTGGAGGCTATGGTCAAGGTGCCATCCAGATTGCCGTTGTTGTCTAGTGTCCAGGTGATGGAGCCTGAATCCCCGGGTGCCAGCTTAGTAAAAACCACCTTGCCATTCACCCCATCGCCACCTGCGGTCACCGTGTACTTTCCACCGGGACCGGTGCCATCAGTAGACGGAACCAAGTTTAATGTCCCGGCGGTGAAGGTATTCCCTGTGCTGGTCTCAGTGTCGCTGAAGTAGGCGTAGATACCACCGCCAATTAGAGCACCTGCCAGGGCAATAAACATCACACTTACCAGTACCTTTCTTTTCATTTTTCACCTCCTTCCTGTTTTAGTTTGTCTTCCTTTCTAAGTTGCCATTGAGTCTAATCCGCCTACACCTCCTGTATGTTATTTAAGAAAATTAGATGTCGTCACTTCGGCTGATTTGCTTTGATCGACCTTATAGGCTTCGCCTTCGATTCTTTTGATATCAGCCTCGGTGAATAGCCTCCACCTCCGCCTGTCCCGTGTTACTGCATCCTTGATGAGACCACTGCTAATCCATCGTAACAACGTGGACCTACTCACCCCCACCATGTGACAAACTTCTCTGGTTCTGTAGTAGGTCTGGCCTTTGATTACTATGGGCATACCATAGTCCTCCTTAAACCTGGTTAGGTATAGTTGATATATTCTGATGATATTGACTGCCAACAGGACGGACAAGCCCCAAATAGGCTATGTGACATAGAACTATAGTCCCAGAACATGGTGAGCGAGCGAAGCCGGGCTGCTGGTGGCGTAGAATTAGACTGCTTGACATGGGTATAACACTAAGTTAAAATATTTGACTGGAACAGGCGTCTCTGATTTACCAGAGGAGAGCCGGGCTGTTTTTCAGCAGCGGGATTTACTAAACCGTGGGACCAAGTGGTTCACGGTTTTTTGTTTCTCTAATAGGAGGAAACTGCTTTGGCTGGAGAAGTCGGAGAGCCCACAAAAAAGAGGGGGGTTCTAGCTACCACCGAGAATGTTGCTAAACTTTCTATTATTGCTATCAGCTCATTTATAGCTATGCAGATGGTAGGTAGCATAATTACTGGCAGTATTGCCATGAGGGCTGATGCCTTCCACAGTATTATTGACCTTTCGGGAGCAATTGTTGGCTTCACTGGCATCAGGATTGCCACTAGACCCCCCGATGAGCGACATCCCTTCGGTCATGGTAAAGCCGAGGACATTGCTGGCGCGGTGATATCAGGGTTAATATTCGTTGCCGCTGGCACAATTATCTATCAAGCAGCAAATAGGCTAATAGCTGGTAGGGCTGTGGAGTTTGTAACCACCGGGATATATATAACCATAGCGGTGATAGTGATAAATACAGCTATCGCCCGGTTCGCATCGAAGGTAGCCCGAAAAAATGATTCTTTAGCTTTAGAAGCCACTGCCCGCCATATGACGGCTGATATTTACAGCTCAGTTGCCGTCTTAGTTGGGCTAGTTCTGGTAAGGTTAACCGGGCTTAATATATTTGACCCTATTGTTGCTTTGGCAGTAGCTGCTCTAATCATAAGGACAGCCTCCTTGACAATGAAAAAGTCGGTCGACAAACTGATGGATACAAAATTACCCGAGGCTGAAGAAGAAGCTATAAAAGCATGTATTGTGGAACTGAAGCGTAGTGGTCAGATTGTAGATTTTCATGCCTTCCGCACTCGCAAAGCAGGAAGCCAGCGTTATATAGACCTTCACCTGACCACGCCCAAGAATGCTAGTGTTGACGAGACACACCAGCTATGTGACCGCCTCGAGCATGATATAGGAAGAAGACTTCAAGGCGTCAATGTAACCATACATATTGAACCATGCAATGGTAACTGCGACCAGTGCTCCATAATATGTCCCCCCTAAATTAGGCTTGTAATTAACATATTCCAACTATATAATAATGCCAGTCATGTCTCCCTAATTCACATAGACAGGTTCACCCCCTTTGACAATATTTATGCTAACTAGCCAATTACTGGAAGGAGGATAGCTAATGCCAATAGAAAAAGAAAAACTGATAGATATGTACCGGACAATGGTCCGAATTAGACTCTTTGAAGAGAAAATAGCCGAAGACTTTGCCGCTGGCAAAATCCCCGGGTTTGTCCACCTAAGCGCCGGGCAGGAGGCTAATGCTACCGGGGTGTGTGCCAATCTGAGGACTGATGACATTATTACCAGCACTCACCGGGGGCATGGGCATATCATCGCCAAAGCCGGGAACCAATATTCGCTGGCGCCGATGGTGGCTGAACTATATGGCAGGAAGACTGGTGTAAATAAGGGTAAGGCTGGCTCTCAGCACCTCAGCGACCTGGAGGTTGGGGTTTTGGTTGCCGAGGGGATTCAAGGCACCGCCCTAACCCTAGGTGTCGGCGCTGCTCTGGCAGCTAAATTGAAGGGTACCGACCAGGTAGTCGTCGCCTTTATTGGCGACGGTACCTTGAATACCGGAAGATTTCACGAAGGAATGAACATGGCATCAGCCTGGAAGCTCCCTTTAATCTGCTACTGCGAAAACAATATTTGGGCTGAATCGACCAATATTTACCACGTTACCAACCTGACCAACCTTACTGATAGAGCCGTCGCCTATAACATCCCAGGCGTATCAGTCGATGGCAATGATGTGCTGGCGGTATATGAGGTCGCCACCAAGGCGATTGCCCGAGCCAGAAAGGGTGAAGGTCCTACCTTCATCGAAGGCAAAACTTGCCGATTGCGTGGCCACTTTGAAGGAGATACCCACCTTTACCGAAGCCAAAAGGAGAAGGACGAGTGTCGGAAGAGCGACCCCATTCCACGATTTAGAAAGAAGCTGATTGAAATGAAGGTATTGACCGACAAGGAAGCCGACAAGATTCACCAGGAAGTGCAGAAGGAATTGGATGAAGCGGTGAAATTTGCTCTGGACAGCCCGTTTCCCGACCCTGAGGATGTTCTGACCGATGTCTTTGCTCAAGGAGGTAAGAAATGAGGGAGATAACCTATCTTCAGGCGATAACTGAAGCCATTGATGAGGAAATGGCGAGAGACCCCACGGTATTCTTAATGGGTGAGGATATAAGAGCCTGGGGGGCGCCTCTAGGTGAGTTCAAGGGTCTATATGAGAAATATGGCGGGGAAAGGGTACGGGACACAGCAATTTCAGAGACAGCAATGCTCGGAGCTACCGCCGGTGCGGCAGCAATGGGGATGAGACCAATCGTGCACATAATGTTCAGCGAGTTTCTGGGGGTGTGCATGTCTGACATAAGGTGCGTGCTGACCAAAACCAGGTACATGACTGGTGGGAAGACAAAATTCCCAGCCACCATTATGAGCTACAGTGGCGCCGGTGTGTCGGCGGCTGGAGAGCACTCTGCCTGTCCCTATGGATGGTTGATGGCTATCCCCGGGCTTAAGATTGTCGCCCCGGCAACCCCCTATGACGCCAAGGGGCTGATTAAATCAGCCATCAGGGAAGATAATCCAGTGCAGGTCCTTTACCATATCAAGCTGATATTTGACCGTCTAACCGGTGAGGTACCGGAAGAGGAGTACACTATACCTATTGGGGTGGCGGATATCAAGAGGGAAGGCAAGGATATTACCGTGGTCGCTGTAGGGCTCATGGTCCACCGAGCGCTGGCTGCCGCCAATAAGCTTCAGGAGAAAGGCATAAGCCTGGAGATTGTTGACCTGCGAAGCCTGGCGCCTATTGATAAGCAGACTATCATTAACTCGGTCAAAAAGACAGGCAGGCTGGTAATTATGGACGAAGAGCCTAAGACAGCAAGTGCATCAGCCGAAATCGCAGCTATAGTAGCTGAGGAAGCCTTCGACCTCCTTGATGCCCCGATAAAAAGGGTCTGCGCCCCAGATACACCCATCCCCTTCAGCCCGAGTCTGGAGAAAGCCTGGATGCCAGATGAGGAGGACCTAATCAAGGCAGTAACCGAGATTACGTAATTAGAGTCGGACGGTGCACCAGAAGACGAATACAACCCGCTACCAAGAAAACGAAGAAGTATGGATTTAAATCCATGCCTCTTCACTTATCCCTAGATTAAGATAAGTCCTTCTCCGGTGTGTGACTTTCTGGTAGCGGTTAAAAGTACCGCTGTATAAAAAAGGCGACACCGATGATGATGAGGTAAGCGCCAATCATGTAAGCCAGTATCTGGGGCTTGACCATTACAATAATCCCAAAAACAATGGCAATGATAGCCACCACCAGACTACTAATTGGTCCAACTTCAAATGCCATATGATTCTACCTCCTAGCTTTGATGTTTACATTATAACCTTTTTGTCAATAGATTAGGATGATATAATTGAGCTATGAAACGAGAGCTGATGGATATTCTGGCGTGTCCGGTATGTAAGGGGAAGCTTGAGCTTAGTGTGGAGGAGGAGAAGGAAAGGGAAATAGTCACCGGCTCTCTATACTGCCCCAAGTGCAAGGTGAGCTACCCTATTTTAGAGACCATCCCCAATCTGTTACCACCAAACTTACGTCATTAATCAGGGCTATAGGCTACCCCGCTCTGGGGAGACTCCCATACCTCAACACAGGCAAGGGAAACCGGGGCACCAGCCAACTTGGGTTGGAGCTCATTATAGATAGCAGACGCAATATTCTCTGAAGACGGGTTTACCTTATCAAAGGGCGGCACTTCATTGAGGCAGGTATGGTCAAACCTGGATAGAATATCGCCTAATTGCCTCTTTAACTCAACAAAATCATAGGCTAGACCAATAT
>Ga0129298_10000980_pt1 | contig 11879 bp, 10 predicted proteins | sample I19B2metaG_FD_94707 | JGI IMG/M metagenome (GOLD analysis project Ga0129298, IMG submission 94707) | Lake sediment bacterial and archeal communities from Gulf of Boni, Indonesia to study Microbial Dark Matter (Phase II) - ​I19B2 metaG | ecosystem: Environmental > Aquatic > Freshwater > Lake >... | reverse complement strand
GTACCGCAAGCGTCTCCTCTCCGAGCCTCCGCAGCGCTTTGAGCAACTCCCGCCGGTCACCATCCAGCTTCCGTTGTACAACGAGCGGTTCGTGGTCGAGCGTCTCCTCGAAGAAGTCGTCAAGATGGACTACCCGAAGCACCTGCTCCAGATCCAGGTGCTCGATGATTCCACCGACGACACCCACCCCTTCACCGAGGCGCTCGTGGAGCGTTATCGCGCCCTTGGCTTCCCGATCGAGTATCACCACCGCGACAACCGCGTCGGGTTCAAGGCGGGCGCCCTCCAGGACGGCATGAAGACCGCCACCGGCGAACTGATCGCCATCTTCGACGCCGACTTCGTTCCCACGCCCGACTTCCTGAAGCGCACAGTCCACTTCTTCGCCGACCCCAGGGTCGGCGTGGTCCAGACACGCTGGAGCTACCTCAACCGCGACTACAATGTCTTGACTGAAGTTCAGGCCATGCTGCTTGACGGCCACTTCATCCTCGAGCACGTGGCCCGGTGCGGCCGCGGCCTGTTCTTCAACTTCAACGGCACGGCCGGCATCCTGCGCCGCAAGATGATCGAGGACGCCGGCGGCTGGCAGCACGACACCCTGACCGAAGACTGCGACCTCAGCTACCGCGCGCAGCTCAAGGGATGGCGCTTCCTCTATCTGCCTGGGCTGGACTCGCCGAGCGAGCTGCCGGTGGAAATGCATGCCTTCCAGGTGCAGCAGTCGCGCTGGGCCAAGGGCCTTACGCAGGTGGCCAAGAAGCTGCTTCCGGCCATCCTGCGCTCGCCTATCCCGATCCGCCACAAGATCGAAGCTTTTTTCCACCTGACGCCGAACATTTCCTACCCGCTCATGATCGTGGTCTCGGCGCTGATCCTGCCGGCAATGATCGTGCGCTTTTACATGGGCTGGTTCCAGATGCTGGTGATCGACCTGCCTCTGATCATCGCCTCGTTCTGGTCGATCTCGGCGTTTTACCTTGTGGCGCAGTACGAGCTAAACCCGAAATCCTGGAAGCGCGCGATCCTGCTGCTGCCCGCGCTGTTCTCCGTCGGGGTGGGCCTCGCCGTCATTAACACTCGCGCGGTGCTGGAGGCGCTCCTCGGCGTCCAGTCGAGCTTCGTCCGCACCGCCAAGTACGCCATCGGCAGCCGGCGGGTGCGTGTCCGGGACGCCAAATACCGGCGGCGCAGCGGATGGCTGCCGTTCATCGAACTTGCCATCGGAACGTACTTCGTCTGGATGATGGCCTTTGCCATCGACACCTATAACTTCCTCGCGCTGCCGTTCCTGGCGCTGTTTGTCGGCGGGTATTATTGGACCGGGCTCGCCACGCTCTGGCAGGAATACCAGGGCCGCCTCCGCTGGCAGCGCCAGCGCCGGCTGGAACTGGGGACAGCCCACACGCGTTAACGGCCCCCGCCCGCGGCACGGCGGGTTCAGCCTGTTACCAGATTCCGATCACTCGCCACCACCCAAAGCCCACCGTGGCCCAGATCGCGATGTTCACCAGCGAGACAACGAAGCCCACCGTCCACCATGTCCGCAGCGTCGCGTAGCCGTGGGCGAAGAACATCGGCGAAGGAGTGGTGCCGTAGTGCGTCAGTCCGGCTGCGAGGTTGGTGAAGCAGGCCAGCGCGTAAACGAACAGGCCGGTGGGGGCCTCCCTGGCCGTGAGTACGGCCAGGAAGGGGGCGTACATGGCGAGAATATGGGCGGTGATGCTGGCGAAGCCGTAGTGGGCGTAAAAGTAGATCAGTAACGCCGCCGCAAACAGCGCCACCCACCCCGCGCCGGCGAGCAGCGAGGAAACGCGATCGGCGAAGACGGCTGTCACTCCCGCGTCCTTCAGCGCCTTGCCGAGACAGAGCAGCCCGCCGTACCAGACGAAAATGTCCCAGGCCGCCTTCTCGCTCTTGACGTCCTCCCAATCGAGCACGCGGGCGAGCAGCAGCGCGCAGCCGCCGACTAGCGCCGTCACCGCGATGTCGATCCTGTGCCACTGGTACGTCACCCACATGCCGCACACGGAAACGAACACCAACCCGACGATCTTCTCGTGGCGGCTCAAGCGTCCCATCGCTTCCAGTTCCCTGGCGGCGAACTCTCTTGCCTCCGGCGTCCTCCGGATTTCCGGTGGGTTCAGCCGTATCACCACCAGCGGCACCAGCGCCAGCGAGCAAAGCCCGGGGAGGATGCCCGCTAGCAGCCAGCTCGTCCACGTCACCTCGTAGCCGAACTGCTCGGTTGCGATCTGCGCCGCCAGCGGATTGCTCGCCTGGCCGGTGAAAAACATCGCCGCGGTAACGCAAATGCTCTGGTAGACCCCCGTCATGAGGAACGACCCGAGCAAGGCCGCCGTCGGCCCGGGCCGCGATCCGTACACCTCAGCGATCGACCGCGCGATCGGCAGAATCACCCCGCCGGACCGCGCCGCGTTGGAGGGGATGATGGTCGCCAGGATCATGTCCGAGAGTGACAGCGCATAGCAGACGCCGATCGAGCTCTTGCCGACCAGGCTCACAAAAAACAGCGCGATCCTGCGCGCCAGTCCCGTCTTAATGAGCGCCCGCGAGATAAAAAACGCAGCCAGCACGAGCCAGACCGTCGGGTCGCCGTAGCCCTCAAGCGCCTGCTGGATGGTCAGCCCGCCGGCGATCGAAGCGAGCGTCACCGCCACCAGCACAACCGCTCCCCCTGGCAGCGGCTCCAGAATGAGCCCGGCAATCGCGGCCACGAAGATCCCAAGTAGCCGCCAGCCTTCCGGCCGCACGGCTTCCGGCCGCGGCGCCACCCACACCACGGCCACGAACAGCAACAACGGCACCAGCCCCCGCCACATCGGCTTCATGCGAGAAGACCGCCCATCTTATCGCACTACGGGCCGCGTGCTAGGATTCTCCCAATGCAATCCGCCCGCCTCGCACTGCTCCTTCTGCTCTCCATCGCTGCCGTCCACGGGCAGGCCACGGCCCTTGGAGAGCGGGCACGCGAGTACCTGGTCGAGCTCATCCGCCGCGACACCACCAATCCTCCCGGCAACGAAACGCGCGCCGCCGAATATCTGAGGAGCATCGCCGGCCGGCACGGAATTCCCTGCGAGCTGCTGGGCGGCGATCCTTCCCGCCTCAACTTCATCGCCCGCCTGAAAGGCTCTGGCAGGGAGCGCCCGCTGTTGCTCATGGCCCACACCGACGTGGTCCTCGCTGACCGGGGCCAGTGGAGCGCGACCCCTACGCGGGCGAGATCCGCGACGGCTTCCTCTATGGGCGCGGAGCCCAGGACGACAAGAACCTGCTCGCGGCCGAACTCGCCGTCATGGTTGAACTGAAGCTGCGGAACATCCGGTTGAGCCGCGACGTGATTCTCATGGCCGAGGCCGATGAAGAGGCGGGCTCGACCGGCGTCCAGTGGCTGGTCCGCAACGCCTGGGCAAAGATCGATGCGGAGTTTGCGTTGAACGAAGGCGGCATGGCCTTCGACACCCCGTCTGGCGCCCGGCTCTTCCAGATCCAGACTGCCGAGAAGGTGCCGACCCGCGTCATCCTCACGGCGCGCGGCGCCGCCGGGCACGGCTCACTACCCCGTCCGGACAACCCTGTGGTCCGCCTCTCGCGCGCCATCCTGCGTCTTGCCGAGGCTGAGCAGCCCGTCGTTGTTAACGCCACGACGCGCCGTTACCTCAAGGAGATCGGGAAACTGCCGGACTACCGGTGGCTGGTCCCTCTTCTGCCCCGCCTGGAGACCCAAACCTCCGCCGCATCTGTGATCGGCCAGATCCGCGCCCGCGAGCCCGAACTCGAGGCGATGCTGCGGACCACTGTTTCGCCCACCCTGCTCCGGGCGGGGGAGAAGATCAACGTCATCCCCAACGCCGCCGAAGCACAGATCGACGTGCGCCGGCTGCCCGGAGAGACCCGTGAAGAAGTCCTGATGCGGCTGCGCCGCATCGTGAACGACGGCGACGTGGAGGTGCGTCCCGCCGGCGGCCAAGAAATGCCGCCAACTCCGCCGAGCCCGCACGATACCCTCATGTCTCACGTGATGCAGCGGGTGTTCTCCCAGTCTCACCCGCGCGCCGTGGTGATCCCCTACATGGCCCGTGGGGCAACCGACGGTTCGTTCCTGCGCCAGAAGGGAATGGCCGTCTATGGTGTGCCGCTCTTCCTTCGCGAGGACGCCGACAGCCGCGCCCACGGCAACGACGAGCGCATCTCGCTTGCCGATCTTAGCCGCGGGACCGAACTCCTATGGAAGATCGTGCTCGCCGTCGCCGCCGAACGCTGATCCGCGGCCTCCTGCTATACCCGCCTTACCGACCCGGCTCCCAGCAGTTCTTCGAGCAGCGGCGTCTGCGGATAGGGATGGCCCTTGTACAACCGGAAACCTTCGCCGAACTCCAGTCCGGCCTGCCGGCCGCGCTCCCGGGTCCACCGCTCCATCGTGTCCAGATAGTCGTCGATGCCGTGGTGTCGCAGGAGCCAGTCGCGCTGGCTCTTGTGCCGGCTGAGTATCAGTTTCTTCTCCTCGAAGGCCGGCTCCACGTCCACGATGAAATCGGGCGTCACCGGCTTCCCTTCGCGGTCCACTCCGCCGACCGGATCCATCAAGTAGACGTGTGGGATCGCCGGCAGCGGCGGTGCCGGAGCCGGATCGTACGTCAGGTAGTTCTTCACCGGCGCCCCGAAGCACGCGTCACGGACCAGCGAGCTCGTCACCTCGTGGTCCACCATGTAATCGACCGGCGAGGCGGTCACGATCACGTCGGGCCTGCTCTTGCGTAAGATCTCCGTCACTTTGCGGCGCGCCGCGTCGTCGGTGAAGATCCCGAGGTCGCGAAACTCCGCACAGAGGTAGTCGGCGCCGATGGCCGCGGCCGCGTGCGCCGCCTCCGCCCGCCGAACCGCCGAGATCTCCTCCGGACTGAGCTCGGCCGAGCCGCAGTCGCCCGGCGTCATGGTCACGATGGTAATCTTGTGCCCTTTGCGTGCCAGCAGCGCCAGCGTGCCTCCGGCGAGGATTTCCGCGTCGTCGGGATGGGCGTGAATGGAGAGAATCCGCTTCGTCATCATTCGCCGTCAAACCGCGCCATCAGCGATTCGGTCAGCTTCCGCGAGTGGTTCGTCGCCGTCTCGATCGCGGAAATGAGCATCGACCGCAGCCCGTGCCGCTCCAGTTCGTGAATCGCGGAGATGGTGACGCCGCCGGGCGTGATCACCTGGTCCTTGAGGATCGCCGGATGCAGCATCGTCTCCCGAACCAACTTGGCCGCCCCGAGCACCGTCTGCTCAGCCAGCCGCGTCGAGATCTCGCGCGACAGGCCCATCTTCAGCCCCCCCGCAATCATGGCCTCAATCACCATGTAGATGTAGGCGGGCCCGCTGCCCGACAGCGCGGTCACCGCGTGCATCAGGTCTTCTTCGACGAAGCATACCACCCCGACCGCGCGGAAGATGCTCTCCACCAGCTTTCGCTGCGCGGCGCTGCCGGCGGAGTTCGCCGCTACCGCCGTCGCGCCTTCCTCGACCACCACCGGGATGTTCGGCATCGCCCGGAAGATCGGGATCCGCTTGCCGGCGATCTTCTCGATCAGCACGATCGGCACGGCCGCCGCCAGCGAAATCAGAATCTGGTCGCCGCGCAATCCTTCGCGGATCTCTTCCAGCACTCGCGGCAGCGTCGGCGGCTTCACCGCCAGGATCACGATATCGGCCGATTCGGACGCCTCGCGGTTTCCGCCGGCCGTGACCGTGATCCCGTACTTCTGCGCAAGCTCCTTGGCCCGCTCTGGCGTGCGCACCGTGGCCACCAGATGCTTGCGGTCCGCTACCCCGCCTTTCAGAATGCCGCCGATCAGTGCCGCGCCGATGTTGCCGGCCCCGAGTACGGCGATCTTCTTCATCTCGGACATGGGTTGATTATGGCGCGCTGCCGGCTATTGCCGCCAGCCGGCCTCTACGTAACCCTTGATGCGAACGACGGGCGCTATCCGAGCAACTGGCGCAGCGCCGCCTCCAGGTGCGGGTAGCGGAACCGGAAACCGGCCGATTCGGCGGCCCGTGGGAGCACGCGCTGGCTGCCGAGCAGGATCTCCGCCATCTCTCCAAACAGCGCTTTCAGAACCAGGGCGGGAACGGGAACGAAAGCGGGACGGCGAAGACCCCCCGCCAGGGTCGCGGTGAACTCCGCGTTGCGCACCGGGTTGGGCGCTGTGGCGTTGGCGACGCCGCTGAACTGCGCCTGCTCCAGCGAGAAGCAGACGAGCTCGACCAGATCGTCAACATGAATCCAGGACATCCACTGCGCGCCGGAACCGACGCACCCGCCCAGCCCCCAGCGGAAGGGAGGCAGCATGCGCGCGAGCGCGCCGCCTTCGGTTCCGAGCACCACGCCGAAGCGGAGCTTGACGACACGGATGCCGAGTTCCACGGCGGCATCCGCGGCTTCTTCCCACCCCATGCAGACCTGCGAGAGAAAGCCGCTGCCCGGAGGCGACTCCTCGGTGAGCACCTCGTCCCCACGAGAGCCGTAAAAGCCGACCGCGGAGGCGCAGACAAGAACGAGCGGGCGCCGTTCGAGCCGTGCCAGCGCCGCAACGAGACGCGCGGTGCCCTCGACGCGGCTGCGGAGGATCCGCTCTTTCACCACCGGAGTCCAGCGTTGCGCGATGGGTTCTCCGGCCAGGTGAATCAGCGCCTCGACGCCTTCCAGGCTCGCCGCCGGCGGATCTCCCGCCAGCGCGTCCCACAGCGACCATGGCACGGCGCCCAGGCCCGCGCGGGGCGAGCGTACGAGTAGGTGAACGGAGTGGTTCGCCTCAAGCAGCCGCCGCACGAGACGGCGGCCGATGAAACCCGACGCGCCGGTGACGGTGACCTTCATGGACGCGGAGCGGACCTATTCTATCCGATCCGGATCACGGCCAGTCCGCTGAAGCCGGTCGATTCCCCGGATGTAGGCGTCAATGTCGGTCTCTCGTTTCATGCCGTCGAGCGACATGTAGCGGACCGTTCCGAACACGGGCCGCTTGCCCCACGGTCGGTCGTGCAACCCAAAGCACCAGAGGATGTTCGCGTAAGTATTCGGGTCCCGGCCGTCGAGAGCGTAAGGGTCGTGAATGTAGATCATCGTTTCGAGGGCCTCCTCGCAAGCCGGCGACCACTCGATGATCTTCTTGCCCCAGTACATACGGTAATAGCCGTGGATCTTGCCGCGCAGCAGCATCTCTTTCTGAGCGGCGTTCCAGAGCGCGTCATGTGTTTCGGCGCGCTCGAACTGCGCGCGCGTGTAGATCGCCGAGCGGTTGTCCCGGGCATGGTTGCGCAAGGTGTCTCGCGCCCAGCCGGGCAGCAGCGCCAGCGTGTAAGGGGCTTCAGAGAAGCGTGCGAAGTTGAACGCCAGCTCGCGGCGCACAATGAGTTCTTCCAGAAACTCATCCGCCACCAGTCGGTGTTCGTCCGCATGCCGCCTGGCCGCCAAAGCGATTTCCAGAGATGAGATCTGACCGAAGTGAAGGTAGGGACTGAGGTTGGAGGTGGCGTGCGCGGAGGGATCGTTGCGGTGGCGGGCGTACCGGCGGAGGTTGTGCTCGAGGAAGTGCCCGAGGCGCTTTTCCGCCGCGAGCCGGCCTCCACGGAACGAAATGGAAGCCTTGACGGAATGATCGATCTCGCAGGCGGCCACCAATTCGGCGATCCCGTTTTCGGTGACCCGCGTGTGAAACGGTGGCGCGTCGCTGTAACGTATGCGGACGGCGAGCTTCCCCGCCGGCTGCAAATACTGCGGCAGCAGCCGGTGGATCTTCGGTCGAATCGTGTAGGCGGCGTACTCCCGCTTGTCCAAACGCGCCATAGGCACGATACAGCTCGCGTCCACCGCATGGTAGGCAACGGCCACCTTTCTCGGGACCGACGTATTGTGCCGCGCGGCGATGAACGTTGGATAGTCATCGGTGACGATGGCGGCCGCGTCAGCCGCGAGACGGTGGAGGATGTCGTCCGGTTCGGACCGCTTCCGGCGCAGGTAGAACACGTAGCCGATGCCGAGCTTGCGGAGACGGCGCTCAGTTTCAGGAACGCCTTCGAGGATGAAGGTGTGGAGGCGGTCGCTGGCGTAAGGGTATGTGCAGGTCAGTCCCTCGTAGTAGAGGAGCGGAAGACCAAGGCCATTGGCCAGGTCGGCTGCGTGCAGTAGGCTGTGGTTGGAGTCCACGCGGCGGTTCATCTGCGCCCAATAGAGCACGTACCGTGCGTTAGGCCGGATCGGTGCCGCGTTGAGAATCCCTACCCGGCCTCCCTCTTGAACCAGACGCTGCGCCAGGCCCAGCAGCTAGAATAAGTGAAACGCCCGCGCGAGCGCGGGCGGCGATCATCATGCGCGCCTGGAACCGGGCCCGTCTCCTCTGGGGGTATCTCCGAGGGCAGAACCGCTTGAGCGCTCTGCCGGTGGAGCACATCGTCGAGACCACCGCCAAGTGCAACCTTTACTGCCCGATGTGTCCGCGCGAGACGTACAAGCAGCCAAAGGAAGACATGACGCCGGAGATCTTCGACCGGCTGGTGCGCGAATCGGGCTCGTCGGCCGAGCACGTGATGCTCATCGGCCTCGGCGAGCCGTTCATGGACCCGCTGATCTTCGACCGGATCGAGTACTGCTCGCGGCACGGCATCTCGACTCTGCTTTCCACCAATGGCACCTTCCTCGACGAGGAAACATCGGAACGGCTGCTCCGCTCGCCGCTCGAGCACATCACGCTCAGCTTCGACGGCGCAACTAAGGAGAGTTTCGAGTACTACCGCAAGGGCGCGCGGTTCGAAAAGGTGCGCGACAACTTCGTCCGCTTCTGCCGGATGAAGCACGAGCGCGGCACGAAGATGCAGGTGGTGGTCCAGATGGTCCGCATGGAGCGCAACGCGGGCGAGGTGGACGAGTTCATCCGCTTCTGGAGCGCGGTGCCGGGCGTGGACCAAGTGCGCATCAAGGAGGATGAAACCAACCTCATGCGGCCGGAGGCCGGTCACGATCCGGCCGACTGGCGGCATCCCTGCCACTACCTCTGGCGTGGGCCGCTGTACGTGAAACACAACGGCGACATCTATCCCTGCTGCCAGAGCTACATGCTGGGCGGCAAACCGGTGGGCCGGGTCGGCGAGCAGCCGCTCGTTGAAATCTGGAATTCCGATGAGATGAGACGCATGCGGCGGCTTCACGTCGAGGGGCGTGCCGGCGAGATCGACGTTTGCTCGCGCTGCTGCACGACGATTCCGCATCCCCTGCTCGTGGCGGCGAGCCTCGTGCTGCACGGCCGCACGGTGCGCCGCCTCCTGCCGTGGGTCGAACGGATGACGTACCTGTCGCGGCTGCCGCGGGGCCTGCTGCGGCCGCCCAAGACGGTCACCGCGCGGCCCGAGCTGGTGCGGATCGACTCGTTGAAGCAATAGGCGGACTCCCGGATCAAACAAGTGGTACACTCAAGGTGGTTCCATTCTGGAACCATTTTGGACCTATGGCCACCCTGACCTTGAAGAACATCCCGGATGAGTTATATGCCCGGTTGAAGCGCAACGCGGCGCTCCACCGCCGTAGCATCAATCGCGAGGCGATCGTGTGCCTGGAAACGACGTTGATGGCGAGAAGGTTTGACGCCGAAGCATTTCTGGCAAGACTGCGAGCCCTCCACGAATCACAAGGTGACATTTATCTGACGGATGAAACCATCAACCGGGCAAAGCGGGCGGGCCGGCCATGATCGTGGCTGATACGAACCTGATCGCCCACCTCCTCATCAAAGGCCAAGGAACCGAAGAGGCGATGAGTATTCTCAAGCGGGACTCCTCATGGACCGTCCCGCTTCTGTGGCGCTCAGAGTTTCGAAGCGTCCTCACCCTGCACGTTCGACAGCGGCTGCTGGCCCTTGAACAGGCAATTCGGCTCATGTACGAGGCGGAGCAACTTCTGACTATCGGCGAGGTTGAGGCGAACTCGGACGAAGTTCTCCAACTGGCGTCCATATCGAATTGCTCGGCCTACGATTGTGAGTTTGTTGCCGTCGCGAGGAGGCTCAGGATCTCCCTGGTCACTTCCGACAAAGAGATCCTCTCCACGTTCCCAGAGGTCGCTGTTTCGCCGTCTGATTTTCTGACCCGATGAGTGTGGGCTATCGCATCGGCGCAGCCGGCGCCGCCAGCCCCGCCGCCGCCGTGTTCCCCAGCGGATTCGGCAGCCTGTGCTCGGCGTAGTAGCCGGGCTGGACGCGCTCGACGATCTGGGCCACTGGCCGCTCCAGCACCTGGAAGAACGGCCGCGGGTAGAGTCCGATCCAGAACGCCCAGACGAGCAGCGGGGCAAACACCGCGATCTCCCGCGGCGAGAGGTCCGGAAGCTTCATGTTCTTCTCGGCGATTTCTCCGAGCATCGTCCGCTGGAAAAGCCAGATGAGGTAGGCCGCGCCCAGGGCGATGCCCAGCACCACCCAGAATGCCCAGCCAAGAGAAACCTGGTAGGCGCCCTGGAGGATGGTGATCTCGCCGATGAAGCCGTTGAGCGGCGGCATCCCCATCGAGCTGAGGGCGGTGATCAAGAACACGATGGTGAACAAGGGCATGGCCTTGAGCAGGCCGCCGTACTCGGCGATCTCGCGCGTGTGCCGGCGCTCGTAGGCCATGCCGACGATCAGGAAGAGCATGCCCGTCGAGATCCCATGGTTGATCTGCTGGAGAATGGACCCAGCGATCCCAGCCGGATTCAGAGCGAAGATCCCGAGAGTACAAAAGCCGAGGTGGCTCACCGAGGAGTAGGCGATCAGCTTCTTCCAGTCCTTCTGCATCAGGCAGACGAGGGCGCCGTAAACGATGGCGATGATCGACAGCAACGCCATGATCTGGATGACCTTCGGGTCCTTGGCAGCGTCCGGCAGCATCGGCAGCGAGAAGCGCAGAAATCCGTACGTCCCCATCTTCAGCAGCACGCTGGCCAGGATGACCGAGCCCGCCGTAGGCGCCTCCGTGTGCGCGTCCGGCAGCCAGGTGTGCAGCGGAAACATCGGCACCTTCACCGCGAAACCGGCGAAGAACGCCCAGAAGACCCACCACTGGAGCGTCGGGTCGAAGTTCGTTGTCATCAGGGCGAAGATGTCGAAGGTGTAGACCTGCCGCTGGTTGTAGTGCTGAAAGTAAAGCGCCAGGATGCCGAGCAGCATCAGCACCGAGCCCATGAGGGTGTAGATGATGAACTTGATGGCTGCGTATACGCGGCGCGCCGCTCCCCAGATGGCGATGATGAAGTACATCGGCACCAGCACCAGCTCCCAGCAGACGAAGAACAGCAGGAAGTCCAGCGCCATGAACACCCCGAGCATCCCGACCTGAAGAATGAGGAAGTAGGAGTAGTATTCCTTCAGCCGGTGCTCGATGATCCTCCAACTCGACAGGATCGACAGGAACCCGAGCAGGCCCGTCAGAACCACGAGCAACAGGCCGTACCCGTCGATTCCAAGGTGGTAGGAGGCGCCGATCGAGGGGATCCAGTCGGCTTTCTCGACGAACTGGAAGTCCTTCGTGCGGTCAAACCGGAAGACCAGCGGCAGGCAGACAAGGAAGCCGAGGAGACTGGCGACATTCGCCCAAAGCTTGATCGCCAGCGGCTTCGAAGAAGGGATAAAGAGCAGAACAAGAAAGCCGGCAAGCGGAGTGAAGAGAACGATCGAGAGGATATGATCCATAGACGCGACCCAGGGCGGGCCCAAGCCGTCTATCTTACGAAATTCAGTGACAGGCTACGCGTGCCCGCCGCCAGGGTGCGGCCGCTCGGCGCGTTCCCGGATACCGAGCATCATCTTGCGCTCCATGGCGAAGTGGATCGGCTCCAGCAGGTACTTGTT
>Ga0129298_10000979_pt1 | contig 11883 bp, 12 predicted proteins | sample I19B2metaG_FD_94707 | JGI IMG/M metagenome (GOLD analysis project Ga0129298, IMG submission 94707) | Lake sediment bacterial and archeal communities from Gulf of Boni, Indonesia to study Microbial Dark Matter (Phase II) - ​I19B2 metaG | ecosystem: Environmental > Aquatic > Freshwater > Lake >... | reverse complement strand
CAACTAGCACCAGCGCCTGGCAGTGGCATACGCTCACACATAGACCACATCCGTTGCATTTTTCTCGGTCTATCACAGGCATTTCAACCACTGCTATCAACCTCCATCTATAGTTATCTTAAGAGCAGAGCTAATTATTTGTCTGCGACCTTTGTCTCAAGAAGATGCCTCCACCATTTCTTCAAGGGCTTTCTTATCTGTGATTACGATGCGATGGCGATCTATCTTGATTGCTCCCTCCTCCTCCAAAGCTTTAAGTGACCTACCAACCACCTCACGGGCGGTCCCTACTATGGCTGCCATTTCCTGCTGAGTGAGTCTGGGCTTGGGACTTGCTTCCTTGTCCGGCCCTGTATGGTCCGTGGCATACTCCAAAAGCAGTTTGGCTACCCTGCCAATAACATGTCTGAAAGAAAGGTCTTCAACCAGCGAGACAAAGTGCCGCACCCTCTCTGCCAGAACCTTTATGATGTTAATAGCTATACTGGGACGCTCTCGCAGAATGGTTTCCATGTCAGTCTTACTTATTCCGTAGAGGGTAATCGGGCTCATAGCTATAGCGCTAGCAGGATTTGGTCCACCATCAAATATAGGAACATCATTGAAGGACTCGCCTGGTCGTATGATGCACAGAATTTGCTCCTTACCTTCAGCCGATGTTTTGAAGGTTTTAACTGCCCCTGAAACTACGAAGTATACTGCTTCAGCAGGTTCCTCCTCTAAAAGGATAAGCTCATTCTTATCAGCCGACTTCTCGAAGATATGCTGCTTGATTGCTTCGAGTTCTGTAGGACTCAAGCCAGAAAAATAAGGGATGGATTTCAAAAGCTCTATTTCGACAGCCATGAATATCAAACCTATTTATCGGCTGTAAAGCATCCTACACTGCCACCAGTTCTTTTTCAAGCCTTCGGCTCTGTCTGCCATGATACCTTTTGCCCACAAGCTAGAATGATACCTTGGGGCGGGGATCAAAGAACATAACACCTTGTCCTTGGTCTGTACTTTTGATCTTAGTGAACTAGGAGCTGAGCTGTTGGAATGGGAGAGGACATATAATACAATGAGACCACATCAAACACTGGGCTACATGACACCGCTTAAATTTCTGGAGTCTTAGAATAAAACTCAAAGAAAGGAGGTGATGTATCACTAATCACCTGGAGGCGAATACAAACTATTTACAAAACGTCCATTGTAATGTAAAACGTAGTACGGTGGGCAGCACAACGGGCGCCTAGATACTTTGACGGTGTGTTGCCCGTGGCTGCAAAGCGCAATAGGACAATCGACCTGCAAGGTATGTGTGTATTGCCGTTTGACTTGCTGGCAGGCACTGAATAAACTCTAGAATGGAAGGAGGTAGCTAAGATGGCCGAGATCAATTGGCAGATAGATGATCCCATAGTAGAGAGCATTGGATGCACCAAAGATCCAGCTGGGTTCTGGTACGTCTCTATTACACTACAGGAAGCAACACCTGGAAGCCTGGGCATTAAAGTGGTCAGGGCTAAGCTCAAGGCTCATGGCAAAGATATTGCCCAAAGCCTATGGCCTGTATCGGCGTTGCGGAAAGAGGGCCAGGCTGCCAGGACTATTCTGACATTCCAAACAGGCTCAACAGTATACCCTAACAAGGTCAAGCTAGAAATAGAGCTGGCAGAGAAATAGGCAACCACGATTGACCCAGCCAGAAGATCCGTGTCGTTTGCTGGAATACCGGTGGGGACCCGATTCGCCGATCGGCTCTGCCTATGAGCTAACTTGTTCCAAGGAGGATTGTTCAGACTGGGTCTCCTTGCCCTTTTTTTTGATAACTTTCTTAGACTCGATAACTTTCCTGGATACGATTATCCAGCCATACCTCAGCGCGAGCTCACCGGGTAACGATTTCTCTAAGATTGTTATCACTTCCCAGCCATGATTACCTAAGTCAAGCAATTCCTTCTCCAGTGCGTTTTTTTTCCGCACTACTTCACGAACCGAGTATTCATACTCAATCATGATGCTCCTTTCCTTCAGTGTGGTAGGTTAAGTCGCTCTGCCTCTCGTAGCCATGAGCTGGTCATATCCTTTACTCGCTTGGTTGATTTTGAACCTGGTGTCTTCGAGATATCCGCCAGCTTGGATTGTCTTCCAGTCCTGAACTAGCTCGATGATGTCTTAAGCGGTCAATGCAGGTTTTCATGTAGCGCTTTAAAGCTAACTGCTTACCTATATTTCTTTTAGCAAAATAATATTAGCTCAAATCTAAAAAGTCAATCTGCCTGTTCAGTACCCTAGTGATATCTCTGAACGAGTATAAGCAATTGACAGGTGACAGGTGGGGTTATAATATACCATATGTGTATCTTGCGCACTGGCTGAGAGATACCCATCAAGTTGTATGTGACTTTTGGTTGAGGAAAGGAGACGAGGGTTATGTACTGCACTAAATGTGGGGCACAGATCCCCGAGGGCAGCAAGTTCTGTAATTCATGTGGCGCTCCAGTTGCTAGTGAGGGGGCTAAAGCCCCGAGCCTGTTGTCGCAGTGGTCATTGTTGATCAAACTCGATCCTGTGCTGGCTATTATCCCAGTCGGGTCTCTCCTGATCCTTGTGGGCGCGTTTTTGCCCTGGGAAACCTGGGGAGAGCCATTCTTTAGATTCACTGTCCTGGGTCTTCAGATACCTGGGGGAGCTGTGGTCTTTGCTCTCGGAGTGCTCTTTCCGGTAGTGCTGGTGCTCTCCCGGAGTGGCACTCCAGGAGCATGGGGTGTGGTGATGCTATTGCTGGGTGCTCTAGCGTTGACCTTGATTTTCCAGACTATGTACCACATAAATGATGTAGACCACTCTATTCGCGCTGGCGTCTATGTTGCCATGGTTGGTGCTTTGGTCACAGCATGCGCCGGGGTTATCGAGCAAGTTGGTATCCGCAAAAAATAACCTAGAAGATAGTCTGGGTGGATAACGTTGACAGATCTTAGGGGGCTTATACAATAGCAGACAAGTTAGTTAGAAGAGAGGAGAGGCGATGTTTTGTCGAAACTGTGGTAAAGAACTGACAGGTACCCCAGAAATTTGCCCTGGTTGTGGCGCTAAACCTCCTAATGGTAGCAAGTTTTGCCAAGCGTGTGGTAAAGAACTGACAGGCACCCCAGAAATTTGCCCTGGTTGTGGCGCTAAACCTCTCAATGGTAGCAACTTTTGCCAAGCGTGTGGTGCACAGACAAATCCGCTGGCGGAAATATGTATTAAATGCGGGGTGAGGCTGGCAAAGCCTGCGGCAACAAGCACCGGGATACAACCGAATGTGGCAGGGCTACTTTGCTACTTAGTAGGTTGGATAACTGGGTTAATCTTCATCCTGATAGAAAAGGAGAACAGGTTCGTCCGCTTCCACGCCATGCAATCTATAGCTACCTTTGGTGGAATTACCGTAATTATCATCATCCTCTCCATTTTGGCACTCATCCGCCATATCGGGAGCGTGTTCGATGTGTTACAGATACTTGTAGGTATACTGGCATTTGTCCTCTGGATAGTGCTGATGATCAAGGCATATCAGGGTGAGAAGTACAAACTCCCTGTGGTTGGTGATTTTGCCGAGAAGTACGTTTGAATGTTCTGCCCTAAAGTGTTTCCAAAACAGTTGAGTCATAGTGTTTTGCTGAAACTGTAGTAAGGAACTGACCAGTACCTCTGAAATTTGCCTTGGTGTGGTGCTAGGCCTCTGTATGCTCAGATAACCAGCTTAGATTGGAGAGTAAAGCTACTTTTGAGGAGAAACACAGGCTTTTAACTAGAGTGCTGGACGCAGTGTATGTTGACCTTCTTGCTACGCGCAGCATAGTAGGGTTGCTTCCGAAGCCTGCATTTTATAGCTTGCTTGAATCGCTAAAACAAAGGCCAAATTCCAACGTAACAGTGTTCAATCCTCTGGAGACCGACGAGCTAGGCCAGGGAGATCAAAAAGAAAACGCCCCGGTTGCCTCGGGGCGATAAATGGTGGGTTTGGTGGAGGCGGGGGAGAGTCGAACTCCCCGTCCAGAGGAACTTACCAAAGATCTACTACAGGCTTAGTTGACTTTTTATTCTTACTCAGCCAGCCTCTGTCAACCGAGTTTAGCTGAGCCAGTCGATTTTTCTTAAGCAACCCCTATCGACGTTGGAGTTACTGCACCTCGACTTTACGGCGCCCATCCCTAACCCATCGAGGAGAGGTCAGGGCGGACGGTGCAGCTTTTATCAGGCTGCTACAAGTACCGGCTCTTTTTCGCCAGTTATTTTTGCCACTGGTTTTATGAGGGTAGTGGCACCTCAGCCTGCAATCTTGTCGCACTTCCCCCTGTCGAACCCGCGCGCCCCCGTTATCCCTTAGCACGACGCATTTTTAAGGTGCGCTCTATTTCACGCTCTGCCTGGCGTTGAGCAATGACTTGACGCTTATCATAGAGCTTCTTCCCTTTTGCCAGCCCTATCTCTACCTTGGCAAGACCCTTTCTAAGGTACAATTTAAGTGGTACTAGGGTAAAGCCCTTTTCTGCAGTTTTGCCCATCAGCCAATTAATCTCATCACGGTGCAAGAGCAGCTTCCGTGGGCGTGTTGGCTCATGATTATACCGGTTACCCCCCTCATACGGAGCGATATGAGTATTGAATAGCCATATCTCCCCTTTTTCAGGTCTGGCAAAAGACTGGGAAAGACTCACCTTTCCTGCCCGAATGGACTTAATCTCAGTACCGGTGAGCACAACACCAGCTTCAATGCTCTCCTCAATATTATAATCATGATATGCCTTGCGATTTAGGGTTATCATCTTTCCTATTGCCATTTTGTTTAATTATACCACAATTACAGAGTCACTGCCGTCCCTGCCAGCTTCTTTCTGGACAAGGGGGGTAATTAGGGCAGTGAGCATTGGTGCGATGACTAAAGGGTTGATGGAGCAAAAACTGGTTGAAGCTATGAAGTAGTTTTTATAAATACTCCTTTACCTTCTCTGCTGCCGACCTGTTCATCCCTTTTACTGCCGCAAGCTCCTCTAGGGTAGCCTGTTTGATACCCCTGACAGAGCCGAATTTCTTGAGCAGAGCCCGTTTACGCTTGGCTCCAATTCCGGGGATAGTATCGAGCTCAGAAGCGAATGATTCCCTGCGGTGTACCTTTTGGTAGTAGCCCAGTGCGAAGCGGTGTGCTTCATCTCTTACTCTTTGAAGGAAGTAGAGGGCAGCAGAGTGAGAAGGAAGTATAATTGGTTCAGCTAGCTGGGGTAGGAAGACCTCCTCATTTTCCTTGGCAATGCTGGCACAAGGGATAGAATCAACCCCTGCTTCTTTCATTACTTCTAGAGCGGCACTAAGTTGTCCTTTACCACCATCAATAAGGATTAGGTCAGGGATATTCCTCCAAATACCTTCTTCAGGCTCCTTAGCTCCCTTCCGGAAGCGCCTTCTCAATACCTCTTGGATCATAGCGTAGTCATTGGCACCGGTCACCGACTTAATTCTAAAGCGTCGATAATGAGCCTTCTTTGGCAAACCGTTTTCGAATACTACCATACTTCCTACCGCTGAAGTTCCCTGTATGTTGGAAATATCGTAGCACTCTACCCGCCGGGGAAACTTTGGTAGATATAGTGCCTTTTCTAGTTCCTCTAGAGCCGCTGCCAAGGCATCCGGTTCAGCAAGCAATTTAATCCTTAGTTGTTCCAGACCCTGGCGGGCATTTTCTGCCACCATATGTACTAGTTCTTTTTTCACCCCCCGGTAGGGTACCCTGAGCTTAACTCGTGCTTGCTTCTTATTTGCCAGCCACTTTTCAATCAAGGGCATCTCCCCGACGGGATATTGAAGTAATATCTGTGCTGGTACATAGGGGGCAGAATTATAGAACTGCTGCACAAAACTAGTCATAATTTGAGATGGCTCCTCACCCCCGGTTCCCTCCAAGATAAATGGTTCCCTCCCTAAGAGCTTCCCATTGCGGATGAAGAAGATTAATACATAAGCCTGTTCCCTCGCCCGGGCAAAGGCAATCACATCCATCTCCCCCCCGGCTGAGGCAATCTTCTGTTTTTCGATAACTCTCTCTACAGCATGAATCTGGTCTCGGAGTAGGGCTGCCTTTTCAAACTCCAAGTTCTCTGCGGCTGCTTTCATCTTTCGGCGCAATTCCCGCACTACTATCTCCTGTTTGCCTTCTAGGAAGAGGATTACCTGGTCTATTACTTGCCGGTATTCTTCTTTGCTTACCGCGCCAATGCAAGGAGCAAGACAACGGTGAATGTGGTAGTCTAAACAGGATCGTGAGCCATTTCTGCTAATCGGTTTGTGGCAAGAACGGAAAGGGAAGAGTTTTTTCAGCAAACTTATTGTCTTACGCACTGAGCCGGCACTGGCGAAGGGACCAAAATACCGGGCACCATCTTTCTCGAGGCGCCGCGTAAAGTATACCCTGGGCCAGTCTTGATTAAGGTCTACTTTGAGATAGGGATAACTTTTATCATCTTTGAGGCGGACGTTATACCGGGGATGATATTTCTTAATGAGATTACACTCAAGGAGGATAGCTTCTTGCTCAGAATCGGTGAGGAAAAAATCAAAATCGCTCACCCGAGTCACCATCTTTTGTAGCTTTGGTGACAGGTTGTGAGATGAGCCGAAGTAGGAGCCGACTCGATGACGCAAGCTAGCTGCCTTGCCAACATAAAGGATGTTGTTTGCCTCGTCTTTTAGTAAATATACACCAGGCTTTTCAGGCAAAGCTTTTAATGGCTGCTCAAGAGGTAATGTTTCCATAACCTTAGTATCAACATTTTACAATTTTGCCCCCGTTTGTGCTACAATGGTTATCGCTGCTCGGGCGAATTAGCCTTAAAGGAGAGGATATGAAACAGGGAGTTAACGCCTTCTTGGATTACCTTTTAATAGAAAGGAAACTCTCCAAAAATACTATTGCCGCTTACAGAAATGACCTTTTCCAACTAGCGGATTATATCCAGGACAAAGACCCCTCTCCTCAATGGTCGAAGGTAGATCGCCAACTCATATTGAACTATTACCGTGATTTAACCGAGAGGGGCTATGCTCGGGCTACAGTGGCTCGCAAGGTAGCGGCAGTGAAATCACTGTTTAAATTTCTTGTTAATACCGGGGTGGTAAAGGATACCCCTATTGAAGGTCTTCCCTCACCCAGAGTAAGAAAATCTCTACCCCAGCCCCTTTCCGTGGCACAAGTTATGGAGTTATTAAAGCAGCCCGAAAAGCACCTTACTCCTGAGGCAAAACGAGATAAAGCCATGCTGGAGCTTCTTTACGCTAGTGGCATGCGGGTGAGTGAGCTAATGTCGCTGGATTTGGAGGACATAAATCTCCAGGAAAAAACTGCCTCTTGCCTTGTTAGGGGCTCTAAAGGACGGACCATTACTGTGCGTCGGGAGACTATCCCCTCCCTGCAAAAATATTTAGCTGAAGCTCGCCCTCAACTAGCACGCCACAAAGAGGAACAGGCTTTATTTTTAAATCGCCTTGGTGATCGACTCACCAGGCAAGGCTTTTGGCAAATTATAAAGACTTATGCTAAAGAGGCAAAGCTAAGTGCTAGGGTCACCCCGTATACTTTGCGGCATAGTTTCGCTGCTCATATGTTGAGTCAAGGGGTTGACCTTCGTTCGGTACAGCAGTCTTTAGGTCATGCTAATATTTCTACCACCCAAGTTTACACTCAACTTGCCAAACATCCCTCGAAGAAAGGCTTATGAAGAGCTTTACCCCACGACAAGGTAGCAATATTAACTATTTAGAGGAGGTATTGTAATGGCACTTTTGTATGAGAAGCGAGGGAAAATTGCTTATATGACTATAGATCGCCCCCGAGCCTTAAATTCTGTTGACCCGGAAACACTTCAGGAATTTAGCCGAGCCTTGTTGGACTTTAGAGACGACACCGAGCGTTGGGTAGCTATTCTCACTGGAGTTGGCGACAGGGCTTTTTGTGTTGGTGCTGATATAAAGGAAACACTCCCTATGATGGAGGGTATTCGTAACGAATGGTGGCGCCTACCCCCCACCATAATGCGGGGGCTTGAGTTATGGAAACCAATCATCGCTGCTGTTAACGGACATGCCCTAGGGGGAGGATTAGAAATAGCCCTAGCTTGTGATTTGAGGATTGCCGCTGAGAATGCTACCTTTGGTTTTCCTGAGGTGACCCTAGGGTTAATCCCGGGCTGGGGAGGAACCCAAAGAATATCTCGGGCTATCCCAGCAGCCAAGGCAGCAGAGTTACTTCTTATGGGGCAACGTATTGATGCCCAGGAGGCTTACCGAATAGGTTTGGTCAACAAGGTAGTTCCCCTTTCTGAGCTTCTTCCCACTGCAGAGGCATGGGCACAAAGGCTATGTGAGATACCTCCTTTGGCAGCAAGAGCGGCAAAGGAGGCAATGATCCACGGACGCGAAATGACCTTGGAGGATGGCTTGCGTTTGGAGCAAAGGCTGGCTGACTTTCTTCTTACCACTGAGGATTGTGAAGAGGCGCGGAAAGCCTTCTTGGAGAAGAGAAAACCCGTACTTAAGGGGAAGTAGCCCAGGTTTGTTTTTCATATCTGCTTGTTGTGACTGCTACCAAAAGAAAGGAGCACTATGGAAATCAAGAGAGTAGGTGTGGTAGGTTGTGGGTTAATGGGCTCAGGCATTACCGAAGTCTGTGCTCGTGCCGGCTATTCGGTGGTGGTGTCAGATATTAACCAGGAGCTTCTCGATAAGGGTATGCGAACTCTTAAATCTTCGTTGGATGCCGCAGTAAAAAAGGGCAAATTGACAGAACAGGATAAGGAGGCTACCTTAGGGCGCCTCAAAGGGACGCTCAAAATGGAAGACTATAGAGATTGTGATCTGGTAATTGAGGTAGTGATTGAAAATCTGGAAGAAAAGAGGAAAGTATTTGCCACTTTAGACAAGGTTTGCCCTCAGCATGCCATACTAGCGAGCAATACCTCTTGTTTATCTATCTTGGATATGGCGATGGCGACCAAGAGACCAGCCCAGGTAGTAGGGATGCATTTCTTTCAGCCAGCTCCTATTATGCGATTGGTAGAAGTGGTGCGAACAATCTTATCCTCGGATGAGACTATCGAGACTGCGAAGGCTTTTTGTCAGTCTGTGGGTAAAAAGCCAATTCTGTGTAAGGACATTCCAGGGTTTATTGTAAACCGTTTGGCTATTAGCTTTTTACTTACTGCCATTCGAGGACTGGAGGAAGGTCTAGCAACCAGAGAAGACATCGATCAGGGTGTAGTGCTGGGGTTAAACCATCCCTTGGGTCCTTTACAACTGGCGGACTTTATTGGTCTCGACACCATCTATTATATTTGCAGTGCCATGTATGAAGAATTAAAGGATCCCTTATATGCTCCGCCAACCCTGTTAAAGAAAATGGTTATTGCGGGACATCTCGGGCGTAAAAGCGGGAAGGGTTTCTACGACTATAAGCAATAAAGTGATTCCTTGAGCGGAGGGAAAATGCTGACGAAAACAAGGAAATTAGGTAGAGGAGTAGCAATTGTCGGGGCTGGGATGTCAAAATTTGGCAGTTTTAAGGGTTTAAATAACAGAGACTTATTCGTGGAGGCTTGCAATGAAATGCTTCAGTCAGTGGATAAGGGAATCGAAACCAAGGATATTGAAGCCCTCTATGTGGGGAATTATAGTGCTGACCTTTTTGAGCAACAGACAGGTCCTGCTCCCATAATAGGCGATTGGTTAGGATTGACCCCAAAGCCCATAACCAGAATTGAGAACATGTGTGCCAGTGGTGGTACTGCCCTAAGAGAAGGCATTATCGCTATCGCATCTGGTCTTTTTGACATTGTGTTGACGGGTGGCGTGGAAAAGATGACCAATCTGAGTACGGTTAAGGCTACCGATGTCTTAGGCTTTGCCAGTGACGTATTTTATGAGCAACCCTGCGGTTTTACTTTCCCTGGTTTATATGCAGTTATGGCAACAGCCTATATGGCAAGCTATGGTGCCACCCCAGAGCACCTCATGAAGGTGGCGATTAAGAACCACAACAATGGTGCACTCAACCCCAAGGCTCAATTCAATAGCTCGATCTTGGATATCATGAAATCCAGGATTAAGCAGGCAAAGCAAAAGGGAAATCCTGTACCTGCCTGGAAGGATGAAATGGAATTCCTGCACGATCCTCAAGCCAATCCGCTAATTGCATGGCCGTTGCGGCTCTATGATTGCTCACCAATTACTGATGGAGCAGCCTGTGCTCTCTTGGTAGCCGAAGAGATAGCCAAAAACTTTACTGATGACCCTGTATATATCATTGGCACGGGACAAGCAAGTGCACCTGAAATACACAATAGAGAAAAGGCGACCTCTATAGGCTCGACAAGGGTGGCATCAAAGGATGCCTACGACATGGCTGGGGTTACGCCGCATGATATTCAGATAGCTGAGGTTCATGATTGTTTTACGATAGCTGAAATTATCGCTATCGAAGACTTGGGCTTCTTCGAGCCGGGAACGGCTGCTGAAGCAACGGCAGAGGGTGCTACTGCCAGAAATGGCACTAAGCCAATAAATACCTCAGGTGGTCTTAAAGCCAAAGGACACCCTATAGGGGCTTCAGGTACAGGACAGGTAGTAGAGATCTGGCATCAGCTAAGGGGAGAGGCTGGGGCAAGGCAGGTTCCCATCAAGGATTTGTGTCTGGCGCTGACTCACAATATAGCGGCTACTGGTGGCTCCTGTGTGGTTCATATTTATGAGAGGAGATAATGCGATGGCTGAAAAGGAATTTACTGGTGCCTCGTTTAACCAGTTCCTTAATGAAGAGAGGCTTATGGCTTCAAGGTGCAAGGGGTGCGGTGCACTCTATTTACCCCCCAGACCACTCTGCATCAAATGCTATAGCAGGGAGATGATGTGGGAGGAAATGAGGGGGAAGGGTAAACTGTCTACTTTTACGGTTATTACTATTGCGCCTACCCTTATGGTTGAGGAGGGATATGGGCGTGATAATCCTCATTGTGTCGGCATTGTAGAGCTAGAAGAAGGGGTAAGTATTAGTGCTCGTATCCTTGGTGTCGATGTTCAAAACCCGGAAAAGATTAAGGTAGGCACCCCTCTTCATGTGGAGTTTCTACATAACGAAAAGGGAGAGAACAGCGTCACCTACTTAGCCTTCAAGCCAATATAAGCGAGATTGTTTAGTTGTCACCCTGACCCTGAACCCTTCCTTCGTCAGGGCAGGCTCTGTGAAGGGGAAGGGTCTCTAGATTCTTCGCTCAGAATGACATATAGAATTGCTAAACGACCCCTATAAGCCGTCAGGGGTGTCTTAGATTCTCAAATATAGCTGCCATACCCTGACCACCGCCAACACAGGCGGTAACTAAACCGTAGCGAGTATGACGATGTACCATCTCATACATCAGTTTAACAGTGAGGATGGCAGCTGTAGCGCCGATAGGGTGTCCTAGGGCAATAGCCCCACCATTTACGTTAACTTTTTCCCAATCAAGCCCCAGTTCCCTGCCCACTGCTAATGAGGTAACAGCAAAGGCTTCGTTAAGTTCAATAAGACCTATGTCTTCTAATCTCAAATTTGCTTTTGAAAGTGCCTTCCTTACTGCAGGGACAGGACCCATGCCCATTATTTCCGGCTCCACCCCTACGGAGGCATGAGCAACAAGCTTCATGTAAGGAGATATTCCTAGCTCTTCCGCCCTGTCCTTATCCATTATCACCACTGCAGCGGCAGCATCATTAAGTCCGGAAGCAGTCCCTACAGTTATTAAACCATCTTTTTTGAAATAGGGGGGAAATCTCGCCAGTTGCTCAAGCGTTAAGTCATGCCGTGGGTGTTGATCAGTATCGACT
>Ga0129298_10000977_pt1 | contig 11895 bp, 11 predicted proteins | sample I19B2metaG_FD_94707 | JGI IMG/M metagenome (GOLD analysis project Ga0129298, IMG submission 94707) | Lake sediment bacterial and archeal communities from Gulf of Boni, Indonesia to study Microbial Dark Matter (Phase II) - ​I19B2 metaG | ecosystem: Environmental > Aquatic > Freshwater > Lake >... | reverse complement strand
GTGAATACGGAGAGGGATACGTGAGGATCTCTTACGCAACCTCCTTAGAAAACCTTGAAAAAGCCATGGATAGAATAGAGGAAGCTTTAAGGAGGAGAGCATAAAGAGAATTAAATGCGTTAACGCGCTTTAGTTAACTTCTTTTTCAAACGTTCTTACAGTTAAATTAAAGTTATACATTCTTGGACGAACAGGTTATTCAGCGCGTATACGTTTCACGATTGGAGGCCTTATCTTCCTCAGGACACGGTAGCTACAATAGGTGCATTTGACTCCGCCGCCTCGCATCTCAAGGTCTTCAGACGGCACCTTGGCGCCGCACTTCACACACTCATAAACAATTCCACGTCCACGCTCCTCAGACACAACCTACGCCTCCAAACTGGTAAGTAAGCATGGTTCATGCACATTTAAACATTTTTCATGAATTTCACCATCTCCCTATGAAACTAAGAGGTATGTACTGACATGAGCAGAAGCAAGGATTGAAAACGCTGAGGTTAGCACACTTCAGGGGAGCAAATTTGACAGCACCTAGGCATGTGGTCGCTCAAACTAGATGGAACTCTCCTTGCAATCTTCTCCTGAGGACAAGGAGGACAACTATATAACCTAAAATGAGAGACACTGTTAGGGGAAGAGGCGAGGTGCAAGGGCGCGTATTGATTCTGGCTGGTGGGGGAGGTCATACGGGTTACGCCTATGCCTTAGCCCAAGCCCTTCACAAAAGGGTCCCCTTATCCTTTCTTGCACCTGAGGGAGACACCTTAAGCGAGAGGAGGCTAAGTAAATTTGGTGAGGTAAAGTTTTTAATCAAGGCTAGGGGCCCCACAACCTCCACCCATGAGTTTGCGCCTCGTTTCGCCAAGGCTTTCGTGGACTCCATTGGACAAGTTTCACGAGAGTTTGACGTTGTGGTAAGCACGGGCAGTAATTTTTGCATCCCACCAGTAATCATAGCTTGGGCTAGGGGAATTCCGGTAATCAACATCGAGAGCTCAGTCCGCTTCTCAAGTCCCTCTAAAACCGCACGCCTACTGCAACCCTTTTCCACGATAACCGTATTGCAGTGGGAGGAACAAAGGAGGCTGCTAGACGGCGTAGTGGTTGGCCCTTTGCTTCCCAAGCCGGAGGTCAAGCCATGGAAAGGAGGCTACATCCTTGTCACAGGGGGCACTTACGGGCATAGACTTTTATTTGACGTGTTAGCGGAGAGCAACCTACGGAATGTGGTTCTACAGACGGGTAGAGTTGACCCCGCACCATACGTCAAAAGACATCCAGAATGGAAAGTAATAACCCTTACGGAAAAATTTCATGAACTCCTAGCAGGCGCAGAGCTCGTCATAACACACTTTGGTTCTACCGCCCTAGAGGCTGTGGTTTACGGAAAACCTGTGATGCTAGTTCCGAACCCTGAATGGACAAGAACTGCAGCAATAGAAGACGCAGGATACCTTGCGAAAAAAGTAAATGCGGTGCCGGTTTCGGAAATAAATTTAGAAACCTTGTTAGGTGCTATTGATGAGGCGAGAAAGAGAACGGTTCCGAGTCTCCCAAACGGCGCTGAGAACCTCGCAAATGAGGTGGCTAAGTTGCTTTGTTTACGCTAGTTAACAGGTGAGCCCTGTGACGCAGCCGCCTCTCATTTCAGTGATATGCTGTGCCCACAATGAGGAAGAGTACATTGATAAGTTCGTCCCAAATCTCCTGAACGCCCTCAAAGGCTTTCCATTTGAAATTGTACTCGTTGCAGATAGATGTACAGACAACACTGTGGGTAAGGCAAAAAAGTACGACATAAAGATAATCGAGAAAGAACGGAAGGAATGGAAAAACAGCTATGCTGAATCTCTGCAGATCGGGTACCTGAACGCGAAAGGTTTTTACATAGGGATCATCGACGTGGACATAATAGTTCCAGCCAATTTCTTTAAAGACCTTGTACCCATGATTAAGGGCGATCTTGCATCGGTTGCAGCGCATGTTGTCACATACCCGGATACGCTATGGAATCGAGTGATGTACGCGTGGGAAAAAACCTATAGCGTCGCACCGTTGGGGAGAGAACCCTATGGAGCGGCAAGAGTTATGCTTAAGAAAGCTTTAGATAAAATCAACGGATTCCGAGACATGCCCACTCCTGACACTGATATCGATATTCATTTGGCTGAGAGAGGATACAAGAGCGTAGCTGTATCAGCCGTAAAAGTCTACCACGCTAGGCATGTGTCCTTTGGAACCATGGTTGATGGGCAAATAAATGGTGGTCGAGGTCGATACGCCCTCGGCATCAGTTTCGTCAGGACCCTAGGACATGCCCTATTTAGGTTTAGACCCCTCGTGATCTATGGTTGGCTCTCAGAGTGGCAAGGAAGCCTCCATACTAAACAAGAGCACAAAACAAAACCGTGAAATGAATGTGAAATCCTTGCGTGTACCCTTTACGAAGGCATAGACCCCCTATGTACTGTCCTTTGGAGACGGATGCATTTGCGTTGCGGTTTTGCGACAAATACCTGGTCGAGGATTTAGGCTTAATTAGAGGGCTCTTTCCTGATTTCTTCTAAAATTTGAACGGTTGCCATTCTAACAGCTTCTGCACTTTTGTATTTGGGTTTCCATCCTAACTTTTTTATTTTGGAAATGTCTAAAAGCATGGTTTTGATGTCGCCTATCCAGCCTCGCCCTCCCTCCACTCCCCCTGTATATTGAAATTTCACATCTTTCAATTCCATTTCCTCTACGACGATTTTGGCGATCTCTGCAACACTAATCTGGTCTTCTGAGCCTATGTTATAGATTTCAACCCTTTCGGAGGCGTGTTCTAACCCGAATAGCATGGCGCTGATGCATTCGTCTACCATTAGATACGATTTGGTTTGGGTGCCGTCGCCTAGGATTTCAAGTCGTTTCGGATTTTTCGTGAGTTTATGGATGAAGTCCCAGATGACCCCGTGTCGACTTCTAGAACCTATCATATTCGCGAGGCGATAAATCACTCCACGCATGTTGAATGTGTTGCAATAGGCTGAGATTAAGGCTTCGCAGGCCAGCTTGGACGCGCCATAAAGAGAGATTGGTTTAAGGGGCCCATGGTCCTCGGGTGTAGGAAGAATCGTTGTATCTCCATAAACTGTTGATGTGGATGTGAAAACAATGGTTTTCGCGGTTTTGCTTTTTCGCATTCCTTCAAGAATGTTGTATGTGGCGAGGATATTTTGTTCAAAGTCGATCCTTGTATTCACGGGGCCGACTCGCACTTCAGGATTAGCCGCTAAATGAAAAACTAATTCACAATTCTTCATTGCCCTACGTATGTCTCGACGATTTAAGCTGTCCCCTAACATAAACGTAAAATTGGGGTGCCCAATCCAGGGAGCGATGTTACCCTTGAACCCGGTGCTCAAATTGTCAAGGATCGTAAGTGTTCCGCCTTCTTTCATGAGGGCGTCAACTAGGTGGCTTCCGATGAAACCGGCCCCTCCAGTTACCAAACTCCTAACCCCTGCGCAACTCATATGCTTCCTCACGATGGATAGTTTCTTTAGAATATTATTAATGTGTGATGTAAAAAAGGTAACGAATAAATATACTTGACTGTTATTTCAGCCTATGAATGTGCTTTGACAAACGCAAGGTTTAGGCGCGTGTAAGCACTGCGAAGAGACTCGCCTTTAGTATGTTGACCCCGAGTTTTTGCGAGAAACGTAGCCGATGAACGTTACCCTGCCACTTGCGTTCAGCGTCTTCGCGGGGAACATTTCGCGCCTCGCTGAGAACCCTACCTATTAGGACGAGGCGGGCGTCTGGAAGTTTCCTTAGAACGCTTACGTTTAATTAGAGAGATATGCAACAGAATAAGCGAGATAGACAATGATAACGTTCCATTTACCAAACCTATCAAAATGCATCGATATATTTGATACCGGAAAGGCTCTTAGCATAGAACAAATTACTAAGGGGAAAATTATAGAAAATTCAGAAACACGCTCAACTTTTGTCAGTTGCACGCTGAGGCGGATGTGTGGAATTTGAGAAGTCGTTATCTTGTGCTGTACACTTTTCATCGCATCGCTCCACTCGCGTTGCATCGACTGATACGCCTCAAACGAATGAACCCGAGTATCACCATTGTTCCTTGTTTCGGAATTCGGCAACGCCTATACTTTCCAACATTTGTGGACCTTCAACCTGCGCCTGCAAAATTCTTGAACTGGACCTTTCTGAAGTCAACTCATCTCTATGAATTGTCGCGAGCTATCAATGAGAAAGTGGAGTCAGTTCGCCGCAAAGCCGAAATTGATGTCATGCGCGACACTTTGCATAAGATCGGTATGAAGTTATGTTGTGATTTTACTCCGATGGGATATTTCAACCAAGACTTGGCGCTCTTGAATTGGTTCCAATCCGAAGGTAGAAACCTTGATTTTGACTTCCTCGTGTTCTTCGAATACGATATGTTGGCTACGAAAACGATTGAGAGCCTCTATGGCAAATATACGCATTATGACGCAGGCTTCGTTGGTTATCGCAAAGTGCACCCCTCGTGGTACTGGTACAAATACCCTCTAAGGGGGAAGGAATCTATTCTTCAGTGGCTGAAAGATCGAAACCTGAGGCCCGTCTTGTATAGGGGTTTGTTTGCTGGCCACATGGTTTCACGGGAAGTGCTTATAAAGCTTGAGAGGATGCGGTTGCCGTATGGGTTTTGTGAAATGAGATGGCCGTCGATTCTAAATGGTCTTGGATTTAGGTGTATACGGTTGAATTTTCCGATGGTTCGTCACAGGCCCTCGATATCGAAATCAGACATTGAGACAAGATCAACTCTGGGTCTCTTTCATCCGGTCTATGACGATGTTGCGAGTGATATTTGGTGTTAGGGGTCTTCTGGCGTTTCACAAGCACCATTTGAATTTCGTTCATAAACTAATTAATTTGTCTTCTATCAGGACTCCAACCGTATAACATGTTAGTACTTTTTCCTTGAAATTAATCTCATTCTGGTTGGCATTCTTATTGTTATCGTTTCTGCATTTTATATACGTGTTACATTCTGTCAGACATTGAGGAGGTATCGCAAGGAATATCCTTATCAAGTAAGCACCAAATTACTTTTATGTGGTCGGTTAAAACCTAGCCGATAAATTAATCAAATTGCTCTTACGGGCCTTCTGATAAACAAGTTTGGAGGTACAACAGGAGTCAAGTTATGGAGAGCCCACCTATAATCACCATAGGAATGCCAACCTATAATTCTTCGTGGAGCTTGCAGTCCACCCTTGACGCTATAGAGAAGCTCAACTATCCAAAAGACAGAATACGAATCGTTTTTGTGGACAACAAGTCAAAAGATGAAACGCTCCAGATGCTCAAGGGCTTTCAGGGACGATTCAAAGGCGATTATGAAAGTGTGATAATAATCTCGGAATTAAGCAACATATCTAAAGCTCGCAACATATGTGTCATAAACTCCCTTGGCGAATACGTACTTTTCATAGATTCCGATGTCATACCTTTACCGAATACGATAAAAAGAATGCTGGATCTCTTTGCATCCAATCCAAGGGTTGGTATTGTGGGTTTTCCCTATCGTTACGATCCAGCGGATCTTCCACATAAAATGGATCTCAGCAAAGACAAGGTCCCCTACGTTAGGCCTAGGGATTTCTTTTTTACGTTGGGTTGCGCAATGGTGAAAAGAGAGCTGTTTAACGAGATTGGGGTGTTTAATGAGAAGTATGATAGGGTTGAAGACTGGGAATTCGATATGAGGACCAGCGAAGCTGGTTACGTCGTGATGGTTGATCCAACTATGAGGCCACTACATCTCAAACGCGTACACGCAGAAACTTACGGGACAATACGCCAGATCATTAGGTATTGCGTTACCTTCTTAAAAGGCAGTGATCGCTCTCGCGCGCATACCACGATTCTTCTTAAATATAAACCACGGTGGTTGATAAATAGGATGATCTTTTATTTAATGATGGTAGTGAGCATTCCATTAGCGATTGTCGGCGTGTTCATGAGAAGTATACCCTTAGTTCTCCCACTTGTCGCGTGCTACGGTGTCGTTTTTGCCTATCATTTTCCCAAAGCTTCCGGAAAATGGCGGCTTGTTAATTCCATCCTTTTCCCTTTGTTTGGAATGTCTTTTGCCATTGGGATGTTGAAGGAGATTGTGAAGTATTATCTCTTAGGCAGAAGACTTAAATCTTGACACTAGCGGAGACAGGGACGGAACTCACTCATCAGAAGGGTAATAGAGAAACTTCGGAATCTTGACTACATCGCGATCGGTTCAGAAAAGCTTTTCTATTCCATCACTTCAAACCTAGGATTTATACACCAAATTTGGTATGCGCTAAACTCATGTTTGGGGGACCGATAATGAATATAGGGTTAATAGGCTGCGGAAGGGTTGCTTCTTTGCATATGAACGTTTATGCGCATATCAAAGATGCAAATGTGGTAGCTGTCTCGGACATCGATCTCAGGAAAGCAAGAACGTTTGCCGATAAGTATGGAATTGGTAAGGTTTTTACAAACTACACGGATCTTCTCGAAATCAAGGATTTGGGTTTCGTAGACATATGCACCCCTACCTCAACGCACGCTCGCGTAGTATGCGATGTGGCAAAATCGGGGCATGATATTCTGGTGGAAAAACCGATGGCCCTAAGCACCGCTGAGTGTGAAAGAATGATCCTTGAATCGAAAAAACACGGAGTCAAGGTTTGCGTGTGTCATAATCAATTGTTCTTTCCGTCTATTAGAAAAGCCAAATCGATGGTGGATTCTGGAGATTACGATCTTGCTTCATTTAGAACTAGTTTTAAAGGAAGCACCGAGTTGATGGGGTGTCCAAGCTGGATCTCAAACCCTGGAGAGGGAGGGATCCTTTGGGAGGAGGGTTATCACACTGCCTATCTTCAATTACATTTTTTGCAAAACATCAAAGAGGTTTATGCCGTTGGCAGTAAAGTGAAACATCCAGTTCATGATGTCTTTACCGTTCTCCTGCGAACATCAGGTCGATCTTACGGGATCATAGAGGCGTCTTGGATAGCGAAAGAACGGGAATTATCATGCGAAATTAGCAATTCTGATGGAAAAATAGCGCAAATAGATCTAAAATGCGATCACCTCTTAGAAAAAACAGGTGCCATACACCGCCACAAAAATCTCGTATACAGATTTTACACTGGTGAAAAGAGACTTTTGGGAGGATGGATACACAAAGTTGGAACTCTTTTAAAGACAAGGTTTCCCTCGATATATGGGCTCTCGCATTTCTTTTTGATTAAGAGCTATATGGAAAGTCTGGAGAACGGTTCGTCCCCGCCTGTGCAACCAGAGGAGGGAAAAGAGGCTATTAAACTCCTCGAGTGCATCGAAGAATCCCTGGATAAGCATCAACCAGTCCTGATAAAATAACGTTTCATATCGGCCTAGAAGACCGAGATGGATTGATGAATCTTTTCTTGTTACTGCTCGAGCAAAGAATTAAAGTTGACCGAGTTGAGGTGTGATCCCTCCAAGTACCACTATTTTTCTCGTGCAGAACGTTTGCGTGTTGCCTAACTCAGGTCTGGCATTTCATACGTTTCATTAGGCGGTATTTTCTCATTGGGTTAGCCGTTTTCCCCTTTCTAATTTGGCTAATAGTTGTCGCTGTTTTGGTCTACCAATGACTTCACCTTTTCTTAGCCTTTCGATCTTGGCTTGGATATTTTCGAACTCTCTCTTTTCCTCTGGGGACAATATGTTTTCCTTTTCTAAGATTTTCCGCAACGAGTTTGTGATGAGTAGCCAGTATGGAGCAAGCAGCTCTGTCTCTTTTCCGGGCGTGAGCATGTAGTTGTACGGGTTTGATTCGACACCTATGGCCATGTCGGTGGGGTAGGCGAGGGTTCGCTTCATGTGCAGCCACCCTATGAACACACCGATGGGAAGAAGCAGCACCATCGAAATGATGACGAAGACGTAGAAATGATGGAAGATCATGTAAAGGAAGGGTAGATTTTTGATAGCCAGATAGTAGATCGCCACGACGTTTCCTGCGAAACCCACTAGGAAGGTCAAGTACGTGCCGTAGCCAAGCCTAAAGTAGTACCACGACCTGAAGATCAACTCTACCAATTTCAATGCCACAGCAACCTCCTTTTCCACCATATCACTGGTTAATTCCCTCGTATTCATATAAACTTATACAACTCATGAAAGGGTCAAAAGAAACAACAATGACTCCCTTTCTCACCATTCATCCCCCCTATAGGGACCTATAAAAGAGAAGCGGTGGTTGCTCACGGACAACTTGCATTATGAGTTTACACACCAGCTTTCAGAGTACAGCCATTTTCACATTTCCATTTGATTAACAGCTACATGGAAAGTCTGGAGAACGGTTCGTTCCTTCTTGTACAACCAGAGAAAAAAGGCCATCAAACTCCTTGAATGCATCAAAGAATCCCGGGATAAGCATCAAGCAGTCCGATGAAATAACATTTTATGCCAAGCTTAGAAGATCGAGGCGGATTGATGAGGCCTCTCTCGTTACTGCTCGAGCAAAGAATTTGATAATAAAGGACCGCAATAAAAGATTGTCTTAGATCTCGGGCATTAATGAAGTTCCTCTGTAGCAACTTTATCGTGGCTTGTCAAAAATAAACGTTTAGATATAAGATCCAAAAATACATACCATGAGGTCGACGAGAGGAGCAACCTTGTGAGGATTTCAATGCTCTCTACTTTGAGGCGATCGGATGAGACCGGAGAAATTTGACGTTGTCATACCGACAAAAAATTCTTCTCAGACGTTGAACTCATGTTTAAATCAACTTTTCCAAAGTGATGTCCCTATTCATAAAGTAATAGTTGTGGACAAAAAAAGTAAAGACGAAACCGTCCAAATCGCGGAAAGATATGGCTGTCAAGTGATTTCCTCTGACGCGAATTATAGTCAAGCCCTCAGGGTAGGAGCGGAGAAGGCTCAAACCGAGTATATTTTGATCTTAGACTCAGATGTTCTAATTAATCAACGCTTCTACTCCAAACTGAGGGGTTATCTAGGGAAATTCTTTGTTGTGAAGGGTGTTCACTGGCATAAGCTTGGTTGGAAGCAGCTGAGCCGCTGGCTTTTCGATTTAGGTCTTAAAGAAATAAATGCCTTGGAGGCCGCGTTTGTTCATCGAGATACCTTCCTTAAGCTAACTGAATCTTGGGAAAACGGACACATGGATGCAGGTGGCGACGCATGGCTATACAGAGTGTGTAAACGACTGAAAATTCCCGTTATCTCTTTACCTGAGGTTGTCAACATTCACTTAACGGGAGATTTCAGACGCCTTTTTCGTCATGCCAGATGGTATGGGAGATCAACACGGAAAATCAAACTTCATAACTTAAACATCTTCATAATTAAGCTTCTAAAAAGCCCCTTTGCAGGTCTGCACTTGGCGTACCGATACCGAAGTCTTCAATTGTTTCCGTTTTACGTAACGCTACGTCTCTGTTATCTATGGGGTTATACCTTTGACTGATTTGAAATGGATCGTGAATCATCTAATTCATGGCATAAGGACAAGGAGAAATAAACGATTTATGGAATGAACATGTGCAAAATTTTGATCGAAAGGAGACTATTTCCAGAGGGATATTATGAAGAAAATAGTTTTCATTGGCGGTTATGGTAATAGCGATGTAGGGGATGACTCTCACCTTACCGCAGATTTGATTAATTTAAAGCGATTTCTCCCTGACGCTCAGTTTCTTGCATTATCAGACAACCCAGAATACACTCTTAAGCGTCATAGGGTGAAGACAGATTTTTCGATAAAGCATTATTTATCAATACAACCACATTTAAGTAGAATTGAAAAACTTTTGAAACTTATCTTTAGAAGCACAGTTTTGCTATTTAATGCCCGCCGATTAAGGAAAAACAAAAAGCCCATTTTCTTGAGTGATGATGGAAAGAGGTTCTTAGAGAACCTTAAAGACGCAGATCTCCTTTTCAATGTTGGAGGAGGAAATATCAACAGTATTCGGCGTCTTGGAAGTTTGTACGATAAATTTCTCACGTATGTTTTATGTAGAACCTTTAGAGTGCCCATTATCTTGTCTGGACAGACCATCGGGCCTTTTTATGGTCGATTTCATAAGCGTCTTGCCAATTTTGCCTTAAATGGGGTGAATGTTATTACTCTGAGAGAGAAGTTTTCCAAAACAGTTTTGGAACAGATTGGTGTAACCAAACCGTTAATCAAGGTGACAGCGGATGATTCCACGCTGTTGCCTCCAGCAAGTCTAAAAAGGGTCAAAGAAGTCTTCTTAAAAGAAAAAATCACTAGATATCATCCTTTGATAGGAATAAATATGATTAAACTCCCCATCTTTATTTCGACGAAGTTAAAGAAAGCCAAAAGGCTGTTAGCCGAAATCGCGGATTATCTTATCTCTAGATACGATGCAAGAATCGTTTTTGTGCCGATGCAGTATATACGCGTTGCTGATGATAGGATTGCCGCGTCTGAGGTCTTAAAGTTGATGAAACACAAGGACAAGGCACGCATTATCATGCACGAATACGACGATCGGACGATAAAGAGTGTAATCGGACAAATGGATTTAGCTATAGGTTTGAGGTATCATTTTATCGTTTTTGCTGTTAACTCACAAGTTCCTTCGATAGGAATCTATTTGAATGATTACTATTCCATGAAAATAAGGGGTATTTTAGACTTGATGGGACAGGAGAAATACGCTTGTGGTATTGAAGAAATATCCATCAAAGACCTGATAAACTTAGTCGAAGACGTTTTATCGAATAAGGAGGCCATCCGCAAGAAGCTTGAGGAACGAACAAAAGAACTAGGAAAACTCAGTCTCTTTTCAATAAAATGTGCAACGAAGCTTCTATCTCAGAACCAAAGGGTTACTCACAAGCTTGGATGATTGCAGTTCCTATTTCCTTGAACGTGTTGACATCCATCTTTTTGATGCATGGTTGTTATCGCCATGTTTCACGAAGACCTTTACAGCCCCCTCTTAAATTTATTAAATACCACGTGTATCCAATTGTTCATTGAAAGTGAAGAATATCATATTCCTGGCTCAGTTTAAGGTATGAAGGGGGAAATCTCGCAACTCAGATTCACAACCTTTTCATCATGAAAACTATATACATTTCGATCATGTTTATTTTTGCCTATTTGATTAGCTCCTTTCTCTTTTGTAACGCAGCTAATATTTTTCGTTGTTTTGGTACGCCGATGACTTCGCCTTTTAACAGTCCTTCGATCTTGGCCTTGATGTCTTCGAATTCACTCTTTTCCTCAGGGGACAACATGTTTCCTTTTTCTAGGATCTTCTGTAGCGCTTGTAGGTTAAGCAGCCAAGCTGTAGCTCAAAGCTCCTTCTCTTTCCCAGGAACCCTATAGCAAAGAAAACGAGGAACGAATCAAAGCCAGACTAAGAACTCTCGGCTACATCGACTAGACAAGCGGCTTGATGCCTAGTAAAATATAGTCAAGATAATTATGAAGTACTACGGAAGACATAAGTTTTAAGTTAAAATTAAACATTAACGGGAAAGGACACTGCTAAAGGGAGGAAAACTCGTTGAAGGTGTTGGTTTTAGGTTTTGACGGCGCTTCCCCGAAGCTGATCGATAGGTGGATCGAAGATCTTCCAACCTTTAGGATATTTAAGGAGCAAGGCATTTACGGTCAAACCATTCCTCCTGTTCCAGCACAAACCCCTGTTGCTTGGACAACTTTCATGACCGGTAAGAACCCCGGTAACCACGGAATCTTCAGCTTCGCCATGAGGAAGAGGGGAACCTACGAAAGAGAGATAATTAGTCCGGGGATGGTTAAGTCCAAGACT
>Ga0129298_10000976_pt1 | contig 11895 bp, 12 predicted proteins | sample I19B2metaG_FD_94707 | JGI IMG/M metagenome (GOLD analysis project Ga0129298, IMG submission 94707) | Lake sediment bacterial and archeal communities from Gulf of Boni, Indonesia to study Microbial Dark Matter (Phase II) - ​I19B2 metaG | ecosystem: Environmental > Aquatic > Freshwater > Lake >... | reverse complement strand
GAGGAGGACCCTCTCCCCCCTCCCAACCCCCCGCTTTGCCAGGAATGAGGCCATCCTCAGGGCAAGGCGATGCAGCTCCCCATAGCTGTATGTGAACCTGCGAATGCCGCTGCGATAGATGAGGGCGGTTCGTTCTCCGCGAGTCCCGAATTCTTCAAGCAGTTCGTGTAGTCCGTTCATGCTTCACCCCGCGAACAGGTTGTAAATCTCCTTTCTTTAAAGTATAAAGGCTAAAATCATTGTAACAATTGCTTAACATCAGCGGATTAATGCAACTCCAGGGGTATGCCATGCAGATGAAAGTCGGTAGCATGCTGGTCAAGCAGAACATCATCACCGAGGCACAGCTTGAAGAGGCCCTGCGCAATCAGGTCATTTTCGGCGGCAAGATAGGGACAAACCTTATAGAGCTCGGCTACATCACCGCCGACAGGCTAGCCGAGTTCCTCAGCAGGCACAAGGGGGTTCCCCACACCACCGCAAAGCAGCTGGAGAACATACCAGCCGATGTCATTGCCACCCTGCAAGCGGAGACAGTGAAACAGTACCAGGTCATACCCATTTCCCTGGAGAAGAAGCGGCTGACCGTTGCCATGATCGATCCGTCCGACCTAGCCACCATAGACAAGCTCTCCTTCATGACCGGCATGTACATTAACCCGGTGGTTATACCCGAACTTCTCCTTCTCATGGGGCTGGAGCGGTACTACAAAATCAGGCGAGAGACCCGTTATATCGCCATTGCCAGGGATATGCGCAGGGAGCCCCAGTCGGCTGCAGCGCAAGAGATCAATGAGGTTGAGATACAGCAAGTCGAGGAGGTAGTGGAGGCGGCCGAGGAGTTCATCGAGATTCCCGGGGAATTCGCCGGCTTCGACAAGGTGGAGGCTCCGGAGCTACCGGCCGAGCCAGAGGAGGAGGAAGGGTACAACATGACCGACATGTGCAACGCACTTGCCGGTGCCACCTCCCGTGATGCCATCGGCGAAGCGCTGATGGAGTACCTGCGGCAGAGATACTTCCGCTGCGCCCTGTTTCTCCCCAAGGAGCCGGTTCTTACCGGTTGGCTTGCAGCCGCGGCCGAGGGGTACGTTGAAAACTTCGGCGAGGTGCGGATCGAGATGGCAGCCCCGTCATCTTTCCTGCAGGTAATGGAAACAAAGAACTTCTGCATGGGGCAGCTCCTCAACCCCACCGATCTCAAGGCGGCATCCAACGTGGGCGGCAAGGATCACCCGGCAGTACTACTGCCGATAGTGCTGATGAATCGAGTCGTTGCCATCCTCTGCGTCTTCGACAATCTGGAAAACCTTGCCAGGGGGTTGGGCGAGCTGCAGAAAATCGCAGTAAAAAGCGCCATGGCCTTCGAAATCCTCATCATGCGCAACAAGATCCAGATGGTCTGACCAAAACATTTAGAACCACTTAAAAAAGCCCCGCCGGCAATCTCCGGCGGGGCTTTTTCCTTAACTGTAGTCGATAAAATCACTTGAGGAGGTTGTTGATTTTCTCCATGTCAGCCCCGACGACCTGCTGGCCGTTGATGAAGAAGGATGGGGTGCCGTCTATCCCCAGTGTACGGGCGAACTCCATATGCTGGGCGGCAAGATCCTTGATCTCCTTGGAGTACTCCTCGGTTGACGCGGGCAGGGGTTTCCCCTCCATCATCTCGTGATAGGCCTTCTCCCTGTCCTTGGCATTCAGTATGTAATAAACCTTGTTAATGGCATTGGGATGGGCAAGGGGGGTAAGGAACACATACCTGGTCACATCCGTACGACTCTTGAGACCTTCGGATGCACGTCGGCAGTAGGGGCAATCCGGATCGGTGAACTCGATCACCTTCTTCGCCCCATCCCCTATCTTGACCGCCTTTTCCAGGGGGATGTCGTTCAACTTGGCCAGAGTCTGCTGCTGGGCCTTTGCCTTGAGCTCACGCTTCTTCTCGCCGGTAATGTTCTGGCCGGCTACGGAGTATATGTCGCCGACGACAAGGAGGTCCTTTTCCGGGTAGAAATAGAAGACATTGTTGCCGGTAACAACCTCGTACAACCCTTTTATCTGGCTTTCGGCAACACTGTCGATCTTCAGCTGTGGCAATGCCTTCCTGACGGCCTCCTCCGGCTTTAACGCCAGGGATGCCGCTCCGGCAGACATCGAGGAAAGGGCAAGCATTGCAAGGGCACCCAGGGCAATCGTCAAATTTTTCATCCAGCTTTCTCCTTTGTCATTTGCAGCATGTGGTATCGGTTATATTTCACTGCCGGTAAACCGGGTTCTGCCCGACAATCTCCACAGTCGGTGCACCATCCAGCTCATCAACCTCGCCGGTATCCTCGCCGAAGTCGGCATCGCCAACCGCCCAGGCATAGAGCTTCTGCGAATCAAGCAGCGCCGGCTTCTCCGGAGTATCGAACATCCTGTTCTGCATCGCCTCGTCAAACAGGCCGATGCAGCCGTGGGAGGCAGGGCGGCCAGGGAGGTCCCTGGCGTGAAGCCAGTATGCCACATTGTCGGCGGAGATGTAAAACCGCATTGCATTGTCCATCGGATACTGCTCCTCGTCGTTTTCCGTTTTATAGAGGGAGGAGGTATGGTTTCGATGACGGGCGTCGATGCGGAACGTACCGGTGGGGGTTTCGTAGCCCGGCCTGCCGGTCGCGGCGGGCATTGAGAACTTCAGCTTGCCGAATTCATAGGCGCCCAGCCACTGCTCGCTCAGGCTTACCAGGATATACTTCTCCTGCCTTCTGGCCGGTTGGTATTCGAGGGGGAGCGGTGAGTAACCCCTGATGTCGGCCATGTTGTCAGGAACCTTGATGGTCATGCCGGGATAGACATGTCTGCGGTCTATCCTGTTGAAACGGGCGACATGCTGCCAGTCGCTGCCGAACAGCGATTCAAGGGTTTCGTTGGGGCGGATGAAGTGGCCATGCCACTTCATCCCCTTTTGACTGGGATACTCCACCCGGGTCAGGTCCTCCCTGGCGGGATCCAAGGGATTAGCTCCGGGCTCGGCTGTGAGGGAAGGGTTGTGAACGGTAATCGCACTGAAAATGGCTAAAGCCATAATATGGGGAAAAAATCTGGACATCTGCTATTGCTTCTACTCGGACACCTCTGGAATGGAGAAGAGATGGCCGGCAATGATGGAGTCGACTGCCGAATAGGGGTCTACCGAACGAGTAGCCATACCACTGACAATTTCACCATAGGTTCCATCTGCCAGGATACGGTCGTACACCTTGCGGAAAAGACGCTCCTTGAGCATTTCCGACAGAATAGCAGAGTTCTTTTCATTGGTAAACCGTTCAATAGCCCCGGACGAAAAGAGATAGTTGCGGTGATTCTCATACTCGGCAACGAGCTCTTCGATCCCAACCCCGCGGCTCGCTTCAGTGCGCATCACCTTGGGGAGCCAGTCACCGTTCCTGCGCTCCCCCATTTCCAACATGGCCGAGAGTTCGCGTACCGTGCGGTCCGCACCATCGCGATCGGCCTTGTTTACCACGAAAACATCTGCAATTTCCAGGATACCCGCCTTTATCGCCTGGATATCGTCACCGAGTCCGGGGACCATTACAACCGTCGTGGTATGGGCCATCCTGACGATATCGATCTCATCCTGCCCCACACCTACGGTCTCGATAATGATCACATCCATGCCCATGGCATCCATGACATTGACCACATCTCCCGTGGAACGTGATATGCCCCCCAGGCAGCCACGGGTGGCAAGGCTTCTGATGAAAACCCCTTCGTCATCCGCATGGCGATTCATCCTGATCCGGTCACCCAAGATCGCCCCGCCGGTAAAGGGGCTAGTCGGGTCTACTGCAACTATGCCGACCCGCTTACCAAGCTTTCTGTAGGCAGCTGTGATCTGATCCACAAGGGTTGACTTACCGGCCCCCGGGGGGCCGGTAATGCCGACAAGGTAAGCCTTGCCGGTATGGGGGTAAAGTTTTTTCAGCTCTTCGCTTGCGGAAGCAAAGCCATCATCCACATCCCGCATGAGCCGTGCAGCGGCACGGATGTCACCCTGCAGGATTCTTTCGGCTAATCCCATGAAAAATTACCTTTTTGCACAATTAGCTATTAACCGTGGATATTTTCCTTGACCCAGGCAACGATATCCTCGGTGGAAGTGCCGGGAGTAAAGACCTCCTTGATGCCAGAGCTCTTCAACCCGGGGATATCGTCTTCGGGGATCACGCCACCGCAGAAAACAGCGATGTCTTCGGCACTCTTCTCCTTGAGGAGTTCGCAAACTTTTGGCAGAAGAGTATTATGGGCGCCGGAGAGGATGGAGAGGCCGATACAGTCAACATCCTCCTGGATAGCTGCGGCAACGATCTGTTCAGGGGTCTGGTGAAGACCGGTGTAGATTACCTCAAGACCGGCATCTCGAAACGCACGTGCAACCACTTTTGCCCCCCTGTCGTGACCATCCAGACCAGGCTTGCCAACCAGAACCCTAAGTTTTCTCTCAGTCATTGGACATCTCCCTTTTTGGCTATAATAAAATTCCGGACCCAACTCCGAACAGATAAAAAACACCAATTACTTCTCGATACCTTCCCTTGCGGGGACTCCGGCCTTGTAGTAGTGCTTGATTTCCCGCATCTCGGTCACCAGATCGGCAACCTCAATCAGGCGGGGATCGGCATTTCTGCCGGTAAGAACCAGCTCTACATCTGCAGGGCGCTGTGATATGAGCTGCAGGAGGTCATCAACCTGCAAGAGGCCAAATGATATCGCCCCGTTTATCTCGTCGAGTATAACGACATCGTACTCGTTTGTGAGCATCTTTTCCCGAGCAAGGGCAAAAGCCTCCAAGGCAAGGCGCCTGTCCTCCTCCGCCGGATTCTCCTTGTTGACCCACCCCGGCCTGCCAGTAGGGATTATGGTCAGCTCCGGGGCAAGCCTCTGGGCGGCGATATGCTCTCCATAGCCCCCCCCCCCTTTGAGGAACTGGATCATGACAACCCTTAGCCCCCGGCCTACGGCCCTGAGGGCCAATCCTAGAGCCGCGGTGGTCTTCCCCTTGCTGTTACCGGTATAGACCTGGACACACCCCTGCTTGAGCTTCATAATCAACCTTTGCCACACCCATCTTTACTCAGAGTAAAATTGTATACAGTGGCGCATAATAGCAATCGGCCGTTTTCCCTGTCAAGATTAAAGACTTGGCAGCAGCTTAAAAAAAAGGCCTTACGGATACCGTAAAGCCTTGCTAAAACTGATTAATGGTGCGAGAGAGGAGACTTGAACTCCTATACCTTGCGGTGCCAGATCCTAAGTCTGGTGCGTCTGCCAATTCCGCCACTCTCGCATTATGTGAACAACTACTTAAACTGCTAATCCCGACTGATGATGTGGCACGCCCGTCAGGATTCGAACCTGAGACCTACGGCTTAGAAGGCCGTTGCTCTATCCAGCTGAGCTACGGGCGCATTAAAAAATGGTCGGGGAGACTGGATTCGAACCAGCGGCCCCCTGCTCCCAAGGCAGGTGCGCTACCAGGCTGCGCTACTCCCCGACGAATTGAAGTTTATAACACACTTGGGGAGCAACATGCAAGCAATAGATGCTGCAAATAATGCCCCCCGTGCACTACCATCATGGCACGCCGGCCAGAAACTCCTTAAGGGAGGCGAATGCCTTGCCGCGGTGGCTTATCCTGTTTTTAACCGCAAGAGGGAGTTCCGCCAAAGTCATGCCATACTCTGGAACAATGAAAAGCGGATCATAACCAAAGCCACCGTCACCCGAAGGTTCCGATGCAATCAAACCTTTAAGTTCACCGGCAAAGGTTCGGCACTCACCTCCGGGGAGAACGAGGGCAATCACGCAGCGGAATGCTGCTCCACGGGACGATTGCGGCAAACCTGCCAGTTCACCCATGAGCTTCTGGTTGTTGTCCGCGTCACTGCACCCTTCTCCGGCATAGCGGGCGGAATGAACCCCCGGCCTGCCTTGCAGGACAGCAACCTCCAGCCCGGAGTCATCGGCTATCACAGGAAACCCGGTCGCTACGGAGGCTGCCCTGGCCTTCTTGATCGCATTTTCCTCGAAAGTGTTACCATCCTCGATCACTGCGGGAAGATCCGGAAAATCCGCAAGGGAGCGAACCGTAACCCCCAATTCGGTAAGCATAGCCGCCAACTCCCTCACCTTACCGCTATTACTCGTGGCGATCAGTAGCTCCTTCATCCGTTGACTGCCCCCTGCTGCAGGGCAAGGAGCTCCCTTATCCCGGCAATCGCCAGGTTGCGCATCTCATCCATCTGCTCCATGGTGAACGGCTCGGACTCGGCAGTCCCCTGGACCTCGACGAATCTCCCCGAAGACGTCATGACGAAGTTCATGTCGACCTCGGCAGAAGAGTCCTCCCGGTAGTCGAGATCGAGAACAGCCTCGCCACCTACAATCCCCACACTGACCGCGGCCACTGCCTCCCTGAGGGGATTTGTTGCGATCACCCCCCTTGCCACCAACCCGTTGATTGCATCCGCCAGGGCAACCCAGGCCCCGGTAATTGATGCCGTCCTCGTGCCGCCATCGGCCTGGATTACGTCACAGTCAATATGGATGCACCTCTCCCCGAGGGCAGCCATGTCAGTAACAGCACGCAGAGAGCGGCCTATTAGCCGCTGTATCTCGTGGGTTCTCCCGCCGACCTTACCCTTGGAAGATTCACGGGGTGATCTGGTGTGGGTAGCCCTGGGGAGCATTGAGTACTCAGCTGTTACCCAGCCACTACCCTTGCCGCGCAGGAAAGGGGGTACGCTCTCCTCCACCGAGGCGGTGCAGATGACCTTGGTATCGCCGAATTCAACCAGAACAGATCCCTCGGCATAGCGGGTGAAGTTGCGTGTAATCACGATTTTTCTCAGCTTGTTTGCTGGCCTGCCATCATTTCTCATCAATTAATTCTCCGACTCATCAGATTATTGATCGTTCATCACCAGAAGAGACCCCCATCTCCACAAGGAAACGCTCCGTCAGGATGGCTTCCAGGGCGATCTTTTCATCAGCATCACCGCGCATCAGGTTAATTTTACCGCCAGCCATGAGCGTATGCCCCCCGGCGAGCCCATAGCCGGCAACCAGCTTCCTGACAACATGACCACAATTTAAATCCGGCCTGACACTCCTCAGGGAGAGGATTATCTCGCTGCCATACTCACCCATACATAAAACCGTATCCACCTCGTCCAGCGTCAGAAGAAAGTCGGCCATTTCGGCAACTATCTCGGGGAATATAACCCTCTCCAAGTTGGCAACTATCAGATTGCCATAAATCCTTGTACGCTCTATTGCCTGGCTGATGGCGCGAAAATACTCGATCGGCTGACGGGGGTTGGTGATCTGATAAAGCAACCTCTTGTTGGTCAACGGGAAAAGCCGCAGATACGCCTCACGGTCAGGACGGTTTGCCTCCCGACCAAGATCCTGGGTATCGGCCTTTATGGCGTAAAAAATCGCGGTTGCCAGCTTGGCGTTGATGCTCACCTCCTGGGCGAGCAGATACTCGTAGAGGATGGTGGCTGTCACGCCGTAATCATCTCTCACGTCAAGCCAATGGCAACTCCTGGTCCCTTCCCTCAAAGGGTGGTGGTCTATTACCAGATCAACCCTTTTACCGGGGGGCAGAGAGTTGTTCCCGGTGCCTGGCTGGGTATCAAGCATGCAGATTACGCCGAACTCCTCGTAATCTATGATTTCGCAAGGGGTGAGCGGAATCTCCAACTCCCTTGCCATGACCAGGTTTTCACTTCTGCCAATCATTCCGGAAAAGGCGATGACCGACTCCTGACCAAGCCTGACGAAAAAAAGGTGACTGAGGGCCATGGCCGAAGCGAGACAATCCGGGTCTGGATTTTCGTGCACCACCATCAATATCCTGCCCCGCCCCCTAACCCATTCGAGCAGTTCGTCAGTAAAGTTCTTCACAGCACGGAGGCGCGCTGCAGTGGTGAGCAGTTCGGCATGACTCGATGGATCAAAGCAGCACCGCCTCGGCTCTACTGACATAAAGACCCCTTACTGCTGCTGCAGAAGCTCCCTTCCGAAGGGGGACATCTCCCGACCACGGCGTATGATGCGAGGCAGTTCACGGATTACCGTATCAACCTCCTCCTCCGTCGTGTAGCGGGACAGCGTGAAGCGGATGGAGCCATGGGCACAGGTAAATGGCACCCCCATGGCACGCAGTACGTGGGAAGGCTCCAGAGAGCCTGAGGTACAAGCGCTACCTGACGAAGCGCAGATCCCCAACTCCGAAAGGTACAGCAGGATCAGCTCACCCTCGACAAACTCGAAGGCAATGGAGAGGGTGTTAGGGAGTCGCTCAGCCTTGCCGCCGTTAATCCTGGCAGCCGGGATCAGGCGGAGCAGTTCCCGCTCGAGACGGTCACGCATTGCCTTGACCCTGGTATTCTCCTCGTCAAGGTGCTTTCCGGCCAGTTCGCAGGCCTTGCCGAGGGCAATGATCGCAGCGGTATTCTCCGTTCCGGCACGGCGGCTCTTTTCCTGATGGCCACCGACCATGAACGGGCGAAACGGGATCCCCTTGCGAACGTATAGCACCCCGATCCCCTTGGGGGCATGAAGCTTGTGCCCTGAGATGGAGAGCATGTCAATGGTCGACTCTGCCATATTGAGAGGTATCTTCCCCACCGCCTGGACGGCATCTGTATGGAAGAGCGCCCCCTTCTCCTTGACTATGCGGCCGACCTCCTCTATCGGAAAGATGACCCCGGTTTCATTGTTGGCATACATGATGGAAACTATGGCGGTATTCTCATCAATTGCATTACGCAGTTCATCCAGGTCGAGGCGCCCCTCCCCGTCCACATTCAGCTCAGTTACCCTGTATCCATGCTTGGACAGGCCGCGGCACATAGTCAGGACCGCGGGGTGTTCCACCCGGGTAGTGATCACATGGCGCTTATTTGGAAACACCTCAAGGGCCGAGCGAATGGCCGCATTGTCACTTTCAGTACCGCAGGCGGTAAATATGATCTCCTCCGGGTGGGCGCCGATAAGAGTGGCGACGCGCTGACGGGCCTCGTCTACCTTCTGCTGCACCTGGCCACCGAAATAATGCATGGAGCTGGGATTACCGTAAAGCTCGCAGAAATATGGGCGCATCTCCTCGAAGACTGCGTCATCGACCCGGGTGGTGGCATTATTGTCCAGGTAAATCTCTTTCATCCCTGAACCTCCTCGACACTGATGTCCTCTGCGACCAGCTCGCGAAGCTTCTGCTCGACAAAGCGGGCTGTGTAGCTAGAGGATGCGCAGCCGGCACAGGCCTTGCGGAAGGCTATCTGTACGTTGCTACCGGCGATGTCGATCAGCTCCAAATCACCACCATCGGCCCAGAGCTGGGGACGGACCTCGTTCTCCAGCACCTCCTGGATAAGCTGCATCTTGCGCAGATTGGTTAGACGCTCAGGACGCTTCGGCTCAAGCTTCTGCTGTTCACCCAGAACTTCGGCTATCAGCTCCTTGATCTTGGGAATGCAGCCGCCACAGGCCCCCCCTGCCTTGGTGAAATGGGTCACCTGCTCTGCCGTATGCAGGCGGTTCTGGCCGATAACCTTCTTCAGGAAACCGTCCGTCAGGCCAAAGCATTTGCAGACAATCTCCCCTTCCTGCTCATGTTCATGGCCATGGTCGTGGGTTGGGACCGGACCGCCACGATACTTGGCAATGGCGACCTCAAGTGCCTCCTGCCCCATTACTGAGCAGTGCATCTTCTCCTCAGGCAACCCGCCGAGGAAGTCGGCGATCTCCTGGTTTGTTATCTGCAAAGCCTCGTCGAGGGTCTTACCCTTTATCATCTCGGTCAGCGCGGAAGAGGAAGCAATGGCACTTCCGCAGCCGAATGTCTGGAACTTGGCATCAACTATTCGCTCTTTATTTTCATCCAGTTTGATGAAAAGCTTGAGCGCATCGCCGCAGGCAAGACTCCCCACCTCGCCGACAGCATCCGCATCGGCTATATCACCCACATTACGTGGATTCATAAAATGATCTTTAACCTTATCGGTATAATCCCACATGGCTCCTCCGGTGCAATTTTTTTCTCATTATAACGTAAAGTACCCCATAGGCAAAGAGGATATTTTTTATCTTCTTTACTAAACAAAGTCAACCTGAAGATACAGGGCTATTCGGGTGAAACTGACTAATTAAGGATCAGTTCGCGACCAGCAGCCATTACCTGCTGAAGCCTGGCGCCAGACCCAGCCTCACCGTAGAGGCGCACAACAGGTTCTGTACCTGATTTCCTGAAAAGCAGCCAACTGCCATCATCGAGAATAATCTTAGTACCGTCTATCCTTACCAGGCTGGCGACCTTGGTGCCGGCAACAGTCCCAGGGATGGCTGACAGCTTTGCAGGGAAGGCTTCCTCAAGTTCGGGTGAAAGCGTTATGTTCTCCCGCTTCGTTTCGAAACGCCCGACGCGCCGATAGAGATCATCCAGAAGTTCTCCTACCGACTTACCCTCCCTTGCAACCATCTCCGCCACGAGGAAGCAGGCAAGAATGCCGTCCTTTTCGGGAACATGGCCCTTGATAGAGAGCCCGGCACTCTCCTCGCCGCCGATTATGATCCTGTCCTGACTGATCAACTCGCCAATATACTTGAACCCGACCGGAGTTTCGAACACCTCGACTCCGTGTGACTTGGCGACGGCATCAACCAGATGGGATGTAGCAACGCTCCTGGCAACACCACCCTCCATTTTCCTCACCCTCACCAGATAATCGAGGAGAAGGGCAATGATATAGTTTGGCTCTATATATCTGCCGTCATGATCGACAATGCCGAAACGGTCCGCATCACCGTCGGTAGCAATACCTAGACGTATCTTTGTATCGCTCTTGACAAGGGTTATGAAGTCCTGAATATTCTTTTCGGCCGGCTCCGGGGCAAATCCGCCGAAATATGGATCTTTGTGCTTGTTGATGACCCGGACATCCATCCCAATATCTTGCAAAGGTGCATCCAGATATCCACGCCCAGTACCGAAAAGAGGGTTAACGGCTATTGTCCCCATTGAACGGATTGCGTCGAAGTCGATCTTGTTTTCGAGATCAGCAAGATAGGCCTGCATGGGATCAATCTCCTCCACGAGATGACCACCTGCCGCTCCACGGGAAGGGATCTGCGGTGCTGCAAGAGAAAGAATCGCATTTGCCCGCTGTTCGATATCCGCTGTTGTCTCGGGAAGTGCGGGCCCGCCCCATGAAGGGGAGAACTTTATGCCATTGTAGGTGGGTGGGTTATGGCTTGCAGTGAAGTTGATTGCCCCTGCAGTCCTGCGTCGCAGAGTCTCGAAGGAGATAACAGGAGTGGGTGTATCGCGATTGCATATAAATGCCTTCATGCCGGCAGAGGCGATGATATTTGCAGCCTCTCTTGCAAAAGAGTCGCCCATGAAACGGGAATCATAACCGATGATCAGCCCCCTGTCGCCATCCGCCCCTGCCTTTACATGATCAGCAATAGCCTGGACAACTACCCGTATGTTTTGGAAGATAAAGTCTTCACAGAGAATGCCTCGCCAACCAGATGTTCCGAATGCAATACGCCCCATTTCGCCTCCTCATATAATTCATCTATAAAATTTGACAGATCAACTAAACACGGAAAGTATCAAGCGTAATACAGGGGGGAGAGCGAGTCAAGAAAAGAGGTTGCTAATATGGAGGGAACTTAGTGTCGAGGAGCATATAAAACTGATAAACAAGTAAAGCCCCACCTCGTGAAGAAGTGGGGCTTTCGTGTAAAATTCCCGGCGGCGACCTACTCTCCCACACCGCTTCCAGTGCAGTACCATCGGCCCTGAGAGGCTTAACTTCCGTGTTCGGGATG
>Ga0129298_10000973_pt1 | contig 11908 bp, 9 predicted proteins | sample I19B2metaG_FD_94707 | JGI IMG/M metagenome (GOLD analysis project Ga0129298, IMG submission 94707) | Lake sediment bacterial and archeal communities from Gulf of Boni, Indonesia to study Microbial Dark Matter (Phase II) - ​I19B2 metaG | ecosystem: Environmental > Aquatic > Freshwater > Lake >... | reverse complement strand
TCTCTCCGTAACCGGCCAGTCGCGCCTGCTGGAGAAAAACCAGCCCCTGGCCCGTTCCATTCGCCTGCGCAACCCCTACGTGGACCCTTTAAGCCTGATCCAGATCGAGCTCCTGCGCCGCAAAAGGGGTGGGGAGGAGAGCGAGGAGCTGAACTACGTGCTGGCCGCCACCATCAGCGGCATATCGGCTGGGCTGCGCAACACGGGGTAGGGGAGGGGGATTGTCACCAGTTTTCGACACTCATTGGCCAGACCTCGCTTGGGGATGCAATCAGCGCGCAAAGAGGCACATCAATTGAAAATAAAGCTGTTTCTCGGATTCGGGCTTCTCTGGGTTCTCCCCATCGCACTCATGCTGGCGCTTTCCTCCGGCCATCTCCGGACGATTCAGGAGATTGCGGTCGAGGACACACGCTCCATACTGATTTCCTCGCAGAAGCAGCTGTTGCGGGACCGTTTGTCCCGGGAGGCCAGCAGGCTCTCCACGGTGTTTTCCAGGCTTCAGGATGAGACCTACGCGCTCGGTTCATTTTCCCAGACCCTTCTGAAGGATCCCCCCCCTCTCTCGTACAGAAATGGCAGCCGCTACCGATTGAACCCGGAAGGGGTATATGGTTCACCTTTTGATGACGGCAACTCCGTTTTGTACGTCCCCCGGTATCGCGACGACCAGTTGCCGGTCATCGAGGCTACTGAGGCTCTGGACTTGGTGTTCAAGCCTTTGGAGGAGCGGGAGTCCAGAATCGTGCTCAGCTGGGTAATTCACCGCAAGGGGGTGCTGCGCGCCTATCCGTGGAACGATTTCAACCGCTTTCCCAAGGGGAAGGATCTAACATCCTGGCCATTTTACTATCTCGCGGGGGGCGAGCATAATCCCCGGAGGAAGGAGGTGTTCACACCCGTATACAAGGACCCTTTGAGCCGGGAGTGGATGATCTCGTGCCTGTACCCTGTTTATCAGGGGAATCGCCATGATGCCACCGTTGGCATCGATATCACGATAGATAACCTTCTTCGGGAAATCAGCGAGATCCGTTGGTCAAAGGGTACCAGTTCGATGCTCTTCTCCGGTACGGAGATCATTGCCGGTTCGACCGATATCCCCCTGGAGCAGTTGGGACTTGACCCGGCCTCCCCTGCCCATGGGCAAGACCTGTCCCGTTCCACCCTAGCCGAGGTCAGGAAGATATCGGAGCTGATCCGGTCGGAAAGGGAGGGGATTCAACTTCTTGACATGCCCGGGAAGCGTCTGTTTTTCGGGCATGCGACAGTACAGCCACTCGGATGGAAGATCGTTCTCGTCGTGCCGGTCGAGGAGCTGATCGCCCCGGCGGAAAAGAGCGCCGCTAAAATATTCTCCGAAATGAAGGAGCTTTGGACCAGTTATATCCATATCTTGGTATTCATATTGCTTGGCATCATCAGCATCACGTTCTTTGCCTTCATGCATCAGTCAAGAGGGCTTCGCACTCTCTTGCAGGGGATTCAGATTCTCGGCGATGGGGATCTTTCACACCGGGTGCCGGAGGACCGCACCGAGCTGGGCCGGCTCGCCAGGGCTCTCAACTCCATGGCACGAAGTCTTCTGGAGAAGAAGGCCGAGCTGCAGAGGGCGATTGCCGAGGTGGAGCAGGGGAGAAAGCTTTCCGCCGTAGGTCGGCTTGCAGCCGGCGTTGCCCACGAAGTCAACAACCCGCTGGCCACCATATCAACCTACACCCAGCTACTGCTGCGGCGCTCGGATCTGCCGCGGGGCGTTCCCGGGGACCTGGAAAAAGTCATGGGAGAGATCCAGAGGATTCAGTCGAAATTGCGGGACCTGTTGGACCTTTCCAGGCTTCAGAGTCCGGTCATGACCGAACAGGATCCCAATCTCATAATCCGGGAGATAATCGATCTCGTTTCCCATGATGCGATGAACCGCGGCATCAGTTTGGAGCTTGACCTTGCACCCAGTAGGACCATTCCCGTGGATCGCTCCGGCCTCAAGCAGGTTGTCTGGAACCTCCTGGGGAACGCCCTTGATGCCCAGGAGCAGGGGGGGAGAATCACCGTGCGCACACTCTTTCAGGGAGACGAGGATCCCCGGTATCCCTTCATTCTTGAAATCGAGGACGAGGGGCCGGGCATTCCCGATTCGGTGCTGCCCCAGATCTTCGAGCCGTTTTTCACCTCAAAGGAGGTCGGCAAGGGGACCGGGCTCGGTCTTGCAATTGTCTACAATATCGTCAGGGGACATGACGGAACAGTCGAGGTGATGAACCTGGAGCCGAAAGGGTGCCGGTTCCGGGTCACCCTCCCGGGAAAGAGGACGCAATGACCATGATGCAGAGGTCGAGGATACTGGTCGTGGATGATGATCGCGCTCTCATGGAGGCTCTGGTTACGGCACTGGAGTCCATGGGATACGAAGCGGTGGGGGAGCACGACGCCATTTTGGGGTTGGAGCGTGTGCGTAGCTGGCAGCCGGATGCGGCCATATTCGACTACAAGATGCCGGAGATGGACGGGGTCGAGCTGACCGCCAAGGCCCTGTCGATTCTCCCTGAACTGCCGGTGATACTGTTGACGGGGTTCGGCACCATCCAGGGTGCAGTCCAGGCGATGCGTGGAGGGGTGTACGATTACGTGGCCAAGCCCTTTGACCTCACCGAAGTGGAGATGACACTGCAAAAAGCCTTGGACCATGCGGCGCAGCGTCGACGTTATCAAAATCTGGCGGAGACGACAGGGCACGTCGGGGAGTTTGAAGGGATTGTCGGGGAAAGTCCGGCCATACGCGCAGTGCGGGATGCCATCTCAGCCGTTGCCGACACCGACTCGACCGTACTGGTGATCGGCGAGAGCGGTTCGGGAAAAGAGCTGGTGGCAAGGGCAATCCATACCGCCGGCAGCCGCCGCGACAAGCCGATAATCACGGTGGACTGTGCCGCAATCCCTGATTCGCTCATGGAAAGTGAACTGTTCGGCCATGCCAAGGGTGCTTATACCGGTGCCCATAAAGACCGGGCCGGCCACTTCGAGACGGCTGACGACGGCACCGTATTTCTCGATGAAATCGGCGAGATCCCGTTGGTGCTCCAAAAAAAACTGCTTCGCGTCCTGGAGGAAAAGTCATTTACCCGGGTCGGGGAGTCGCGGCGGCGTACAACCGGGGCACGAATTGTAGCCGCTACCAATCGTGATCTCCTGGCCGAGGTGGAGGCCGGACGGTTTCGCGAAGATCTGTATTACCGCCTGAAGGTTGTGGAGATACGGACTCCGCCACTTCGGGACAGGGCGGAAGACATCTCTCTGCTGGTACAGTATTTCCTGGCACGTCTGAATCGCAGGCTGAACCGTAAGACCGTTTCGGTCACCCCGGTTGCCCTGGACCTGCTTCGCCAATATCGCTGGCCCGGCAATGTCCGGGAGCTGGCGAACCTGCTGGAGCAGGTGATGAATTTTCATAATGCCGTCGTTCTCGATCTGCCACACTTCCCGGCATATCTTTATGCCAACACCGTTGCAACTTTGCCCTCGTTAACTTACCCGGAGTTCAAGGAGCAGGTGCTCGAAGAAACTGGCCGGCAGTACTTTGCCGCGCTCATGAGCCATTTTCGTGGCAACGTCACACAAGTTGCCGCTTTTGCAGGGATTGACCGTCGTCATATTCACCGCTTGCTGCATTCCTGGGGCTTCGACATCTCTTCCTACCGGAGAAGCTGAGACATTTATGTCCTGCTTTGCTCCGCCAGTTTCCGCCAGTGAGACACTTATAGCCCATTAATCCCCCCTCGTTGAGACATTCATGTCTCGCCCTGCCATAACACTCATCAAATCGCAATACACAAACAACGGTTTATAAATTTTGTCTTTGTGTCGTAACGCTCCAATTAGACTGGCATATTGCGTCTAATTATCGAGTAATTTTCTCTTCGGCTTTTTTGGGAACGATGTTTGTAGTGTCTTTTGTGACATCACCCATTAGAAGAAAAGGAGGATTATCTCATATGAAAAAACAGGTTTTAGTTCTGGCTCTAAGCATGGTTTGCCTTTGGAGCAGCATGGCGCAGGCGATTCTCATCGACCCCTACGACAACGTCCTACCCCCCGACGGATCCTACGGCCTTCTCTACGGTAATTACTACCATGCGGGCAAGTTGACGGGAGCCGGCGGAGGCAAGGCGGCCGATCTGGACCTCACCGCCATGGTTACCCTTCTTCGCAGCAGCAACTATTTCCATGTGGGGAAGGTCCCCCTCGGCTTTCAGGTCATTCTCCCATTTGGCAAGGTCGAGGAGAAGAAGCTTCTGCATGAAAGCTCATCCGGAGTCGGGGATATCGTCTTCGGACCGGGAATATTCCTCCATACCCACGAATCCGACTCGCTCAAGACCTACCTCTCCTACTGGTTTTACACGATTGCCCCCACGGGCGAATGGGACAGGAACAAGACCCTCAATCTGGGACAGCATCACTGGTACTTCGAACATCAGCTCAGTTTCAATGCCCAGTTCAGCAACTTTGTTTATGACATGAACCTCAACTACTACCAGCATGTCGAGGACTCGGACAATAAACTGCAAAAGCCGGATCGGTTTGAGGCAGAGGCAAGCCTGGGATATCAGTTTACCGACAAGTTGCTGGTGGGGGTGAACGGCGGTGGCTACTGGGATGGCAACGCCTCCAAGGTAGACGGCATCCCAGTTGCTGACAGCAAGGCGAAGAGGCTTCAGGTGGGGCCAACGATCGGCTACAGCATTACCGACAAGTTAGGCGCCAATTTGCGCTGGACTCACGATGTGAGCTCATCAAACGACACGAAAGGGGATGATATCTGGCTGCGGTTTTCATATGCATTCTGAAAGGAGCGTACATGGTTGTCGGCACGAAAGAGAGTGACAAAAGAGAGACAAGCAAATCAATAAGGGGGAGACGTTTCATGCGAAATATTTTCGGTATCATGGCGGCGCTCTGCGGCTTGCTGGCCGTGGCTGTTCCGAACGGGCAGGCGTTCACGAAGGATTCACTGGTCTGGAAAAAATGTACCACCTGTCACGAACCAGCGGGGGGGAAAATCTCACGGGTGGAGGAGATACGAACCACTCCGGAGGAGTGGACAGTCATTGTCGACCGGATGGCCCGGTTGCACGGCATGGATTTGAGCAAGGCGGAAATGGACACTCTACTGAAGGAGCTCTGCTCAACACAGATACTTTCGCCATCAGAGCTCGAAAAGGTCAGTTATCTGAATTTGTTGAACAACCCTCAAAACATGGAAATTGCGAAAGGCGCTGACGAGGAAAAACAATTCATCACATGTGTACGTTGCCATAGCGGCGCAAAGATCTTTTCCTATCGGATGAATGAGGCCTCCTGGGCGAAACTGCGTGATTTTCATATATACATGCTCCCGTCGATTGTATTCCAAATGAGGGAGATGAAGTTTGTTAAAGAAGCAGATGAGGTGCTTAAGGTATTGGCAAAAACCTATCCGTATGGCCAGGCATGGAAGGCTGCGTCTGCAAAGCCGGTCGGCAGCTGGAGAATTTTGGGATATGAGCCTGGCAAGGGCAACTATCGGGGGAATGCTACCATAAGTGGCGGCTCAAATGATGACTATGCTGTTAAAGGGAGTCTGGTTTTTGATGACGGCACCACGGAAAACTTCCAGGGCGAGGGCACGCTTTACGGAGGTCATGCATTCAGGACCCGCACCACTCATGACGGCAATAAAACTCTGGGAGCTTTTTCTTTTACCGATGGCAAATTAAGGGGGGAACATCATTTCCCGGCGCCTGATTTCAGGACATCCCAGAGCGTATGGTATCCGGTAAGTGAGAAAGCCCAGTTGCTCAAGGTTTCGCCCGCTTTCCTTGTGAAGGGGGAGCAGACCAAACTGGTGCTGGAAGGGGTCAAGCTGCCTGCGGTCAGTGCCGATGATGTAAAGTTTTCAAAAGGATCCGTGAAAGTGCTGTCGGCCCGTCGCATTGGTCCGGAAACAATCGAAGTGGAAGCTGTCTCCCGGGAAAACGGACTAACAAAAGCTGATATCAGCATTAAGGGGCTTAATGGAGTACCGGTTACGTTAGCTCCCCAGATCGATTCCGTCAAAATACTGCCGGAGATGGGCCGTTCCAGGTTGAATGGTGGCAGAAACCGCCCGGCCGAGGGGGTTCAGTTTGAAGCAGTCGCGTCGGCTAAGAGTGACGCAGGAGAGGTCGTACTGGGGCCTGTTCCCGCAAAATTCAAGTTGGCAGCTGAAATAAAACGTCCCAACGATGATGACCTTCAATGGGTAGGTGTCATCCATCCGAATGGAAAGTATCTTCCGGTAGGGGATTACGGGTCAATTGCCATACGCGAATATACTGCCGAAGGAAGCGGCATTGTCAAGGTCGAGGCTGAATATAAGAGGGGAGAGCGCGTTTATCCGGTTAAACCGGCAAACCTGATAGTGACGATGCCTGATTATGTCCAGAGGATCAAATAGCCATGATTTACACGTGGGCTGATCACCATATATTTACTGTTCAGGGCGGAGCAACCCTTTTCGGGGTTGACCACGGGAGTCTGTTTTCCATCGATGAAACGACGCAAGAGCTGCTTTCCCGGCTTGGTGGCAAACTATCTCTAAACCTGGCCGAGGAGTCCGGCGCCGATCGGGAAATCTTGGAGGGTTTGCGTGATGCCCGACTCCTGGTTCCCGAAGGGGTGAAACAGAAAGCAAGGCCTGTCGATATTGAGATAGGTTCGGTTCCATTGACTACCATGGTCCTGGAGGTGGCCCAGGAGTGTAACTTGCGATGCACTTACTGTTATGCGGAGGGGGGGACCTATGGGAAACAGGCAAACAATATGGACACAGGCACCGCCCGCGCCGCAGTCAGGCAATTGATCGAAGGATCAAGGGACCAGGACCGCGTAACACTGGTTCTATTCGGAGGGGAACCCTTGCTCAACATGGCAGCGGTGAGAGCCGCTGTTGATGAGGCAGAGATAATGTCGCAGTTGACGGGAAAAAAAGTTTTCATTTCATTGACTACCAATGCGTCGCTTCTCGACTCCGAAATTATCGACTTCATTCATCAACACCGGATTGCCGTTGCTATCAGCCTTGACGGGCCGGCAGATGTGCAGGATGCCAATCGCCCGGATGCAGTCGGTGGAGGAAGCTACTCGCGAATTGTTGGTCAACTGGACGGTCTGCTTAAAGGTGCATCAGCAGCAGTAGCAGCAAGGGTGACACTGGTACCGGAGCAATGGTCGCGGATCGAAGAAGTATTTTTTCATCTGATGGATCTCGGATTTCACGAAGTAGGGATTGCACCAGTGAGTCCGATACGCCCGGAGCTGTTGCCAAATGCAGAGCACGAAGAACGTTTGTTAGAGGGATTCTCCTCTCTGGCCCGCGTATTTGTAGCAGCTGCAAAAACCGGCAGAATACTTCCGTTAAGCAATCTTATAGATTTGCTGGCCAGGCTTCATATGGGACAGACGAAATCTGTCTCATGTGGAGCCGGTTATGGTTACCTGGCTGTTGACGTAGAGGGGAAATTCTACCTCTGTCACCGTCTGGTCGGGGAAGAATCCTTCTGCGTAGGTAATCTCTCGGGAGGTCCCGATGCAGAAAAAATAGGCGGCATTATGAAAACGATTACATGCGGAAAGGAAGAAATGTGCGGAAGTTGTTGGGCTCGGACTCTTTGCTCCGGTGGCTGTCACTACGAAAACCACCTGAGGGAAAAACTGTTGGGAATACATAAAGGAAGCAGTTGTTCATTTATTCGGCGCTGGTTTCAGCTTGGCATCGAGGTCTATGCGGAAATGAAGAACGCCGGTCTGGACGAGATGCTGAAGAAATTAGAGAAGCGGGTCAAGTGTTGATGGATGTCTATAGACGCATGCTTGTAGCAAATACAAAAGGAGGTACAAAAAACCATGAACAGGAAAATTTGCATAAAAGCTTTAAATGAGAAGGCCCGTGCCATCGAAGCATTGGCCAAGAATGAAACCAGGTCAGTTGAAGCTCTTGAAGATGGGACCAAGTGGAAAATGCCCGTGGGCTGCACCACCATATTTGACACCGGTTGGGAGACAAATCCCCGCGCTTCAAGTCCGGTTGGAAATTGCCAGCCGTCCTCCCACGACTATCTCGGATGTGCAGGTGACTGCTGGTGGCCGGCGCAAAGCCCGGACGGGCTCACGAACACTCCTGAGCTCGAACTCATCTGTAGCAGCATTGCGCGCGACTGGCGGGATTTAAAGTAATCGGATGATGGTCAATAGGAGAATTGCACTAAGAACACTCAATGTTGCAACGTAGTTTTGCGTTCTGCAACCTTAAAAAACATGGTCATTCAAACAATTACCTGAGGAGTTTGCCAATGGAAAAACGAATATACTTTGTTTTGTCAATTATGATGTTTTGCCTGACGGCGATCATTGAGCAAAGTGATGCAAAAGAGCTGGTTATCACCATGGGGTATGGCAAGGTGCAGGTGCTCGACGTGAGTACCGATGAAATTGTCGCCGATATTCCCATTAAGGGGTGGGCACGTGAAGCTGCTCAAGCGGTCGATAAAAACTTCCTGTATGTGACGGCGAGCCGCCATCTTATCCACAAAATCGATCTGCAGAAAATGACGGTTGTCGAAACCATCGACATGAATTATGGCGGCTGGCAGCGTTTCATCTACGGAATAAGCATCGTTGAGGATGGAAAAACAGCATATGTAAACTTTTTGGCGCGTAAGACCGACGCCGGAGAAGTGGTTGTTGATGTGCCAACGGTAGCCCAGATTGATCTTGCAACCGGAAAAATACTTCGCAGCGTTGAGGTCCCCTTTGGAGTAATCAATTTAACCTACGCACCAAAACTCCACAAACTATATGCATCCGGACAGGATATTTACACAATTGAAACCTCCGGGAAGGAAATGAAGATTGTCGACACCTACTCAGTGTTTGACAGGGGGTTGAATATCCTGCCGCTGTTTTGCACCACCGAGGAAAACGGGGGGATTCTCCTTTTCCCCTATTATACGGCCAAGCTTCCCGGGTTGATGAGCATTAATGCAAATACCGGGGAAATCAAGGAATTGCCACTCAAGAGCGAGATGATGGCGTACGGCGCTGTCTACTCCACGGACAAGAAAAAAGCATACGCGAATATGGATGAATTGTATGTGATCGACCTTGAAACAGGAACTATTACCAATACTGAAGTGATTCACGAGGGAACCGCTTTTGGCATAGTTCCGAGTACCGATGGCAAGAAACTTTATATTCAAAGTGGTCCGATTGTAGATGTTTACGATACTGCAACGTTGCGCGTCATAAAGAGGATCCAACTATCCACTGATGGCTGGATGTTAAATCGAGTTACCCTTTAACAGAACAACAGCGGGCGGAGAGATGTCTCTCCGCCCGCAACAGGGACCCAGTCATGGAATATGCAGTCCGGCTCACAAGCAGATCAAAAATACCCGCAGACCCGAGGGAGTTCTGCTCCGATTCGTGGCGCGAGTTCCTGCCACCCGCGCCTCTGGCCGCCATCTACTTCGGCAGCGAATTTTGCGAGGATCTGCTCCCGACGATCGACGTGGCGGTTCGCTTCTGCTCCGTGGCCGACGATGCAGGTGTCGGGGCGGTGTTTTCTACCCCGGTGGTGTCACCAAGCGGGCTCAGCCGTCTGGAGAAGCTACTTGTTGGTCTGAGGCGGCGGGAGAGATTGCCGGCAATAGTTGTCAACGACTGGGGGGTGCTTCATCTGCTGCGTCGATCCTATCCGGAGTTCCAATGCAGGGCAGGCCGCTTGATCAACAGGAGTCTTCGGGATCCACGCCTTGCAGAGACGATTCAGGAAAGAAGACAAGTCAGCGCACAACGATCCGGCAGGATGCATTTCCTCCTGGCCCGGATGGGGGTTAGCGCCATTGAAACGGATCCGGATCTGCAGGGGAGCTTCCTGGGCCCCGATCCGGAGCCATTCCAGCGGGTGCTCCACCTTCCGTACGTTTTTGTTGCCTCCGGCAGGAACTGTCTCGTCAAGGCGGATGGCGGCTGCGCTGACAAATCGTTCACCCACGGACTGGGGAGAGGGTGTCCGGGGCATTGCCGCGATCGCTTTCATAGGGTGGAACGCAGTGATACAACCCTTACTCTCTGGCGGGGAGGGAATACCATCTTCTACGAGGCGCCCTGCTTCATGGCCGAACCTTACCTGGCCAGGGCGGACCGCGTCGTGCTCCATGAAAGGCCGCAGGCATGAAGATACTTGCCCCCCTGCGTGCTCCGGAAGAGGTAGGACCGCTCCTGGCGGCCGGCGCGGATGAGTTTTTTTGCGGGCTGACTCCACCAGGCTGGGCAGAACATTTCGGCCAGGCCTGGGCGAATCGCCGCTCACACCAATCCGCCGGGGTCCGCGACCTGGACGACTTCGCACGCATTGTGGCCCTGGCCGGTGGCAAAGAGGTCCATGTGGCGCTAAATGCCCCGTTCTACCCGCCTGGGGGGGTGGAGGTCATGGCCGCTTTCGGTCAGGAGCTGCTGGAGCTGGGGGCCGCCGCCCTGATCGTGGCCGATCTCGACCTGCTCCTGACCCTGGCTGTCGCCGGTCACGGGGCGCGCCTGCACGTCTCAAGCCTCGCCACCTGCATCAACCCGGAAGCCGCCGCTTTTTACCGTGAACTGGGGGTGGCCAGGATCATCCTCCCCCGCCATCTGACCCTTGCGGAGATCGAAGCTGCCATGATCCCCGGCATGGAATTCGAGGTCTTCCTCCTGAACGATGGCTGTGTGTTCGAGGAAGGGCTATGCGCAACCACCCATGCCGCCGGGGCATTCTGCACCATGGACGGGGAGGGGACCGAAGGGATTTCGGCCGAGACCCTGGAGCGATACGCCTTCTGGAAGTGGACGCTCAACCATTGCGGTTGCCGGACAGGGAATGGCTACCCCATGGGGCCATGCGGAATGTGCGCCATACCCCGTCTGCTCGGTTCCGGGGTTACCAGTTTCAAGGTGGTGGGGCGGGAAGCCTCCCTGGAGCGGAAGGTAGCTTCGGTGCGGATAGCCGCCCGGTCGCTCCGCCTTGCCCGGGAAGGGGGAGGTCCCGAGGAGATCCGCCAGGCAGTATCGGATCTGCGCGGCTGGCCCCAGATGTGCGAAGGGCGGCATCTCTGCTATTACCCGGATCTTTGGGCACGGAAGGAGTCCGGATGTTGAGCGGATTGGGGCTGTTCAGCCGGCATCTGCGCGGTAAAGGGGCGCTCATAGCCGCCCTGTTCCTGCTAGGCCTGGCAGGCGCGGCGACCTCCCTGGCATCTCCGCTGATCGGCAAGAGCTTTATCGATTCCGTCGTCGGAGAGCGCAACTTCGCCCTGGTGCCGTGGGTTGCCCTGGCACTCGTTGGGCTGGCGGTCGCCGATCTGATCCTTGGAGCATGCACGCGTCTGGTCCACGCGAAGCTCTCGGCCGGGGTCCTGGTGGAGATCAGGGAGCGGCTCTTCGCACACTGCCTGCACGGGCCCCTGGCGGAGATGGAGAAGTTCCGCCAGGGGGACCTGCTGAGCCGTTTCGGCTCCGATATACCGAAGATCCAGACGCTGCTGGTGGACGGCATCCTCGGCTTTTTCCAGAACATCCTCTTCCTCGTCGTTGCGGCCGGGATTCTTCTGCGGCTGTCGACGGTTCTTGCTCTCTGGAGTTTCCTCGGAATCTTCGCCGCCCTGGCGATTACGGCGGCGTTTCGCAAACCGGTGGAACAGGGGACCCGAAAGGTTCGCGATGCCATGGTCGACCTCTCCCATTTCCTTACCGAACGACTGGGGGCGCTTCGGGCGGTGCGTCTCCATGAAGCCCAGGCCCAGGAGCAACAGGCGTTTGCCGCCTGCAACGGCATTCTCGTGCGCCGGTTGCTGGG
>Ga0129298_10000972_pt1 | contig 11919 bp, 9 predicted proteins | sample I19B2metaG_FD_94707 | JGI IMG/M metagenome (GOLD analysis project Ga0129298, IMG submission 94707) | Lake sediment bacterial and archeal communities from Gulf of Boni, Indonesia to study Microbial Dark Matter (Phase II) - ​I19B2 metaG | ecosystem: Environmental > Aquatic > Freshwater > Lake >... | reverse complement strand
GTTCCGCCTGATTGACTATGCCAAGATTACCATCTTTGGCTTGGCGATGACGGCGCTTTGGAGCAGCCTGCACAGTATAATTCTGCCGCTGCGGATAGCCGACTTTATTGCTGCTGGAAAGCAGGCTACCTACCTGGGGCTGCTTACTGTTACTGGCTTGATTCTGGCGATAGTGGTCCAGCCAATAGCCGGGGCAATTAGTGACCGCTCTGGCTTCAGGCTGGGACGGCGGCGACCTTTCATCCTTATCGGGGCTATAGCCACGCTGGCTTTTCTACCCGGAATAGGCTGGTCTGGTAGCTGGGCGGTGCTCTTCGCCATCTATTATCTGCTTCAAATTAGCGCCAATACGGCGCTGGGACCATATCTAGCCTTTATCCCCGACCTAGTGCCCGAGGAAAGGAGGGGGCTAGCCTCGGGGGTGAAGGGTCTGCTGGAGATAGCGGGGACGGGCGTTGCCATATGGTTAATTGGTAACCTAATGGGTAACTACTCTCTCGGCGAGGGAGCCAGGTGGCTGTGGCTGAGCCTGGGGATACTGGGAACCATTTTTCTGAGCACGATGGTAGCTACTATAGTGACCGTCAAAGAGCGACCCGGGGTCGGTGGGGCTAAACTGGCGTTATTACCAACCCTGCAAAAAAGTTTCAGGATTGATGTTAAGGCAAGTCCTGATTTTATCCGGTTTTTGCTGTCACGGCTCTTTTTCATTATCCCGCTGACGGCGTTTCAAGCCTTTGGGCTGTATTTTTTCCGGGACTATCTTGGTGCTGCCAATCCCGCCGCCGTCATGGGCAGGTTTACCCTAATTTCCTCGCTGTGCATGGTAGGTATGGTCTATCCTGCTGGCTTCCTGTCGGACAGGTTGGGACGCCGACCTATTGGGCTTATTTCAGGGCTTATTGCTGCTCTAGGGATTGGGCTATTATTCTTTTTCCGCAGCTATGAGTCCATCTTAATTGCCGCCGTGCTTATGGGAATTGGCTTCGGCGGTCTCATGAGTAGTAACTGGGCACTGGCAACCGATGTGGTACCCAAAGCTGAAGCCGGTAAATACATTGGTCTGACCAATCTGGCTTCAGCCGGTGGCTCTGCCCTCGCCCGCCTCCAAGGGGTGATGATTGACTTCTTTAACGCCCGTGGCTTTGGCTTGGGCTACACCGCTATGCTGACAACTTCTCTGGCATCTCTCCTTGTTAGTTCAGCATTATTGTGGCGGATCAAAAGGGTCAAGTAATAGCTTCCTCACCCACAGCTGTCTTACAGACGTCCGCCGCCATGTCCAGCTTTCAATAACCAACCCCAATGCCAAGAGAAGCCATGTAGACACTCCTGCTAATACTATGATTGAGACCGATTGTATTACCTTCATAATTGGTATCCAGCCGGCACCGGCACAGGCGACGAAGGTGTAGGCTAGGGTCCTGCCCGCCAAACATATCAGGAAGAACTTACGCAGCGGAAAACGGAGGGCACCAGAAGCTATCCCAGTTAAGTCGTAGGGGAAGAGGGGCACTAAATTAAAAACAAAGACAATAATAGCCCCCCACCTCTTTACCCAGCGCTCAGCCCTGGCATACATCCTGCGCTTTTGCAGAAACCCCCGCCCGCTATAGCCTGCCATATAGGCGGTCAGCTCGCCAATGGCTGCCCCTGCCCCACCAGCCAAACCGACCAGAGGCGGGGAGAAGATAGACGCCAGGGGATAATATATCCAGAAACTGGGAATGGGGACAAGGACAGTTGAGTTCCAAATCATGCTGACGACGAAGACAGCAGGATAGCCATAGTATTCAAAGTATTCAAGCTCGGCAATCCGACTGAGCCTACCTTGATAGAAAAGGACGCCGATGGCAACTGAAATAGCAATAACAAAGCAAAGGGCTAATATAGGGATAACCCTTCCCTTCGGGGCTTTCCCTTTTAGCCAGTCCCTCATCCTAATCAGCCTATCATGGCTAAATAGGTGGCGCATTTGGTCTTTATAGTAGCATATTTGACAGGAAAGGGTAATAAATATTTATATAGCGTTGCCCGCTGGCTTTAGCTCTGCTATACTTTAACAGTGTGCCCCCATCGTCTAGAGGCCTAGGACACCGGCCTTTCAAGCCGGTAACAGCGATTCGAATTCGCTTGGGGGCACTTGGAGGACAATGACAACCAAAGACCACATTAAGCTTGGCACTGCCCGATTGGAAAAAGGTGAGTATGACGAAGCCATCGCAGAGTTCACCAAGGTGATTCTAGGCATACTCCCCAGCTTTGCTGATGCCCATTATAAACGTAGTCTCGCCTACATGCATAAGGGAGAATACGACCTGGCTATCGCCGACGCCACCAAGGCGATTGAAGCCAATCCTAACCATGCCGAGGCGTACTACAACCGGGGCATTGCCCACCAAAAGAAGAAACAATACCAGCTGACGATTGACGACTTTAGTAAAGCCATCGAAATAAATCCAGACTATGCCGAGGCGTACTACAACCGGGGCATTGCCTACCGCAACCAGAGTGAATACGAAATGGCGATTATTGACTTTAGTAGAACCATCGGTCTAAACAATGCTTCCTTTGAAGCCTATTACCACCGAGGTGTTACCTACTACGATAATGGGGAATACGACCTGGCTATAGCTGACGCCACCAAGGCAATTCAAATAAACCCTAATTATGCCGAGGCGTACTACACCCGGAGCTTTGCCTATCAGAGAAAAGAACAAGCCGAACTGGCAATTGCTGACTTTGATAAAGCCGTGGAATTAAATCCTCACTACGCTGAGGGTTACCGTAACCGGGGTATTGCCTATTGTGATAGGGGAGAATATCAACTAGCTATTCGCGACTTTAATAAAGCCATAGGACTAGCCTATAGCGATGCCCAGACCCATTACTATCGGGGTCTTGCCTACCGCAAAATAGGGGAAACTGAGAAGGCAATAGCTGATTCTACCAAAGCCATCGAATTAGACCGGGACTATGCCGAGGCGTACTGTAACCGTGGCATTGCCTACCAAAGTAAGGAACAATATGAACTGGCGATTGACGACTTCAGTAAAGCCGTTGAATTAAACCCGGACTATGCCGAGGCCTACTGCCACCGAGGTATCGCCTACCGCAAGCGGGAAGAATATGAAGCAGCTATCACCGACCTGACTAGAGCCGTTGAATTAGAGCCCGATTGTGCTGAGGCATACTATAACCGTGGCTTTGCCTACCATAACCGGGGTGAATACGATTTAGCGATTGACGATTTTAGCCGCGCCATCGAGTTAAAGCCGGAAATGCCTGAGGCATATTACGACCGGGGTATTATCTACTATCTTAGAAACGAGCATGAACTAGCCATTGCCGACCTTAGTAAGGCTATCGAGCTTAACCCCAACATGGCTGTAGCCTACTATACCCGTGGTATGTCGCACTTTAATAAGCGCAACTATGAACTGGCTATCGCTGATTTTAGTAAGGCTATCGAGCTTAACCCCAATATGGCTCTAGCCTACTACCGACGTGGTATTGCCTACCGCACCAGAGGTAAAAATGACCTAGCGATAGCCGATTTCACCGAGACGCTGAAGATGAGGCCGAAGGACGTAAATGCCTACACCGAGCGGAGTATTGCCTACCGTAACAAGAAGGAATACGACCTGGCGATGGCTGATTTGACAAAAGCCATTGAACTGGAGCCTGATTCTGCCGCAGCCTACTACATGCGAGCTCTGGTCCACAAAGATAAAAAGAAGTCCGATTTAGCTATCGCCGACTTCAGAAAGGTCGCCCTGCTTACCAAAGACCCCGAGCTAGTCAACACCGTTAAGCAAGAGATTCAGAACCTCGGCGGTTAAGGCAGTCAGAATTTGCCCTTTAGTTTGTTGTAGGTTTCAGCCAGAGCTTCAGGAATTACCCTAACATCAGACAATACCGGCATAAAGTTGGTATCACCCAGCCACCGGGGAACGATGTGGGTATGGACATGCTGGTATATGCCGGCGCCGGCGGCTTTGCCGATGTTTATGCCAATATTGAAGCCACCGGGGTTAAATACCTGCCTCAGCAGCTTAATACCTCGACTAATTATTTCAATGTGTTCGTGAAGCTCCTCCCCAGTTAGTCCTTCCAGACTGGCTATGTGTCGGTAGGGGGCTATCATCAGATGCCCCGGATTATAGGGATAGCTATTCATAATGACGAAGTTTTTGTCCCCCCGATACAGGATGTAGTTTTGGGCATCATTATTCTGGCTAGGTTTGTCACATAAGATGCATCCTCGCGGTTTTTCCATCTGGATATATTCTATCCGCCATGGTGCCCAGATTTGTTCCATCTCACTCTCCTTATTGCAACTCTTAGTGCTATTTTAACCAGCTACCTCTCAGGCGTCAAAGTTTTTAGATAAAATTACCAACCTCACCCCCGTTAATTCTTTAGTAACCCTATCCCCTTTATCCCCTTCCCCTTAACAAGGGGAATTGGGTATGTAAGAGGGGCTCCGCCCCTCTAAAACTCCCCTTTGCCACTACTAGAGTGGGGAAGGGGAGGTAGTTTTTAAGAGGGACTTCGTCCCTCTTTGACACCCTATAATTGTGGGGACTTTGCCCCTTCCTTGAAATAGGTTGCTAAACAATTTCATAAACTGATTGTAAAAAATACAGCCATATCTTATAGTTAGCTTAGCCATGAAAGGCAAGGGCTCAGGTGATACTATAACATTTTTGGGGACGGCTGGTGCCAGAATAATGGTGGCTACCCAGATTCTGGCTGCGGGTGGCTTGTGGCTGAATCTGGGTGGTAGTGAAATACTCCTTGACCCGGGTCCGGGTTGTATCGTTCAGTCCAGCAAAAGGAAGCTTAGAGCCGATAAGCTCAAGGCTATTATCCTGTCGCACCGCCACCTTGACCATTCGGCGGATGTCAATATTATGGTTGAGGCGATGACCCAGGGTGGACTCAAGCGACGGGGCTGGCTTTTCGCCCCGGCTGATGCCTTAGAGACCGAACCAGTTATCTTTTCCTACCTGAAAGGCTACCTTGAGGGGGTTGAAGTGCTACAGGAGGGCAAGTCTTACTCGGTGGGCGACGTCTCCTTTACCACTCCAATTCGGCACATACACTCGGTAGAGACCTATGGCATGGTCTTTAAGACCGCTGGGCATACTTTCTCCTATATTGCTGATAGCCGCTACTTTGACGGGTTGTGTCAGAAATATGGGGGTGAGTTAGTGATTATCAATGTGGTCATGCTGGAGCCTAACCGCCCCTTTGACCACCTGTCAGTGCCTGATGCCAAGCGCATTATTACTGAATTAAAGCCGAAGGTAGCCATTTTGACCCACTTCGGCATGAGCATGTGGCGAGCCAAACCGTGGGAGATAGCCCAGCGGCTGTCTGAGGAGACGGGAGTTAGAGTAATTTCTGCCCGGGATGGTATGAGGTTTGACCTATCACAACTGGATACTCCGGAGGAGGCAAATTGAGTTACCCCGATAACATACTGCACCAGGTTACCAAGCCAGCCCGCTATACCGGCGGGGAATGGAACAGCGCAGTCAAGGACTGGGACAAGACCGATATCAAGATTGCCCTTTCCTACCCAGATTTATATGAAGTCGGCATGTCCAACTTGGCGTTGCCTATTCTCTATGACCTATTAAATAGTCAGCCAGATGTCCTGGCGGAGAGGGTCTTTGCCCTGTGGCCAGATATGGCAGCGATAATGCGAGCCCGAGGTATTCCCCTGTTTAGCCTTGAATCTAAACACCCGCTAGCCGATTTTGATATTATCGGTTTTTCACTGGGCTATGAACTTACCTATACCAATGTATTGGAAATGCTTGACCTAGCCCGAATACCAGCCTTAACCTCAGAGAGGAATGCCTCCCATCCGATAGTAATCGCCGGTGGTAGCTGTGCCGTTAACCCAGAGCCGATGGCTGACTTTATTGACTTCTTTGTCATTGGGGAAGGGGAGGAGGTACTGCTTGAGCTGGTTAATAGCTTCCGAGGTTGGAAGCGACAGGGCAAGGGTGCGCCAAGAGAACAGCTATTCCGTCAGGTGGCAACCATTCCTGGCATCTATGTGCCCAGCCTATATCGGGTGGAATACCAGGCTGATGGTCTATTTAAAAGCATTACCCCGACTGTGGCTGAGACTAGACCGACAATTCAGCGGCGAATAGTAACCAAACTCCCTCCCCCGGTGACCAAACCGGTAGTCCCTTACATTGAGGTAATCCATGACCGGGGGGCGATAGAGATTCAGCGGGGTTGCAGCCGCGGCTGCCGCTTCTGCCAAGCAGGAAATATATATCGCCCGGTGCGGGAGCGCCCCCAGGAGGAGGTGCTCCAAGCAGTAGGCGAGCTTATTGCCAACTGCGGCTATAACGAGGTCTCCCTACTCTCACTAAGCACCAGTGACTACCCCAACATTGATGAGCTGGTAGCTAGCCTTTATCACCGCTATGATAGCCATAATCTTAGCCTGTCACTACCCAGTCTCGCCATTGATAGCTTTTCAGTAAGATTAATGGACTCCCTGGTTGCCCACAAAAAGCCGGGGCTCACCTTTGCCCCTGAGGCGGGAAGTGAAAGACTACGAAGAACAATCAATAAGAATATCCCTGAAGATGAAATCCTGAAAACGGCGGCGGTTGTCTTTGACCGAGGCTGGACAAGCCTTAAGCTTTATTTTATGCTCGGACTGCCCACGGAAACTAGTGATGATATAGAAGGCATCATCCAGCTAGTGGACAAGGTGAGTTCACTGAGTAGGAAGGCTAGAGGACAAAGGGCTCAAGTAAGAATCAGCCTGGCTACTTTCGTGCCCAAGGCACACACACCGTTTCAATGGGTGGCTCAGGAAAATGAACCGCAGCTAGACTATAAGCATGGACTGCTTAAGGCGGGCTTACGCCGGAGGGGAGTCAAGCTATCATGGCAAGACCCTAAAGTCAGTCTGCTTGAGGCAGTATTGTCACGAGGAGATAGGCGACTGGGCAAAGCTATCTATCGTGCCTGGCAACTGGGCTCAATATTTGATGGCTGGGGCGAACACCTGAATTACCAAAATTGGCTTAGCGCTTTTGAGGAGGCTGGACTTGAACCCGGCTTCTATGCCCAACGAGAGCGCCCTTTAGATGAACCCTTACCCTGGGCTCATATTGATGTTGGAGTAACTTTAGCTTTCCTGAAGCATGAATACCAGCTGGCGATGAAGGGCAAAGCAACCCCTGACTGCCGGTATAAAGCCTGTAATGCCTGCGGACTCCAGGGCTGGCAACCAACCTGCCAGCAAAAATATCAACAGCTCAGTCAAGGCTAGCCAAGAAGCTGTCTATTGCCTGGTTAACCAGTTTTGGTTTTTCCGCATGCACCCAGTGACCCGCCCCATTAACTACAACCTTGCTGGCACCCTCAATCTCACTTGCCAGGTAATGAGCATATTTTACCGGCACCACTTCATCCTCACTGCCACAGATAACCAACGTTGGTAGCTTGATGGTGTGAACCCTATCCATAATGTCAAATTTATCGCAGCAGAGTAAATCGTTCAACATCACCGCTGGGCCTATCTGCACTCTCTCCTCAATTACAATCTGCCTGATTTCAGGAACGGTTGCCCGATGACGCTCCTCCAAGTATTTTACCCAGGCAGCCTCATCGGCGCCCACCTCCTCAACTGCTTTGAGGAAGTCAGGGTGTACTCTCAATCTAGCCCCGGTGCCAATTAAGACCAGGGCTTTTACCTCGTCGGCATAGTTTAACCCGTAAAGCTGAGCCACAGCACCCCCCATAGAATGACCAACTAGAACGACATCCTGATACTGCTGTCGATGAATATAATCGTGCAGCCATTCCACATAACCATCTATGCTAGAGCAGGGTCTGCCGTTAGGATGGCCGGGAAGGGCAATAGCTTCTGAGGCGTTAAAGTAATCAGTTTGACATCTCCATGCCTGTTTGCCACAGCCAGCACCGGGGATAAAAAATAACTTCATGGACAAATTTTCTCCTAACCGGGACAGACCCAAGGGCTAATCAAAGCAGGCAATAGCTACCACCTTATCACCCTGGCCGAGCCTCATCAGCCTCGCCCCTTGGGTGCCCCTTTTCTGGATAGGAATGCTTGACCTGGAGTCTTTTCCCTTCACCGGGGTACGGATGACAATGCCTTCAGCTGAGATAATCATTAGTTGTTGAGACTGGGAAACCAATCTGGCAGCGGTAACCTCACCTGTTTTTTCAGTAACCTTAAAAGTCCTTACTCCGCTGCCAGCCCGATGTTGTCTTGGGTACTCGCCAATTGGAGTAAGCTTACCGAAGCCGCCGGTGGTAACGGCTAAAAGAAAGAAATCAGGATAAATAATATCCATACCAATAACCCGGTCATCGGGCAGCAAACGGATGCCACATACCCCACCACTAGTTCTGGAGCTAGCTCTTAACTCGGATACAGCAAATCTTATCGTCTGCCCTTTCTGAGTTACCAATATGACGTCATCCTGGTCAGTAGCTACGCAAGCTGCCACCAACTCATCGCCTTCAGCCAAATCCATAGCGATAAGCCCGCTACTCCGCACTGAAGCGAAGTTTTCCATAGCCGTCTTTTTAACCTCTCCACGGCGAGTAGCCAGCACCAGGTAGGCATCGGGCTTAGAATCCGTCACCGCAACCATAGTGGTAACCCTCTCACCCTCAGCGATAGGGAAAAGATTAACTATCGCCATCCCTTTAGCCGTCCGGGAGCTATCGGGTGGGATTTCATAGCACTTAATTCGAAACACCTTGCCCAGGTTAGTAAAGAAAAAGAGCTGAGCGTGGGTATCAGTAGCCGCCAAGAGCCTTACCGTGTCTTCCTCCCTGGTTACCATGCCAATGACACCCTTGCCACCCCGCTGCTGAGGCTCATAGGCACGAGACGGCAGCCATTTGATAAACCCCCTATTGCTGAGCGTTATTATCCCTCTTTGGTGGGGAATGAGATCCTCATCACGAAATTCTACCACCTCCTGCTCCGTTATCTCAGTCCGCCGGGGGTCATCATAACTAGACTTTAATTGGTTCACCTCTTCCTTTATCAAGAGCAGGATTCGCCTCGGGTTAGCCAGAAGGTCTTCCAGATAAGCAATATTTCTTACTACCTCGGCATACTCATCCAGTAACTTTTGCCGTTCTAAATTAGCCAGCCGGCGTAACTGCATATCAAGAATAGCTTGCGCCTGAGCCTGAGATAAGCTAAAGTCAGCCATAAGCTTCTGGCGAGCGATGTCAGCGGTTTCCGATTTTCGGATAGTAGTAACCACCATATCAATATTGTCCAAAGCGATTCTAAACCCTTCCAGGATATGAGCCCTCTCTTTAGCCTGTTTTAGTTCAAACCGAGAGCGCCGAGTGATAACCTCACCGCGGAAATCTATATAATGCTGGAGTGCCTCTTTAAGGCTAATTACCCTGGGCTGGCTATCAACCAGCGCCAGCATGTTAATGAAGAAAGCCGACTGCATGGCGGTATATTTATAGAGGCTATTAAGCACGTGCTTGGGTTGGGCATCCTTCCTCAGTTCAATAATGATACGCATACCCTGACGGTCTGACTCATCGCGAAGTTCACTAATGCCCCTAATTTTCTTATCCTTGACCAGGTCGGCTATCCTCTCTATCAGGGCAGCCTTATTCGTCTGATATGGAAGCTCGGTAACTATTATCTGGCTACGTCCAGCCTCCGCAGCATCGCCGATACTAGCCTTAGCCTGAACCACCACCCGGCCATGACCGGTGGCATAGGCACTCTTAATCCCTTCCTGCCCCAGGATAATGCCAGCGGTGGGGAAATCAGGTCCTTTAATAAATTGCATCAGTTCATTAACCGTGGCTTCAGGGTGGTCAATGAGATAAGCGATGGCATCACAGACCTCACCCAGATTATGCGGGGGGATATTGGTCGCCATGCCGACGGCAATGCCGGCGCTGCCATTAACCAGTAGATTGGGTAGTCGAGTGGGCAAGACCACTGGCTCCTTAAGGCTATCGTCAAAGTTGGGCATAAAGTCAACAGTATCCTTTTCAATGTCAACCAACATCTGCTCCGAAACGGGAGCCAGGCGTACCTCGGTATAACGCATGGCGGCTGGGGGGTCATTATCCATGCTGCCGAAATTGCCCTGCCCATCAACCAGGACATACCGCATCGAGAAATCCTGCGCCATACGTACCATGGCGTCATAAACCGAGGCATCACCGTGGGGATGGTATTTACCCAACACCTCGCCAACAACACGGGCGCTTTTCTTATAGGGGCTGGTGTGACTTAGCCCCAGACCATCCATAACATAGAGGATACGTCGGTGAACTGGCTTCAACCCATCCCGCACATCAGGTAAGGCACGGGAAATGATAACACTCATAGCATAGTCAAGATAAGAGCTCTTTAACTCATCTTCAATGTTTACCGGTTTAGTCTTGCCTAAAACCATATTGGTTGAACCTCCTAAGCCTCATCAAGGGTATCCTCAGGTGGTAGTCCTACTTCCTCGCCGACTATAGTGAAGCCAGGCTCTTCTTCCACCGCTTCCTCTTCCACCACCTCTTCTTCCACCACCTCCCCATATTCTTCTAACTCGCGTTTAATTATTCTATCGCTTATATAAGGTCGGGGGCTCTTAAACTCCTTAGCCGGAAAGGAAAGCTTGCCTGACTGACTGGGGTCCTGATAGACCTCTCTGACAATCAGAGTTACCATCCCTTCCGCCGAGCTAATAATAGCTGCGCTATACCTATTACCCCCCTCCATCAATTTAATAAGCCGCTGTTCATGCTTAGGTTCAACTTGACCTAGATACTCACCCCACGCATTTTCGGCTATTAAACTGGAGTCGTCTATCCTCAAAAATGCCCTATCACCAGCCACCATTTTGGCTAGTACCTCACGGGGGCCGAGGCGGTAAAGGCTAACCACCCCTGCCTTGCCTGTTTCCTCAACGAAATGCTGCGGCTCGACATGGTTAGAATCCTCTAAACCAACCATAGCTTCCCCTAGACGGGACAGACGCTCGAGATTTTTCTTGGCGATCATATTATACGGGTCAAGTTCTAGCGCCCGGCTGTAGGCCTCCCTTGCCCGAGAATATTCGCCTAGCTCCATATAGGCTCTACCCAATCGGTTATAGGCATTGACATCGTTAGGGAAGCTTTCTATCAGGCTCTGGTTGGCGGCTATCGCCTCCCGCCACCGACCCTGCATGGCTAAGGCTATTGCCTGCTTACTGCGCCGCCGTCTTAGTCCCGCCTGTTCCTCTTCTTGATATGACATCCTCTACCTCTTATGCCGCCATTTCTACCTCAAATGCCTGGTGCAAGGCACGAACTGCATCCTTAACCCTAGCCTCATCAATAATGCAGGTTATTCTTATCTCTGAAGTAGTTATAAGCTGGATATTTATGTTCTGCCGGCTAAGGGTGTCGAACATTCCAGCGGCAAAGCCGGGGGTATTCTGCATCCCAGTGCCAATAATGCTAACCTTGCCCAATTTGGAATCACTGACACATTCCCTAGCCCCGATTGACTTGGCTATAGGCTCTACCACCCGCATTGCCCTAGCCAAATCGCCTCTAGCCACAGTGAAGGTCAAATCAGTAATTTTATTAATACTGGCGTTCTGGACAATGGTATCAATACTGATGCCAGCCTTGGCTAAGGGCAGGAAGATGGAAGCAGCAATACCTGGTTGGTCAGGAACACCAACCACGGTTATCTTAGCCACATCAAGGTCATAAGCTATACTCCTCACCTTATTTCTGACTTCCATAGACACTCCTCCATGAATTAGTGTACCCGGATTTTGGGTGAAGCTAGAGGCTACCAGAATCGGGATATTAAACAGCTCCCCCAGCTCAACTGCCCGTGGGTGCATAACCTTGGCTCCATAG
>Ga0129298_10000971_pt1 | contig 11919 bp, 11 predicted proteins | sample I19B2metaG_FD_94707 | JGI IMG/M metagenome (GOLD analysis project Ga0129298, IMG submission 94707) | Lake sediment bacterial and archeal communities from Gulf of Boni, Indonesia to study Microbial Dark Matter (Phase II) - ​I19B2 metaG | ecosystem: Environmental > Aquatic > Freshwater > Lake >... | reverse complement strand
TTCACGGGCACTGAGCCTAGGAATAAGGTTGAAGAATTGGAAAACGAAGCCTACTTTGCACCTCAGGTCAGCGAGCTGGTTTCCATTCAGGGTAGAGATGTCGACGCCGTCAATGAGAACCTTTCCATCTGTTGGCTTGTCAAGGGCGCCAATAAGGTTCAGAAGCGTCGACTTTCCGCTACCTGAGGGACCAATGATAGCAACAAAGTCGCCCGTCTTGATCCTGAGATCCACCCCTCTCAGAGCGTGCACTGGTATCTTGCCCATTATGTAAGTTTTGCCGAGCCCTTGAATCCCAACAACATCCGCTTCAACGGTTTCCTGTTTTCTAGAGGCCTTCATCCCTGCTTTCTCCACCGGTTTCGTTCTCCAGCTCACGAACTCTTTCCTCAATGGCTTGAAGCCATTTCTCAGCAGCCTCTCTCATCATATTGAGGGTCATTATTTGAGTCTTCTTGTCCTCAAAGTTGTTAGGATGGAGGGGCACAAAAAGGGGCCAGCGTCCTTGGGACATCCTTTCCATCATCTTTCGCATGATTCTGCCTCTGTGAGGCGGTGGTAGGCACCTGTAGTATTTTTCAGCGAATTCCAGGTCCCCTTCCAAGAGTCCACCAGCATCCTTTAGCATTTCCTTTCCCTTCTCTGTTAGGGAATAGAACTCCTTCTCTTCCTTCAGTTCTGTTTGGATGAATCTGCGGGTTTCCAGCCTTCTCAGAGCCGGGTAAATGGTGCCAGTTTTGGGTTCCCATATGTCCCCAAACTGTTCCCGAAGCGTTTTCAAGATTTCATAGCCATACATGGACTGCTTTCTGAGCTGAAGCAGGATAAGGAGCTGAACAGGGCTTAACCTTTCCGATCTTGTGAAGAAATTCGGGACGAACATAGTAGACGCCAACTCAGTAGCCCTCTACATAGTAGACGTCAACTATATAAGCCTTGTGGACAGCCGCATAGTATTTCCAAGTTTGCCTGCTGGTTCTCCTCACGAGTCCATTGCTGACCAGGACAGAACCCTTTTTCAGTCTCATCACGCGTAACTGGGAACTCTAGTGTTTCACCAGAAAGGGAAGCCTGCCGAAGTCAGAGTCCTGCCAACTATCCTATATGCCCGCCAAGCATGACCAGATGGCGGGCCCGCTGGGATTTGAACCCAGGACCATCGGCTTAGGGGGCCGACGCCCTATCCTGATAGCAGACATATCACCGTTCCAGTAGCATCACGCTTAATGGTCTTGCTATTATCCGGACTAGGCCACGGGCCCACAGTACAGCTAGATTCTGAGTTGAAGTTCTTAAGCCTATCCCAGCCGCTAGTTCTCTCCTTTTCCCTCTCTCCAAATGGACTGATTGAGCTGAAGATACCCATGTAAGCTTGCTATCCTAATGCTACCTCAATGCTACCTCAAGCGAACCATACCATACCATAGGATTTTTGCGACTGTCCAGAGCACTCGACTGCGCTTGCTTTGATTCCAAATTGGAAGACTATTAGGAGCCTTCCGAATCTTTCCATTCTCCATCAAGCTTTGTTGCCTCGTGATACTGGCTTTGCGCGTCTATGAATGTGAAATCAGTTGTCCTTGCGACCGAGACAACGTTCCCACTTGTGAGAGTTAGCTCACCTGTCAATCTTTCGCCATTCACGAATGTTTTGTTCGTGCTGTTCAGGTCTCTAATTCTGTAGCTGTTATTCTGAGGATCGCGCGTGATGATTGCGTGGAGTCTAGACACGTGGGGGTCCTCGCAGACCAAGATTTTGGAGCTAGGGGAACTACCTAGCACCATTAGGTAGCCTTCCATCGTGTTTGAGAGACCGGTTGCGCTTCGGATTCTCATCTTTTGGTTAATCTCCACACTCATTATGGTTCTGCCAATTGCTATTTCGTCCCCGCTTCTCAATGGAGAGGTTTTAACTTTTTCTCCATTCAAAAATGTGCCATACGTGCTATTCAGGTCTCGGATATAATATTGCCCAGATTTCCAGTCGTACATGAGGCAGGCGTGAATATCTGAGATGAACTTGTCCTCAATCCGAACTGCTTCATATCCTGTTGTCCTCCCGATGATAAGAGGCTCCTTTGAGAGGAGAAACTCGCTACCCTTGACGTCTATCAATCTAGCCGATATTTTCGTCAATTCAGCGACATCTGTTTCCCAGACAGCGGTTGCATCCATGAGTTCCTCATACTTTCCACGTTCCATTTTTTCGACGACTGTCTTCGTATAATAGGTTCCATAGGCCGACCTCATTTCTTCAGGCATATTGGAGGACGTCCGCATCTGGCCTAGTGTCACAGCAACCTTTGCCTCTAGCTCTTTTCTTTCTATTCGATCTGTGTTCTGAGCTATGATCTTTTGTATGTCGCATCTGAGTTCGATCAATAACCTTTTGACATCCCTCACTTGATCCATGAGACTGTCGATCTTGCCATTTATCTCCCAGATATCCTCCCTCATTTCAGGGAACTCTCTCGAAAGATCTCTGAAGTTCTCTTGGACCAGTACAGCCAAGGACTGTTTTTCGTTCAGGTAGTCAAGAAACTTTTCAGATCTCAGACTCTCCCTGATTAATCGAGTGATTTGAAGCCTTGTCTCCTTGTCTTTTCGCATCAGATCGTCAATGCTATCTTGGAGTTCCAATAGGACAGATACTGTTTCCTCCACGGACATAGTCTTCAATTCTTCAGTGGTCTGCACCTCCACTTTCTTTCCCTTGGAATGTTTTTTTATCATCAGGTCAAAGATTTCTGTGAAGACAGCAGGGAGGGCTCCCCAAAGTGTCACTGGTGATAGAGCCAGTATCGAAAACAGAATCCCTGACCCAAGAAGTGCAACGGGCTTACTGATCTTATTCAGCTGGATATTTGAGAACAACCCCTTTATCCTAGACATGGAACCAGAAACGAGTTCGCTCACACCGCCCTTCAACATTCCAGTCGCTTCACCGATTTGATATCTACTGTGATTAGTTCTATTAGTCCTTTGGCAGATTTAAAGTCTACATTGCGCGTACTCAAACTAAACAGGCAAGTGAATGCTACCAGGATAGCAGACATATTTATGTTGCAGTAGCAGCCAACATTCACAGTCTTGCTATTATCCGGACTAGGCCACGGGCCCTCCAGTTCTGAACTGGCAAAGTCTAAGTTAAAGACGTTTGCGCCTGGCGCCTTGTCTGGGGCTTGATGGTTTCTTAGCTGCGCCGAATCTGAGCACGGGTTTTCCTAGGCTCCAGTATCTTTCCAGAAATGCGCACATCGGTCGCAGTTTGTCTTTGTCAATCTTTCCCCTGTCGTTGAGTATTGATTCGTCGCAATGAACTGCCACGATCTCTCCGAAATAGAAGCAATGGCTTCCCAATTCCACGGATTTGCGCACGGCACACTCAATGTTCAACGGAAACTCGAGGATCCCGGGGGATGAAATCTTTGTCGAGGGAAGAGGAGTCAGGTTGCACGCTTTGAACTTGTCAACCTTTCTGCCGGAAACGCTTCCACAGTAGTCCACTATTTTGGCCTGGTCTCTGGAAGGTACGTTCACGACAAATCCGTCTGCCCGAGAGATCACCTGGTAAGAGTACCTCGTGTGACCGATGGCGATGCCCAACATTGGCGGATCTATGCAAGCGTGCGATATGGCGCCTATGGCTATCAAGTTAGGTCTGCCATTTTCTTTAGCTGAGCATGAGACAAGTACGATCGCCGTCGGGAAGTCAAACCTCAACCTAGGGGAAAGATCAACCTTAACCAACTCATTCACATCCCAGACTCAGCAAATCCTTCAGGATTCGAGAGAGCCCTTTCCAGTTTTAACTCTTTCCATCGACTATGCCACACAAAGAGAAAGGTCCAGAATAGGAGGGCTCGGTTCTGCTGGAAAGGTCACCGACAAAGAAAGAGAGGGTGTCTGTCTGTAGCTTTCTCTGCTTGTCTGCTAGGGTTTGTGCAGGTTGGTTCCGCAGTAGGGACAGAGGGCTATGTCCTCAGGTAGGTCATCTAGATCCCTACCGCATTTTGGACATTTCCTTTCTGGCTCTTCGATCTCAATCTCAACTTCTTTCTGCTCGGTGAGCCCGGTTTCTCTTCTCAGCTTCTCAACCTGCTCCTCCGCCTTTCTCTTTATCTTCCGGATTTCGTCGAGTGCTGAGGAGACTCTGTCGAAGATGTCTTTGCGTGCCTTGACCCCCTCTGCTACAAGGTAGGCTACGGCTTCTGACCTGGTGCTGAAGAGCCCTGCCTCAATCATCATGTCAATCAATCGCAGCTCCTCGTCGCCTATGCGTGAGGCAACCACATTTGATCTGCCGGCTGGAGCAGGGTGGAATATGGGTATCGGGGGCATAGCAGGCATCGGAGGCATGTGCGGTATGGCCGACCCTTCGATCGATACGCTTGACCTGGCTTCACCCATCCAATCTCTGAATCTCTCCCTCCATTCTTCGAGGGCCTTCTTGTATCCTTCCTTCCATCCTCTGAGGGCTTCCTTGTACCAGTCTTTCCACTCTTCGGGATCCATTCTCTTCGCACCTCACTGTAAGTCATTTACGCTATGTAATTCATTTACGTAATCAATTTACGTTGCCCACATATAAACATTGCGACAAACACCCCGAGCCAGAGCCAGTCTCAAGGAGACATACTGCAGTCAGCCATTCGAAACACATAAAGGAAGAAATCACCCTATAGACTTCTGAGTTAGAGGGCCGGTAGTCTAGCTGGTTAGGACGTCGCCCTCACGCGGCGAAGATCGCCGGTCCGAATCCGGCCCGGCCCACCACCTTGAATCACTGTATTCTGCCTTCGTTTGCGCTATGGGGCTTGAAGTGAGCTTTTTCTGGATTCGTTCTGATCGTGAGATAGTCATGGTCGGCAGCTACGGGGTGCAGCTCGTGTCTAACCCTTTTTGAGCCTGTGTTTCCAGCAAAGGCTTATTGACTAACAGGGCTCTGTGAGTTCTTCAAGGTGGCTGTAGGCGCCTAGGTGCCTACCAAGTTCCTCGTTGAGTACCCAAATCAGGAAAAGATCAATGTTTATTGTCAGACTAAGAAAACTGGTGGTCGGACAAATCAGAGGAGTCTCTTTGACCAATCAGCGAGAAAAATGTCCGTTCGTCAGATCATGCATCAAAGCCTCCAAAGAAGTCGAAGCGTCTCACGTCTCATTGGAAACGCTGAATGCTGAAGAGACGCGTTTCGCCGGGCTGTGGAGCTTCGGCGGTTGGACTCGAAGAACCTGTCAGCCGTATCTGCCTTTTAGAGTATGGCGTATATGTCTCCGTTCTCTTCGATTTTCAGCTTGATCTTTGCTAAGGCTTCTTTAGGCATTCCCAAGAAAGGATTGCCGGTCTTCGGGTCGTACATGCCGTCGTGAAGGGTGCACCATATCTTGCCCGTGTACTTGTTCCATTTCACCTCTGCCTGCATGTGGGTGCACAGGCCGTCGTAGGCAAAGAAGCCTTCCTCGAGGTGTATAAGCAAGCCAGGCTTGGCGGTTCCTTTCTCGTCGCCTACGGGATACAGGAAGCTCTTCGCTTCTCCAACCGGCACCTCTTTCACGTTTGCCACGTAGACCAGTTTCTGGCCGACCATAACTTCTACCTCGCTTTTCCCTTTATCCTTCTGATGCTACTGCACCTTCTATTTAAGCATCTTCCTCAGATTCTCTACACAGCGCCTTGCACATTCGAGCGGCTTATAGGCATAGGACTCTTGCTCAACAATGTACCACTCTGTGCCGCCCACAGTCTCGCATAGCTTGAAAAACTGCTTCCACCGCATCTCTCCCTCGCCTATCAGGGCTTTCTCGTTCTTCGATGAGAACTCCTTAAGATGCACAGTGACTGCACGTCCCGGATAGCGCTTCACAATCTCCAACACCCCATCTGAGCTGACCTTCCCATGCATTGCGTTTCCGGTGTCCAGCTGCATCACCACATCGGGAACCGCTGCCCCGAAGAATATGTCCCACGGCATCTCCCCATCTATTGGCTGAAACTCGACTGCGTGGTTATGGTACCCGACGCGCATACCCTCAGGCTTAACCTTCTTGGCTACGTCGTTCATCAAACGGGCTGTCTTAAGCCAAGCGTCCTTCGAGCTCCTGTACTGATCTGGCAACCAAGGAACGATGAGGTACTGGTTGCCGATGGTCTTGTTGAACTTAACGGTCTTCTTCAGCTCATCGCCAAGCAAAGTGTCGATGCCGATGTGGGTTCCAGCCACCTTTAGGCCTAAATCGTTCAGCATCTTCCTCAGCTCGTCGGCGCTTCGGCCGTGATATCCGGCGAACTCCACACCCTCGTAGCCCATCTCCGCCACGGCTTTGAGGGTTCCGGGAAGGTCGCGAGCGCAGTCGTCACGCACTGAGTAAAGCTGCAACGCAACTGGTATCTTCACCATTTCACCTTACTCCTTTCTGGCACTATCTCTATCAGCCGCTCAATATTTAAGAATTATATCCATATTCGGAGCCAGCGAAAAGAATAGTAATGCTCCAAACAATACTGAGATGAGCTAGGCTTGCGAGGCCTTGAAGCAAAGGCTTATGAATCAGTTTGTGTGCATTTAGACGTTAAAGCCGCATCTGAAGGACCAAGATGGGGAAATGAAAAGGATTAAGGCATTGAGACTTGGCATAATAGGTTTTGAGGTTTTGACCATAGCCCTATGCGTGCTAAGCGTATACACTCTTTTCAATGCACTGTCAACCGCAATCTCCGGCGGGACCTTGAATCTAAACTTGGACGTGGACGAGTCGACCGGCGAATGGAGGTTTGTACTGAATGGGAACCCCAGAAACGGCGGTTTTCTGGGCATTACACTGTTCTTTGAGGTAGCTGTTCTCGATCTGAGCGGACAGGACATTGCGAGAAACTCAACATCAGTATACATACCAGCCGGAGGCGCCAACCAGTTTTCGCTTAGCCTCACTATCCCACCAGAATTGGTACCGGGCGGCAGCCTCGAGGAGGCCGAAGGGTATTTTGAGCTAAGGTTCGCCGTGAGGACACTTGGAGACCTAGTTGGGTTCACGAATATTCTCAAAATAAGGGGGCAGGCGCCATGAGAATCAACAAGAGGTCTATATTGTTTGGGGTTTTGACCTTGGTCATTTTCACAGTGTTGCCTCTTTACGCTCAAAACATGATCCCTCAGGAGTATCTGAGAGCCTTCTCCAGCCAAGGACTCAACGTGGCGGACCTTGTGAATAAGGTAGCTTTCATAGGTTTGGTCATGTCGATTCTTATTCTTCTTAAGGGGTTCTTCGAGAAGACCTCAGCCGCTTTCCTTGCTCTTTCTATCGTGTCTACGGTCTTCTGGCTTCTGATAGTATTCTTCGCTCTGGGCATGGGAAAGATAGAGAATCTCGGCTTGACAGTCATCTCATCGGAGGCTGGTGACGTCTCGAACACTGTGATCTTCGACATAAGGCTGTTCGCATATCTCGCCACCATCATAGTAGGTTTGAAGATAGTCCACTCAATCCTAAAGTTCAGGGAAGCCAGACTGAAAACGGTTGCAGTCCAACCGACCCAGCCCAGCCTTCCTACAGACAAGGCACAAGACCACAAACCTCAAACGCCAACTGAATAGTCTGCCAGATCTAGACTTTTGGATGTCAGATGATCCCGGCCCATCCTTTGTAGGCTTCAAAAATCCGCCTGAGCTCTTTCACAGGTTCGGCGTGCAGGTCAACCCTTAGACTGAGGAGGGGACGTGTCTCCTGAACCATTTTCTCGTCGGCCACCGGCAAGGCTGACGACATCTTCCCCCTTCTGTCGCCTCCAGCCTCTTCCCCAGCTTCAAGCGACCGCATTAGCCTCTCAGCCAACCAGCCTTCAGAACCTCCAAAGCTTTCTATCATAGCCTCCAGAACTTTGCCCGATGTGAGAGTATTGCCCGCGGCTATGCAGTCCTCTTCGATTATGTGACTGTTCCATGCTAAGGTCTCTTCTCCAGTGAACGCGGCTTTCCCACCATGTTTGTCAATGATCGCCACTTGTCTAAGCTCCCTCTGCGGATCTTTCCTAAGCATCGCTTCCAATGCTGCTTGGGGAGAAAGGCCCTTCTTCAGGAGCTTGAGACCGTCTATGCCATAGAGGACGTTCGTGTATCCTTGGGTGGCTATGGCCCCTACGCCAAGTTTCACATGCGGCACTACGCTGCCCACCGCCGGAACCGCAGTTGAGACGCAGATGCCAAGAGAAGATGTTCTGGGACATCGGGCAACTAGGGAAAACGTGCCCATAGACATTTCGCAGACCTTTCTCCTTTCAGGTGCTTACGAACGTTCTATCTCGGCCCAACTGGTCGAGCAAAGATGGTGAGGAAGGGGACTTTCACTGATATCCTCTTCTTGATAAAGTATATATCTGCTCACATACTCTTTCAACGAGAAATGGAGCGCCAAAGCGTCGTTATTGCACAAAGGAAAGGTACGTCACGCTTTGTGAGAATTCTAGACCATCTCTCATCCAAAGCTTGGGCAAGATACCTAGTTTATGTCTTCTCTGTCTTGTTCTTCTTCGCATTGATACTCATCCCGCCGATCGCTGGAATCTTCCAAAAGATCAGCCTTTTCGGAGAGGTTTACGCGACTCCTGAGCTTCTGGCAAGGGCTAATTCGGCCATCCTTTGGTCGTTCATAACAGCCTTCACTGTTTCCATCCTCGACTTGGTTGCGGCGTTGCCTCTTGCGTGGTTCATTGTCCGGAGCAGGTCGAAACTGATCAGCCTCGTAGATACTCTGACGGACATTCCTTTCCTGATTCCTACGGCAGCCTTGGGATACTCGGCTAGCCTCTTTTGGAGTAAGCCGGAAGGGGTCTCAAACCTCTTCGGAATGGAGACGTTTGTTCAGCCGGGCTTCTTGCTTGTGCTCTTGCTGCATTTCGCCTTTTCCTACCCGGTGATCGTCAGAGTTATGGTTGGCGAGCTCCTTGGCTACAAGGAAGTCTACGAAGTGGCAGCCAAAACGTTGGGCGCTCAGCCGTTGACGTCTGTAAGAACCGTGACCTTGCCGCTGCTCAAGCCGGCGCTGGTAGCTTCTTTCCTTCTGGCCTTCGCAAGGTCTCTTTCAGAGACTGGCGCAACTGTTATGGTGGCGGGAGGCTTCGAAAACGGCCCTGTCTTCATCTTCAACAATGTGGACAATGAAAGCGTTCTTGTCTACGTTAGTTCGCTTCTCATCGTAACCTCGGTGGGCATATTCTTTCTGGTAAGGCTGCTAGCTCCGAGACTTAGACTTCCCTTCAGAAGGGCTTGGCCGGACTTCGAGAGGAGATTAAGCAGCCCGGCTTCAGCAAAGCTCAGAGACGGGGGAACCATCGCTACTTTCCTGTTTTTCGTGATCATTCCTTCGCTCTTTGTTTCCCTTCCGCTGGTCAATGCCTTGGCGGATGGAACGTTGGGAGAAGCCCTGGGAGGAGTAGAGCCCTGGATTAGCTTCCGTGACAGCATGGTTCTGTCCTACTCGATTGGGCTCATCTCTACGGTGGTGAACATCCTGATTGGTCTGCCAGCCGCGGTATTGATTGCCAGAAAGAGGCTGAGGCATCTAACCCCTGTCTTTGACGCTTTGGTGAACATTCCGATCATAGTGCCTTCCATCGCCCTCGGCGTCTCCCTAAGATTCTTCTGGGCAGCCTTCGAGATACACGAGTTCTGGGTTCTGGTTCTCTCTCACACAACGATAACTTACACCTACTTTGTCATGTCAATGGCTGCATCCGTGGAGAGCGTGTCGCCCGATATGGAGGAGGTGGCAAGTACGCTTGGAGCCAGACCCTTTGCTGTGTTTAGAAGAATCACGTTGCCGCTCACAAAGTATTCGGCCTTCTCTGGCGCCGTTCTGGTCTTCACTCGCTGCATCGGGGAAACAGGCGCCGCCAGGGCATCTGCAAGAACCTTGAAGACAGTTCCCGTTCTTCTTGTGGATTGGATTCTTCATGGAACAGCCTCTCCGTCTGAGAGTGCTTTAGGCATCGGGTTCCTCATTCTGGCGTCTTTCGCAATCCTTCTCATATTGAGGATTGTCATAAGAGGGAAGAGGTGAACGTCGTATGCCATCTGTCCGTTTGGCCAAGGTCACAAAAAGGTTCGGCAGCATAACCGCCATTGACAACTTGGACCTCGAGATTGAGGATGGGGAATACCTTTGTGTCTTAGGTCCAACCGGCAGCGGCAAGACGACCCTGCTCAAACTCATCGCGGGAATTCTCAAACCGGACCAAGGCGAAATCCACATCGATGGCAAACTCGTTAACGATGTTCCCCCTCAGGAAAGGAACACGGCATACCTTCCCCAAGACTACGCTCTCTTTCCACACCTAAGCGTCATCGAGAATGCTGCTTTCGGGCCGACATCGAGGGAAATAGACAGAGAACAAGCCATTGAAATTTCGGGGAAGATGCTGGAGATGACGAGGCTGGCTGGAAGAGCTGGTTCTTTCCCGAACGAGTTAAGCGGCGGCATGCAGCAACGTCTCGCCCTTGCCAGAGCATTAGCGTCCGGCGTTAGCCTCTTGTTGCTTGATGAGCCGTTAGGAGCATTGGACGCTCGCCTCAGGGTTGAACTTCGATACAAGCTAAGGAGTTTGGTAAAGGACGAAGGGTTCACAGCCATCCACGTCACGCACGACCAAGAGGAGGCTATGGTGGTGGGAGACAGAATCGCTGTTCTAAGACACGGTCAGATCCAGCAGGCAAGCATTCCGTTCACGATCTACAATGAGCCGAAAAGCATATTCGTAGCCAACTTCGTCGGAGGCGCAAACTTTCTCGAAGGCTTTATCTCTGAAAGAGGACCGAGTGGTTCCTGGGTGCAGCTACGGAACGGGCTAGCGGTCCGCATCAAAGAGACAGGTTACTCGCCTGGAGAGAGAGTGGTTCTGGCGGTAAGGGAAGAGATGACAGAGATCGTTAAGCCTGCTAAGAGAAATGGAGAGACCAATGTCTTCGCAGGAACTGTTACATCGGCAAGCTTTCTGGGCAGCTTGATACGGTATGAGATTCAGCTAGAGAACGGCGATGTGGTCAACTCGAGAATGCCAGTCTCTCTGAGAAATGACAGTGTCTTGAGCGGTGAAAGAGTTTACGTTCGTCTTCAACCTGAAAACATAAAGACCTACCTCTCCCCTTCGGGGGGGTTATATATAGAGTTGGAGGCTGTGTAAGTGCCTTCAGTCAGACTGGTTAACATTGCGAAGAGGTACGGCGAGATTACAGCCGCGGAAAACGTGAACCTTCAGATCGAGAACAAGGAGTACATATGCATAATAGGACCAAGCGGCTGTGGCAAGACCACGCTGATAAAATGCATAGCTGGCATCATAGAGCCGACTGAAGGCGAAGTCTACATTGACGGCAAACTGTTGAACAAAGTCCCGATCCAGGAAAGGGGTGTCGGATACGTCTTTCAGGAGATTGCACTCTTTCCCCACATGAACATCTATGAAAACGTCTCCTACGGACCCTTTGTGAAAGGTTGGGACCCCGAGAAGGCTGGAAGCCTGGTCGAAGAGATGCTCAACATGATGGCACTTCGGGAAAGGGCTAAGGATCAGCCTAACGTGCTCAGCGAAGGGGCACAGCAAAAGACCGCAATAGCGAGAGCCTTTGTTTCAGGTTCGCTTTTGCTGCTCTTGGACGAGCCGCTAGGCTCATTAGATGCCAAGGTTAGGACGGTGTTGCGGCACGAGTTGAAGAGGATGGTAAAGGATCTGGGTCTCACGGCGGTCCATGTTACGCATGATCAGGAGGAAGCCATGGCGATCGCGGACAGGATCATTGTCATGAAGGCTGGAAGGATCATTGAGGCAGGTACCCCCGTGGAGCTCTATCTCAGTCCGAGGGCATTGTTCACCGCGACCTTTGTCGGCGAGGCCAACTTTATGGTGGGCGAAGTGATGCAAGTGACGAAC
>Ga0129298_10000970_pt1 | contig 11928 bp, 15 predicted proteins | sample I19B2metaG_FD_94707 | JGI IMG/M metagenome (GOLD analysis project Ga0129298, IMG submission 94707) | Lake sediment bacterial and archeal communities from Gulf of Boni, Indonesia to study Microbial Dark Matter (Phase II) - ​I19B2 metaG | ecosystem: Environmental > Aquatic > Freshwater > Lake >... | reverse complement strand
GTCTGGATAGGGGTAGTGATCCGTCACAGCGATGCCGAGGAACCCCTCATCGACCGCTCGCCTCGCGAGGTCGCTTGCACTCAGCTCTCCATCAGAGTCCGTCGTGTGCGTATGGAGGTTCCAGCGGATCAACTCACCCACTCAACGAACGGCAGGCGCAATGTCTCCCTTCACTTATCCTTGTTGCTCGCCTAGATCTCGATGACTCATTCGATCGTGGCGACCAGATTCAAGAACATCTGCCGATAACGCCGCTAGCGAGAGTGCAGACAATGGCTTCTCGTCAGAGTTCCTTGAAGCCGAGGTTCAATGACATTGACTTGACCAACATCTTTCGGCTAGAGATGTCCGTCTCCCAGAGCCGAAGGCTTATGTCTTCACAACCCACCATTGACAACGACTGCGAGATGTCAGGGTATACCGAGGCTGCTAGACCTTTTCATGTCGGAGCGGGCAAGAACGCAGTCCTACTGGTACACGGCTTCATGGGTAGCCCGTATGGGCTGAGAGAGTTTGGAGAGCATCTGGCAAGCCGAGGTTTCAGGGTCTACGCGCCTCTGCTCCCCGGCCACGGCACCAGCAAAGAGGACATGATCAGGACTGGAAGAGCGGACTGGATTCGAGAAGCAGAGGCGGGGTTGAAGATGCTTCAGGAAGAGGCGCCTGAACACCTCTTCGTCTCGGGGCACTCCATGGGAGGCACCCTAACCCTCTATCTCGGCGCCACGCATCCGGAGGTCGATGCCCTCGCCCCCATATGTGGACCCCTCTACCTTACGGACTGGCGGCTGCGCTTCCTGCTCCCCATCTTTAAACCCTTCTTCAAGTACTCCCCTCTAGGAGAGGAACCCCCAGACATACTGGATAGAAGAGTGCTCGAAGATCCCGTCGTCAAAGAGAGTAGGCGGCGGTACGATCGACCGGCCATCCCATGCGTAACCGAGTTGCTCACCCTCATCCATGAAACCAGGGAGAAGCTGAGCGAGGTTCGGCAGCCCATCCTCGTCATACAGGCCAGGAAAGACGGAGTAGTTCCACCCGGCAACGCAGAGCACATCTTCCAGCACGTAGCTTCAACAGAGAAGCGGATCCTGTGGCTGGAGAACTCAGCTCATGCGGCCACAATGGATTTCGAAAAGCAAACGCTATTCAAGGAAGCTGCTGAATTTTTCCACTCCCTCACTATTGATCGACGGAGATCGATGACGTAGGGGGGCTGAGCAGCAGATTTTCTGAGGGCAAGGGTAAGGCATGAATGAAATCGTTTTCACCTCGTACAATAGCCCTATAGGAAAGATGCTGATCGCTTCAACAGGAAAGGGCCTGTGCAAGCTGGATCTGCTGGTTGGTGAAAAGCAGTTCATCAACACGGTCTCTTCTAGGTTTCGTGCGAAGGTCACCCGGAACGATGAAGCCATGCAGCCGGTGATCAAAGCCCTTGAACGCTACTTCGAGGGGGACCCGATGCCAAGCAACATAGCTCTAGACCTAAGAGGAACTCCCTTCCAGAAGAAGATCTGGTCACAACTCCTCAAGATTCCCCACGGAGAAACCCGAAGCTACAAGCAGATAGCTATGGCGATAGGAACACCGACAGCACCTCGAGCGGTTGGAAACGCTGTGGGATCGAATCCAGTTGCGATAATCGTTCCGTGCCACAGGGTTCTGCGCTCCGACGGAAGCCTGGGAGGATTCGGGTACGGCGTCGATATCAAGAAGAAACTGCTTCGACTCGAGGCTTTGCGCCGACCGATCGAACGACATCGCTAAGACTCTTATCTTCGCAGCGTGCACAAGGACCGAACACGTTTGTTCGACATCGTCTTACAGAACTGCGTAGTGATCGATGGAACCGGGCGGAGACGGTTCAAAGCTGACATCGGCATTCAGGGGAAGAGAATCGCTCGCATAGGCAGGCTCAGAAACGAGCCGGCTGACCGAAGACTCGACCTCAAGGGTCTGGCGGTTGCCCCCGGTTTCATCGATATGCATAGCCACTCGGACCTCTCCCTGCTTGTGAACCCTCGAGCTGAGAGCAAGGTTAGGCAGGGTGTAACCACGGAGGTCATCGGTAACTGCGGTGCCTCTGCAGCTCCACTAACCGGGCTTGTTAGGGACGACATACGGAATACTTGGCCCGAGGTCAGGGACGGCGGGCTGAGGCTGAACTGGTCCACTATGTGCGAGTATCTTGAGCGGATCAGGAGGGCTGGGATAGCCCTGAACATCGTGCCCCTGGTAGGCCACGGGAACATCAGGGCGTGCGTTATGGGGTTCGAGAGGCGTGCTCCCAGAAAGGCCGAGATGAGTAGGATGATACAGATTCTGAGAGAGTCTCTGGATGAGGGGGCTGCAGGCATGTCTTCAGGCCTCATCTATCCCCCGGGCTGCTACAGCGAGACTCCGGAGCTTGTTCAGCTCACCAAGGTTGTCGCCAAGCACGGAGGAATCTACACCTCCCACATCAGAAACGAGGGCGAGCGTCTCCTCGAGGCTGTCGCAGAGGCCATCGAGATCGGGAGACGAGCCGGGGTCTCCGTCGAGATATCTCACCACAAAGCCACAGGCCAAGCCAACTGGGGCATGGTCAAGCACTCGCTGAGGAAGATCAGGGAGGCGAGGTCCGGTGGCATTAACGTTGCATGCGACGTCTACCCCTACACAGCCGGGAGCTTTGGCCTCAGCTCCATGCTTCCCACATGGGCCTATGAGGGAGGGGTCAAGGCGCTGGTGAAGAGGCTCAAGAAGGCTGAGACCCGGCGACAGATCGAGGAGGAGATGGAGCATGAACGCAGCCAGGGCGAGGGTGCCCTTGCAGCGGCAGGGTGGGATCAGACGATGATCGCCCGTTGCAGAAGTCATCCCCGATACGAAGGCCGAATGGTTGAGAGGATCGCCTCAGAGATGCGCAAGGGTCTATACGAACTCGTCTTCAACCTGCTGCAGCTTGAGCCCAGCATCTCGGTGGTACGGTTCATGATGGATGAGAAAGATGTGCGCCATGTCATGAGCCGCCCCTACACCATGGTAGGAAGCGACTCCTCCGCAGCTGCGCCCTACGGTCCCCTCGGCCGCGGCAAGCCGCACCCCCGCGGCTACGGCACCTTCCCCCGCGTGCTGGCGAGGTATGTCAGAGAAGAGAGGGCTCTAACACTGGAGAAAGCCGTCATGAAGATGAGCCGACTACCCGCCGCGAAGCTTGGGCTGCGCAAAAGAGGACGGATCGCGCCCGGAATGTACGCCGACCTAGTGGTTTTCAACCCCTCAACCGTGATAGACAGGGCAACATACCAGCAACCCCACCGCTATCCCACCGGGATTGAATACGTCATCGTGAATGGCGTCATCGTCATAGCTCGGGGGCGACACAGCGGCCTTCTTCCCGGAGAGGCACTCTCCGCACCTCAATGCGCGGAACCTAGTTGAGTATCCGAGAATCCTTAGATCTCAAGAAACGCGACTTAGGGAAACCAGCTAAATCATCGATCGATTCGCGCGAATTGCCAAGCTTTATTATGCTCAGCGTGAATAAGCCTCTTCAGGCGTTGATGGGTGCTGAGAGGAGGCGGTTTGGTAAGCCTCGCCCCGAGAAGATTCTTGGCCGAATGCCTGAGCGTGGGGGGAACATAGCGTGTCTTTTAACGACGAGCATGTTCAGGCTAGAATTAGGGAGATTAACGACGCTGTTCAAATGCTTAGGGACCTCACTGGCAGGGTTTTTGAGGATCTAACAATCCACGAGAGGCTTTCGATGAGATATCTCGTGATACAGCTTGTGGAGTCCGCTTCAAGCATATGTATGTACCTTCTCTTAAGCTTCTACAATGAGAAAGTTGAAGGTTTTCCAGAGTGTTTTGTGAGGCTTGGAGATAAAGGCGTTGTACCGAAAGACCTGGCATCTAGGTTGTCCTCGGCTGCCAGGCTTAGAAACCTGCTTGTGCACAGGTATTGGGTGATCGTCGATGAAAAGGTATTCGAGAGCGCAAGGAAGGGGTTAGACGACTTCGAAGGCTTCGTCGTACATGTGAGCGCGTTCTTAGAGAAGAGGGCTAAGACATGAGTGGGTTTCCAGATCTAGTTAAGCTTGAGTTCAGGTACCGTGAACTGCCGGCTGAAGAAAGGCCTAGGCTCCTCAAAAAGTTGAGGGCGAAGCTCGAGGGCTCGGATGATGTTGTTTTCGCATACGTCCACGGAAGCTTCATGGAAAGACCTTCATTTAGGGATTTGGATGCGGCCATCTGGATAAGGGACGCCAGCCGAGCCTTCTACTACACCGTGGACTTTTCAGCTGAGATGAATGTCGAGGTTGGGGTTCCGGTGGACGTTCAGGTGTTGAACGAGGCCCCTTTGCCCTTCAAGCATTACATCTTCACGCGAGGTAAGCTACTTTTCTCCAGGGATGAGGCTTTCAGGCTGAGGCTGGCCGACCAAGTTCTCAGGCAGTACGCAGACCTGAAACTTCTAACAGAGATGGTGTCGAGAAGCCAAACGTAATACTGGCACTCTCCGCCGAAGCTTGAAGATTCTTGCTCTTCAGCTAATGCTTCGTCCTCTCCAGCATCCGTCAAAGACGAGCTTCTCTCCATGCTTATCCTCCTCGGTCTTCTCCCACCTCGTATTCACATTTCTACCAGCAAGACAATCACATCCTCACCCTATCTAGCTGTCTCAGTCGCTTGCAGCCCGCTAGATTCTGAGGGAGAGTGATCCAATCCTTCCCACGGGGCTTAGAGATACTGATCTCCACCGTTTCTCTGCGTTATCCTCCTAGATAGATTGTGATTAAGTGGCAGGCCTCGCTCCCCAGCTTCAATCAGTCCTTCCATCGCCTTCGATACCATGCCCGTTTCACTCAGAACTTCAGCAATGGCGTCGGCTGAAGAGATTTCCAACGCGAGGTCTATCCTCTCGGCGTCCCTTGCAGCCAATGGATCTGGGGAAGCGAGTTTAGCTGCCGCATACGCAGCCGCGGTTAGGGTCCAGAACCTTCTACCCCATTTCTCACCCTCGACTACGTGTTTCGTTAACTTAGTGAGAGGCCCTAAAGAGGTAGCCGTGAATACCTCAACGATAATGGGACGACCTGCCTCTGTTCTCGCATAAACCGTGTAGACATAACCTGTCTCGGTCCTCCTAACCTCAAACCTCTCCTTCTCAGCCAGAAGCGATGCAAGTACAAGGATGCGATCAAAAGGGTTAAAGAGGAGAATGAAGCAAGGTTCTCTTGTATAACAAGTAGAGCTTACTAAGAAAGCTCTTTCGCCAAACAACTGAGCCGCTGCCATAGGGTCCGCTCTTCCTGCTTTGTGATCTTTCTCCCCATGAGATCTTGCCAAACAGCACGAAACCTTTTTGTTCCTTGTAGCTCGAGCAACTTCTTCAGCGACGCGAGAAAACCTTCATGAAAATTTTTAATGTTCAGCCTCTTCCCAAGCTTGTTTATGTCCATTAAATTGAACGAGTCTAGGACTATGAGACAAACATCTATGATATCGCGATCCCTCCAGAGATTAGCCTTCATTATCAGAGTGTCCTCCAGAGAAGCAACTGGAATGTTGTGTAGAATTTCTTCATTGTAGAGGGACTTAATATTTGCCCTCACGCTCTTAACGTCTTCGACTATCGCATTAACTACTATTGCTTCACCCCTTTCCTTTCTATAACCAGATAAGCCATGAGGTCTTTCATTAACCGAATAGCCTATTTTCCTCAATATACCCTTAAGCTCTTGGATGTCTTCCTTCTTGCTAACCGCCAAGTCGATGTCCTTCGTGTGTCTTAGGGTCTTGTTGGTGTAGGCTCTCACAGCATACCCTCCAACCACAACTAGCCCAAGGCTTTCTTGTTTAGCGAGCTTCACTATCTGCTTGATGTCAGAAAGGCTTCCTCTCTCCACCTCGGCTTCCTTACTCATCTAAACCACGTTCATCGTTACAGGCGCGATATCCTCTACAGGCTTCCTTATCACGTAGCTCGGTAATCTCAGCCTCAGCCTCCACCTCTCTCCAATATCGGCGTAGGTAGTGTCTTCTTCCAGCACGTCCCTCGGATACATCTTGAGCCTTCCACTTTTTCTGATATGAGTAAATAACTCATTCCGAATTCTTTTGGGAATCAAGCTCTTTCCGTAGTCGCGAATCAACTCTCTGTCTAGGGCTTCGAGCAGAGCCCCTACCTCATTGGCAACACTATAACGGATAGCATACCTAGCCAAAACATCCCATGCTATGCTTTTCAACCCTTTCTCCGATAGGAGTACTGATATGGAGTCCAGGATCGAGCTCGTCCTACCTTGCCTTATTCCGTCGACGATAATTCTCTCAGGAGAAGCAACAAACAAGCCGTCGATCTCCCTTCTCTCCCTCAACTCCATTTCTTTAAGGGTAGGCGCCAGGTTTGCCTCAGGCAAGAGGTTACGCCAGAAACCATAGTCTTGAGAGTAAACCTTAACATCATACCCGGAGGGAAACTGATAACAGTGGTAGAGAAAGGCAGCAGAGCCCCCGATAACAAGATATTTTCTTCCATACTCAGCACAAGCCTTTCTAAGTTTTTGTGGAACGTCTAGGTTTGCAAGATACCTAGAGGCCCTAATGCCTAGAGCAACAGAGTCAAAATCTGAAAGCATGTAGACAGTTTCTCTTCCTCTTGTCATCGATAACAAGAAGCCGGCCTTGCCGAGTTCACTCAGCATCTTCAGGAGCGTGGACCCAGGTATGTCCAACTCCCTTCTGGCATCTTGAAAAGTGAACCCCTTACCTTTGTACCTAGCATATAGGCTGCAATAAGGCACACCCAGCCATTCTGAAATCCACATTTGTTTCCGTATGAGTTACTTGGTCACATTAGTTTAAATAGTTTTCGAAGGTCAGCTCTGGAAATTGTCTGGTACTTTGCGTTCAGGAGAGGCTTCTAGCCCCATGTCTCCGCCACTATCTGTTTCCAGCTTTCAGCTACAACTTTGTACGGGGTTAGAGGAGGAAAGGCTTCAACCGAATCATCGAGGTATTCATCAATTCCCTGTTGAGTTCCAAAATAGTCAGTGGCGACCGTCCAATACCTCTCCACCATCTCGCCTACGTGTGGATCTCTCCAGCCGTTCTTCATCACCCCATGCATGAAGGATAGGAACTCTCTCAGAGTCTTCCCAACTCCTAGATCGATCGATCCGCGGACTAGGACTCCCCTCCTCAGAAGGAGAGCTTCGTAGACAGGAAACTAGCTAGCGCTCAACACCCATCGGGCGCTCTCTTTACTCGGGCAGAACCGGTTGGCATGGACGATAAGGTGAGAGCTATCCCCGAAACGGGTTCTCCCTCGAATCGCTGAGGCACCGCAAGCTTGGAGGTAGCCTCTCCCAGCCCGCCAGAGCCTCACAGCTTTGGCTAAAACATCTCCGCAGTCTCCTGAAAGAGCGGTCTTCCGGGTCTCAGGGAAACAGAATAACCCTGCCGAAGCGCCCCAAGAAGGGCTGTTCACTTCCTTGCACACTGGCATACCAGAAAGTTGTGAATTTAACAGTGTGAATGTTCAAGAAAAACTGAAACAACTTTCCCTGAACCGTAGCCATAAATTGACTCGCTCGACGCTTTTGGAGACCTGCCTTGGCCAAATACCCCCGGAGCGCTCTCTCTAAAGAGTTTCTCACGAGGGTAAAGCGGAGATGCCTGAGAAGAGGAGCATGGTTCAGGTCGCTGACTATAACCGAGAGAGGCATAATCAACCTCACCATCAAATGCGTTGAGAAGGTAAGAAGCCGTAAGCTCGCCGACACGCTCAATGACATAATCGCCAAGATCGCTGACATACTCGAGAGCAGGTTCCTCAAGCTTGTAAACAGCATAGGCGTCCCGCTGGCTCAGAAGGCAAGCAAACTTGCTCAATCCTGGGGAAACGAGTCAGCCCACGCCTGGGCAGGAGACCCAGAGTTCGCAAGATACCTCACGGTGCAGCAACTCAGCACCCGAGGAATATTCACCCTTCCAGTGTGAAAAAATTGAGTAGGGATAGAGCGTACGGAGGAGCCATCCTCTGCGGAAGCGCAGGAGGCATTGTCGTGTACTTCTGGCTTGTCTTCATCTCGCCCTGGAGCGTCCAAGCGATCCAGGCGACCGCCTTCGTTGGCGTGGCAGCGATCCTAGCCATCCTCGCATGGATCGGCTACGTCCTAGCCACAACTCCTCCACCCCCACCCATCGCGGAAACAGAGGCCGAGACCGAAGCCGCAACTGAAGCCGGCACCGCGAGTGAGAGGCAAGGAGGGGAAAATTAGTCAAGTTGCAGCGCCAGCTCCTAGCGAAGGCACGGCGAGAAACAGCTGCGTCAAAGCACGATGTAACGATAGTGCTCCCGACGCTCAACGAGGAGAAGGGAATCACCCTCCTGATAGATGAGCTGGTATCGCTTGGATACCACAACATCCTGGTGGTGGACGGCTACTCAACAGACGAGACAGCCCTGATCGCTGGGGGGAAAGGAGCGAGGGTAATCCTCCAGCAGGGCGACGGCAAGACACAGGCGATAAAGACCGCCATAGAGAATACGACAACGCCGTACCTGCTCATCATGGATGGAGACCACACCTACAACCCAGGGGACATAGAAAGGTTCCTAACACACGCAAGGAACTACGACTACATCATAGGCTCGCGCATAAACGGCAGGCACAACATACCATGGATCCACAGGATAGGAAACCGGCTGTTGACGAAGACCTTCAACACGCTGATGGGCACCGGCCTCTCCGACATCTGCTCGGGGATGTACCTCATAAGAACGAAGGCAGCTCAGAGGCTGGAGCTCAAGACCAACGGCTTCTCAACGGAAGTAGAGATTGCAGCGCAGCTCGCGACAACGTCCAAGACCACACAGGTGCCCGTGAACTATCGGCCCAGAGTAGGGCAGGCAAAGCTCTCAACAGTGAAGCATGGATTCGAGATCATGACCTCGATACTGAACCTAGCCCGAAGGCACAACCCAACACTCTTCTACTCCCTGATGGCGAGCCTCACAGCCCTCCCGGCATTCCCCATCCTGGCCTGGGTCGCAGCCCAATACATCTTGAACGGCGTATGGCACAGCGGGTGGGCAGTCTTCGGGGTAGTGCTCCTGCTCTTCGCATCGCAAGCCGTCACTCTCGGCGCGGTCTCCGCGGTCTTGAGGCGAATCGAGCGCCGGATAGTTCGGCACGAGACAGAGGCACATCGACCTCCCGAGAATCGATGACCAGCACGTGCTTCTTCTAGTCCTACTTGCCGTGATCTCAGCTCCCTACCTCGTCGTAGGGATACTCATGCTCATTTACGGGCGAAAACAAACGCTGAGAAAAGACTACAGCTACAGCCGAACCGTCACAGTGTTTGTACCCACCTACAACGAGGAGAAAAACATAGAGCGAAAGCTCGACAACCTGTTGGCTCAAACCTACCCCATATCCGAGATACTGGTCTACGACTGTTCAACAGACAACACAGCCAAGCTGGTTCGCGAATACCAGGAGATAGACCCGTCAATCAGGCTTGTCACCGTGCCAGAGGAGATGACCATGGCGCAGATACTCAACCGAGCGCTGATAGAGGCGAAGGGCGAGATCGTGGTAAAGACCGACTGCGACTCCCTCGCAAAATCGAGAGATGCATTGAAGGAGTTGGTAGCCGATTTCGCCGACCCTCGAGTTGGCGGCGTGACAGGGGTATGTGTGGCTGAGAGAGGGCTGGAGAAGCACTTCAGAGCACTGCTGACACGGCTGCAGATAGCGGAATCAAACATAGACAGCGTCATAATTGCTCACGCCTCAAGCCTGTTGGCTTTCAGGAAATCCGCCTCAGTCCCCGTGAGCCCAGACTCCATGGCAGACGACACAGAGGAATTCGTCATGATCCGGAGGAGAGGCTACCGAACAATAGTCGACGCCCAAGTCATATCGCGGGAAGAACAACCAAGAACGTTCTCGGAGAGAAGAACACAGAAGGACAGAAGAGCGCAGGGAATAGCAAGAGCACTAGTACAGAATATCGGCATCCTATTCAGACCGAAGTACAATGGATACGGCTTCATAGTGTACCCTGCGAACCTCTTCTTGCTGGCGGTCTCACCCATCCTGCTGATGGTGGGCGCAACCCTCTTCGCCTCCTACCTACTATTCGCGCCAAGCCCTCTCCCGCTGCTCGCCATAGCCGCATCGTTGACGCTCGTCATGGCAAAGGCCGGGGGCTTCCTCCTCGCCGCGGTCGACGCACAGATAAGCGGGCTGATCGCCACCGCCAGGCTGATCTTGGGGATGAGTCAGGCGAAATGGCAGAGGATAAGATAGATCCGTGATCGACCGATCGATCGATCGCTTATGCCAGACAAAGGGTCAGCACTTCGGTCGATCGAAAGAATTGGAAATACCGTGAACATGGCATAGGTGTCGGGTATGTGTAATGAAGCTGTGCTAGAGTTCTTCGTCGAGAAAGCAAGGCCCGAGGAGTTCAGCGGCAAGAGGATTTTAGAGGTTGGGAGCAGATACGTGAATGGAAGTGTGCGTCCGTTTATTGAAAGATTCTTGTCACCCAAAGAGTACGTAGGAGTAGATATCGAGCCTGGAAAATTCGTTGACTTGATCTTGCCCGCGGAGAAGCTCGTCGATTATCTCAGGCCTGAATCCTTCGACGTCGTAATTGCCACGGAGTTACTTGAACATGTTAGGGATTGGAGAACTGTAGTCAGCAATATGAAAAGCGTACTAAAGCGTGGAGGACACATGTATATCACGACTCGTTCTAAGGGCTTCCTGTACCATGGCTATCCGAGCGACTATTGGAGGTTTGATCCGAATGATATGAGAAGGATATTCATGGATTTCGAGATCATCGATCTTGAAAAGGACTCTACGGCTCCAGGGGTCCTCGCTAAGGTCAGGAAGCCGGAAGACTACGTGCTGGCAGACTTGTCTGATGTAAGTCTCTATTCGATCGTGTTGGGCAGGAGAACAAGGCACATTCCGACGAACAGAGATGCTCTACTCACTAGGAGGCTCATGTTCAGGTTATCAAGCTCAAGAACCACCCAACGAGTATCGCCAGGGATCTTAATGAGCCGCATTAAAAGAGCGACCGCCTGAGTCTAGCTCCATGACCGCGATCGAGGAGAAATTCCGACAGCCATTTTGCCGCCTCCGGGCTCCTTGGTCGATCGCCCTTTCGGTTTTACTGGGATGTCTGATCGATCTGCAAATGCACGCAATGTTTCTTCCAGATTCCCGGACACCCGAGGATTGACCAAAACAACTCGCACCAAGAAAGGAATGCAAAATGGCTGTCCTGGGTCGAAAAGCAACTACGACAGATGAAGGACCCTCTCCCTCAGACTAGGACGAAGAATCGAGCCTCCTCTCGGTTTCTGACTTAGGGATTGCCTATTAAGAGTTCATCGGTAGGCTCCTCGAGGATGTATCTGCTGACGATCTCCTACAGGGACGGATCGCAGAGCGCCGCTGAGGAGATAGGCGAGGAAGACCTCATCGCCGTGGTATTCAACCAGCTGGACAAGCTGCAGCTGGACGAAAACATAGAGCGTATAACGGTGAAGCTGAAGTGAACCCTCTCAGCGCATCCGCGAGTTGTCGGTTCTTTTCTTTCTCCCAGGGCGTTGGAGGCGGGCTCGTGTTTCGACTCAGCCCCCGGCTTGTTGTCCTCAACCTCAGGAGAAACTGAGCAAAACCCCTATGAAAACGCCCGTCCTGACACCCCCAGGCGTCCAATTGCCAAGACCCACCGGGCTCTCCAGAGCGGCGAACAGAGCCGTTGCTGCGAATAGGTTCTGTAATCGGAGAAGGAGGAACGTGGGTGCCGGGGTCTTGGTCATCTGCGCATTCACAGCCCTCATAGGGGTGTTCGCCATCAGCGCAGGCAGGGCTGGCCAGAACACCCCCCGGTTGACATGCCT
>Ga0129298_10000969_pt1 | contig 11933 bp, 12 predicted proteins | sample I19B2metaG_FD_94707 | JGI IMG/M metagenome (GOLD analysis project Ga0129298, IMG submission 94707) | Lake sediment bacterial and archeal communities from Gulf of Boni, Indonesia to study Microbial Dark Matter (Phase II) - ​I19B2 metaG | ecosystem: Environmental > Aquatic > Freshwater > Lake >... | reverse complement strand
GCATCCGGCTCGGCTCCCCGGCTGTCACCACCCGTGGCTTCCGCGAGCCCGAGATGCGCGAGGTGGCCTCGCTGATTGCGGAAGTGCTGGATCATCTCGGTTCGGAGGAAACGCTGGCCGAGGTGAGGCGCCGCGTGGCCACGCTGACAGACCGGTTCCCCCTCTACGCTTGGAAGGTGAATTCCGTCGCTGTTCGATGAATGTCGCTGCGCTTTGTCATTGACGCCAGGCACATCAAGGACTTCGGCATTGGCACGCACATCCGGAACTTGGTTCACTCCCTTGCCGCTATCGACCGCGAAAACCGCTACGTCCTCGTCACCAGCAACGCCGGGCTGCCGGAAGTCTCCGGCCTCGGGTCCAACTTCGAGACGGCTGTTTATGAGCGGCGCGACACCGACCCGCTCGACCAGGTCGCGTTCCCGCTGTTCTTGAAGCACTTCTCGGCTGACCTCATCCATATCCCGCTCAGCGTGGTCTCCATCGCCTTGCCGAAGCCGTACCTGGTAACCGTTCATGACTTGAGCAGCCTGCTGTTTGAAGAACGCCAGAGCCGCTGGCGCAGCCTGGCGCGTTTCCAATTCCGCCGCGGGCTGCTGCGCGCAGACCGCGTGATCGTCGTCTCCAGGGCCACGCAGCGCAATGTCGAGGATCTGTTCGGCGTTCCGCCGGGGCGCATCCGGCTGGTCTACAACGCCCCCGACCCGAAGTTCCTACAGCCTGGCCCTCAGGCCGATGCGCGGGCTGCGGGCCTCGAAACACCCTCCTCCGAGTTGCGGCGTACCCTCGAGCGTTATCAGATCCAGTACCCGTTCATCCTTTACGCCGGCACGATCCGGCCGCAAAAGAACATTCCCCGGCTGGTGGAGGCTTTCGCGGTTGTGCGGGGGGCGCTCGAAACCCATCCGGTCTACAAGGATCTCCGGCTCATCATCATCGGCGATGAGATCTCCAAGTACCCGGCTGTGCGGCGCGCCGTCATCCAAACGCGCGCGGAGAACGTGGTTCGCTTTCTTGGCTTCGTTCCGTTCGATACGCTGCGCATGTTCTATGAGGCGGCGGCTGCGTTTGTCTTTCCATCGCTGTACGAGGGCTTCGGCCTGCCGCCGCTCGAGGCCATGGCCAGCGGGACGCCGGTGGTCACTTCCAACGTCAGCTCACTTCCGGAAGTTGTCGGCGACGCAGCCGTCCTGGTCAACCCCGAGAACGTGTTCGACATTGCACGCGGCATCCGCGAAGTCCTTACCGACGACGATCTGCGCGCCGAGCTCATCCGCAAAGGCCATGACCAAACCCGGCGCTTCAGTTGGGAATCGACTGCCAGGCAGGTGTTGGAGATTTATCTTGATGTAATCGCCGAACGGACTGGCTCAGCCCGGACGCCCTCAATGAATCAATGAACCAATCACTCATCGCGTGGACCATCCGTGTCGCCGGGATTCTTGTCGTGTTTGCCCTCGGGGCTGTGGGCGCGGAATGGACGGCGCTGTTCAACGGCAAAGATCTCGAAGGTTGGGAACCCGTGGGCGACGGGGTCTGGACCGTGCTCGGCGACGGAACGCTGGTTGGCCAGCGCGATCCGGCGAGCTTGCAGAAGCTGTCGCCTTGGCCCAAGAACTACGGAGAACTCGCGTCGTGGCTCTACCGGCAGGCTTGGCTTTACACAAAGAAAGAGTTCGGCGACTTCGATCTCAGGCTCGAGTACTGGGCGCGGTACGGCGGCAACAGCGGCGTATCCATCCGCGACGCCACCCGGGCGCGACACGCAGTCTCGGAGCCGCCCAATTTCGAGCGCACACCGGCGCGGGTCGGCTACGAGATCCAGATCAACAACCGCTATGGGGATGACTGGCCGTCAGGGAGCATCTACCGCTTCGTCAAGGCGCCGCTTGGGGTGCAACGGGACGACCAGTGGAACGTGCTCGAAATCGAGTCTCGTTCGGATCGCATCCGCGTCAGGCTGAACGGTCGCCTGGTGGCCGAACACCCCGGAGACCCAAGGCGGCCGAAGACCGGCCCCATCGGACTCCAGCTCCACGACCAGTTTAGCGTCATGATGTTCCGCAATCTCCGGATCCGCGAGGTCCACCGGCGGTAGCTTACGGCGCCGGCTTCGGCCGGGTGTCCTGGACGCCGGCGTCGAACACGACCTTCCAGGAGCCGTTCCTCTGCCACCCCATTGGAGCCTCTAGGCCGACGCCTGCCCGGCGGCGGACGCCGGCGCCGACCCATCCGCCGGCGCCTTGCCTTCCGGCAGCAGTTCCGCCTTCTCGAGATATCGGACCTTGCTGGCGAAGTGGGCCGCGTGCGGGTCGTGCGTCACCATCACTACGGTCTTGCCGAACTCCTTATTCAGCCGGGACAGCAGTGTCAGCACCTCCTGCGCGGAGGAGGCGTCGAGGTTCCCGGTCGGCTCGTCGGCCAGAATCAAATCGGGATCCGTTACGATGGCGCGGGCGATGGCGACACGCTGCTCCTGGCCGCCGGAGAGCTGGCGCGGCATGTGGTGCATGCGGTCGCCGAGCCCTACCAGCTTCAAGGCCGTCTCGGCGTGGTGAATCCGCTCCCTCTTCTTGAGCTGGGTGAGCTTCAGCGGCAACTCGACGTTTTCGAGCGCCGTCAGGACCGGGATGAGGTTGTAGGACTGGAAGACAAAGCCGATATGGACATTCCGCCAGTGGGCGACTTCATTGTCGTTCAACTGGCGGAGGTTCTGGCCCAGCACGAGGATCTCCCCTTCCGTTGGCCGGTCCATGGCCGCGATGAGGTGCAGCAGGGTGGACTTGCCTGAGCCCGAGGGTCCCATGAGCGTAACGAACTCGCCTTTGTGTATCTCAAGGCTCACCCTGTGCAGGGCGGTGACGCTGAAGCCGTCCCTGCGGAACTCCTTGGTCAGATAGCTGGTCTGGATAACAGTCTCGCTCACTCGCTCATCCCTTTCTGGCACGCACCCGGTCGCCTTCCGCCAACTCGGCCGGTGGATTCACGATCAGGTCCTCCCCGCCGATCAGCCCTTCCTCGATCAAGACCCCCCGGCTGCTGGCCGGACCTGTCCGCACCTTGCGCTGGACCGCCTTGCCCCCCAAGGCTACGAAGACCGCATCGTTTCGTACTGCCGACGCCGGCACGTAGATCACCGGCTTGGGTGCCGCGCCGGCCGCCTGCTGCTCTTCGGTGTAGAACGCCACGCTGGCATTCATCTCGGGCCGGAGATACTCGTCAGGCTGGAGGATCTTCACCTTCACTTGCACGGTAGCCTTCTGCCGGTTCGCCTCAGGCGAGATCTCGTCGATGACGCCTTCGTACTTCCGGTCCGGATAGGCGTCAGTGGTCACGATGCCCTGCTGGCGTGGCCCCAGTCTCGCGAAATCGTTCTGGCTGATGTCCAGTTCGACTTCCAGGTCGTTCAGGTCGGCCAGCGATACCACGTATCCTTTGGCGCCCCGTTCGCCCACGAAGCTGGTCGTGAGGAACTCGCCCTTCTCCACCACGCGCTCAAGAATCGTCCCGGTCACCGGCGCCCGGATGACGGTGTTGGCGAGTTGTGTCTCGTAAAAGGCAACCGCGCCGCGCGCCTGCGTCACCTGCCCGCGCATCGCCTCGATCTGCTCCTTGCGCGGGCCGATGCGCACCAGTTCGTAGGTCCGTTCGAGCGAATTGACCCGTGCCGCGGCCGCGTCGTAGCGGGCCTGCGCATCGTCAAGCGCCTGTCGGGACAGCACCCCCTCGGACGTGAGGTTCTTGGTCCGGTCGAGGTTGATGCGCGCGTTCTCGAGATCGGCTTTCGCCTGCTCGAGGTTCGCCTTGGCCACGGCGATCTCCTCCGGCCGGGACCCGCTGATCAGTTCCTGCAACCGCGCTTCGAGGCTGGCGAGCTGTCCCCGGACCTGCTGAAGCTGGGCTCGGTATTCGTCGTCCTCCAGCCGCACGATCACCTGGCCTTCCTTGACTTTGTCGCCCTTGTCCACGCCGATCCAGGCCACCTTGCCCATCACTTTGGAGGCGACCTCGATCTTGTGGGCGGCCACGATATAGCCGGTGGCGTTCAGGATGACCCGCCGCCCTTCGTCAAGGGAAGCCGTGCCCCCTTGCGCCTGCACGCGCACCAGTTCCACATCGGTGGCGGCCGTCACCATGTTGTACCCGAAGCGGGCGGCGCCCAACAGCAGAAACAGCAGGACGCCGGCGAGGATCCACCGTGTCGCCCAGCGGGAAGGCTCTCCGGAAGCCTTCTTCTTGTGGTCGATCCGCAGGCTCTTCAAATCCGCTTCCATACTCGACTACGTTTCCCGCAGGGCCGTCAGGATCTCTTTCCTGGCGGCCATCAGGGCCGGGGCCAGGCCCCCGACGGCCCCCATAATCAGGGAGAACAGGATGCCGCTGCCGATGCCTTTCGGACCCAGGTGGAAGTTGAAGGCGATTTCGCTGAAGGTAACGAAATTCCCAATACCCGTGGTCATGCCGTTAAGCGACAGAATCAACAGGCACCCCACCAGCCCGCCCAAGGCCGAAAGCAGCAATGACTCGATCAAGAAGCTCAGCAGGATGCTGCCGCGCGAGAAACCGAGCACGCGGAGAGTGCCGATCTCGCGGGCACGTCGCGCCACCGCCGCATACATCGTGTTCATAGCGGCGAAGCTGCTCCCGATGGCCATGATCACCGCCACCAGCGTGCCGATATACTGGATGGGCGCGCCGGAGGCCTTCTGCGTTTCGTAGTATTCCCGCTCGGTGCGCGCGTTGACGTTCAGCCGCCGGTCATTGTTGAGATCGTTGATAAGCGCTTGCACCGCTACCTCGTCGGTTGCTTCGATGAGACAGGAGCTGAGCACCTCGACACGGTTGTAGTCCGCGCTGAGCTGGTTCAGATCGGCGAAGATTTCGCTGTTGGCGACGCCGCGCCCGGCCTCCATCACTCCCACCACGTCCCAGTCGCTCTGGCCGAGGTGGATCTTCTTACCGATTTCGGCGTCGGGGAAGCGTTCGGCGATCGAAGCGCCGACCACCACCTCTCGTCTTCCCGTCTCGAACCACCGCCCGCGCAGCAGCGTCAGTCCCTCCCGCATCTCCACCCCGGTGGGGCTTAGGCCGCGCAGCGTTACGTTCATCCCCTCCGGGCTGTCGATGCGCGCCAGGCTCACTACCGTCACCATCTCAAGCGAGGCCTTTGGATCGCCGCTGGCCGCCCTAGCGATGCCCGGCTTGAACTTCAGGTCCTGGTACATCTCGCGCGTGAAGTTGCTTGATAGCTCCGATTCGGAGCCTTTTCGCATGACCAGCACATGCAGCGGATTGCCGGTGGCTTCGAAGGCCCTGTGCAAGCCTTCCACCAGCGCCACCACCGCCAGCAGCACCGCCACCGTGAGAGCGATGCCGAGCGCGGTCATCGCCGTCGTGGTGCGGCGCACGACGAGGTTCCTCCAGTTATACGCGAAAGGAAGCGCCATCCGCTCTCCTTACCCCATGTCCCTGGTTGCATCCAGGATGGAAGTACGTGCGGCTCCGAGTGCGGGGATCGCCGAGCTGATCAGGCCCACCAGCGCGGCCACCGCCAGAGCCAGAAGAACCACCGGCGGTTCCAGGGACAGGTTCCGGACTTGCGGGAAAGCCACTGGCCCGTTCCGGATGACGGCGCACAGCCCAGCGGCCAGCAGGCAGCCCAGCGCCCCGCCTAACAGGGAGATCGCCACCGCCTCCCCGAGAATGATGCCCAGGATGCTGCCCGGGGTAAATCCCAGAGTCTTCATGATTCCTACTTCCCGAATGCGCTCGCGCACCGACATCGCCATCGTGTTGGCCGAAACCAGCAGGATGGTGAAGGTCACCGCGGCGCAGATGCTCAACAGGAACGCCTTCACATTCCCAAGAAATGCCAGGAAGCTTAACCCGAACGCCTGCTCGGTTTCCGTGCGCGTCTGGACGGTGGCGTTGCGGAACATCGCGTCCACTTTGTCGGCGATCTGGTTCACCACGCCGGGGCTTTCCGCAAGAATGGAGAACGTTCCTATTTCTCCCTGACGCCCCGCCGGCAGCCCTTCCTCCAGGTACTTCCAGTGAAAGTACAGGACCTCGTCGTTGTCCGGAGCATCCCAGATGGCCCGTACCGTCAGTTCCAGCGTGACCGGGAAGATATCCCCCGTAAGCGTGATCCTGTCCCCGAGCTTAAGGTTGTGCTTTTCGGCGAGCGGCCGGCCGATGGCACAAGCCGTGCGTTCGGCGATGAATGCCCGTTTCTGCTCCTCCGGAACCTGGATCTCCCCGCGAACGACGAAGAGCTTCTCCGGTTCGGTGGCGAACCGGGCGAAGAAGTTCTTCGGGTCCCGGCTGTCCTTGTACACCCCTTGGAACCACTGGTAGGCCATGACTTCCTGGACGCCCGGTATCTGCTTGATTCGCTCCCGGTAGAAGATCGGCATCGGCACGGCCAGCGAGATACGGTTTCGGGTCACCAGGCGACGCGCCTGCTCCGGCGAGGCCTCCTGAAAGTAGAACGCCCTATAAATGGCGAACAGGACCCCCAGCAAGCAAAGAGAAGCCCCGATGCTGAGCACCGTCAGCATGGTACGGCGACGGTTCCGCCAGCTATTCTTGAAGATCAGCGGAAGATAACGCCCCATTTGTGACCATTGTAGACTACGGTTGCAGGTGGCGTCCTGTTCCCGAACTATCCGCTAAAAACGCCAACAGCGGTTCGGAGCCCCGTGACTGACGAAGACTACATGCGGCAGGCGCTGAAGCTCGCCACGGAGGCGGAGCGCGAAGACGAGGTGCCGGTCGGCGCGGTCGTGGTATGTAACGACCGCGTCATCGGCCGGGGCCGGAATTCATCCGTCTCGCGTAACGATCCCACCGCGCACGCCGAGATTCTGGCGCTGCGCGACGCGGCCGCCGCGCTCGGCAACTACCGGTTGGAGGCTTGCGCCCTCTACGTCACCCTCGAGCCCTGCGTCATGTGCGCCGGAGCGCTGGTGAACGCCCGTATCTCGCGGCTCGTCTTCGGTGCCCGCGACCTGCGTTTCGGCGGCGTCCGCAGCAAGTTTCGCATTGCCGACTCTGACCTGCTCAACCACCGCGTGGAGATCGCCGAGGGCGTGCTCGGCGCCGAGTGCCAGAAGCTGCTCCAGGAGTTTTTCCGAAGCCGGCGCTGACCGGCCGAACCCCCGCGCAGCCCGACTATTCGGCCTGCGGCGATGGTTCCGGCCGCTCCTTTCGGAGCCGTCCGCGCTGGCGAAGCGCCTCGCGAAGGATGTACTCGATCTGGCCATTGACGCTCCGCAGTTCGTCTTCGGCCCAACGCCGCAACTGCTCGTGAAGGCCGGCGTCGATTCGCAGCAGGAACGTCTTGCGCTCCGCCATCTCCATCTACTGGTAGAGGGTGCCGGTATTCACCACCGGTTGGGCCGCGCGCTCGCCGCACAGCACCACCAGCAGGTTGCTCACCATGGCGGCGCGCCGCTCTTCGTCAAGCTCGAGGATCTTGTTCTTCGAAAGCATGTCGAGCGCCATCTCGACCATGCCAACCGCGCCCTCGACGATCCGCTGCCGGGCGGCGATGATCGCCCCCGCCTGCTGCCGCTGGAGCATCGCCGCGGCGATCTCCGGCGCGTAGGCGAGATGACTGATCCGTGCCTCGAGCACCTCGACGCCCGCCACCGCCAGCCGCTCCTGGATTTCTTCTTTCAGGTGCTTTGCTACCGTTCCCGTATGGCCGCGCAGCGAGATCACCGCCTCCTCGTGTGAGTCATAAGGGTAGTTCGTCGCCAGGTTCCGCAACGCCGCCTCGCTTTGTACGTGGACGTAGTTCTCGTAGTTGTCCACCTGGAAGGACGCTTCGGCGGTGTCCACCACCTGCCAGACGACGACAGCGGCAATCTCAATCGGGTTGCCCTCCCGGTCGTTCACCTTCAGCCGGGCGGTCTCGAAGTTTCGCACGCGCAGCGACAGGCGCTTCTTCATAAGAAAAGGGTTCGCCCAATTCAGCCCGGGCGTTCGAACCGTGCCAACATATTTACCGAACAGCAGGAGCACAGCGCCTTGATTCGGTTGGACCATGAACAGCCCGGCCAGGCACAACGCGTCGAGCACAACCACGACAACCAGAGCGAACATCGGCCAGCCGCGATCACCCTTGGGGAGGTTGACACCTACCAGGATCATGCCGGCGACGCATGCCGCTAACAGTAGAATGAGCAGAATCAGCACCGGCACTCCGGGGAGAGTAGAGCGGGAAGTTTCTTTGATCATGGAAATATCTCTCTATATCTTGATGATATCACAGAGATATCGCGACAGTCAATCCATTCACCGAACTCATTGACGGTAAAAGAGATAACTGCCCTTGCCCGGCTACTTGCCAATGCAGAACGTCGAGAAAATGCGGTTGAGGATGTCGTCGGCGGTCGTTGCGCCGGTGATGGCGTCGATGGGCCGCAGCGCGGCGTAAAGGTCCAGCAGCAGCATCTCGTGAGGGATCTGGTTGACGGCGGCCGTCCGGGCGTGATCGAGCGCTTCGAGCGACTCGCGCAGCAGTTGCTCGTGGCGGAGGCTGGTGATGAAACCGGCCTCCTGCTCGGGACCGCCTTCGGGGGCGAGCATAGCCAGGATTCGCGAACGGAGCGCCTCGATGCCTTCGCCCGTCAGGGCCGAAACGATCGCCATCTCCTCGACGAACGCGGCGCGGCGCGGCAAGTCGCACTTGTTGCCGACAACCACGAAGCGCCCGCATTGGCCTGCCCGTCGGATCAGTTCGTGGTCCTCCGCCTCCGCTGGTGAGGAGAGATCGACCACCACAAGTGTCAGGTCCGCGTCGGCCATGGCGCGGTAGCTGCGTTCGATGCCGAGCGTTTCGACAAGACCATCCGTTTCGCGGATGCCGGCCGTGTCCATGTACTTCACCGGGATGCCGCCGAGGGAAGCGACTTCGGAAACGAGATCGCGCGTTGTGCCGGGAATGTCTGTGACGATGGCGCGTTCCTGCTCGAGCAGGCGGTTGAAGAGGCTGCTCTTGCCGACGTTGGGCCTGCCGACGATAGCGAGTGTCAGGCCGTCATGCACCAGGCGTCCGTAGGCAAAGCTCCTGATCATGGCCTCGAGGCCTGTGCGCACAGGCTCCAGGCGCCGCAGGATTTCCTCCGTGGACGCAATGGAGACGTCGTCCTCGGCGAAGTCGATGCCGGCTTCGAGCAGCGCGATCAGCTCCAGAAGCTGATCCTTCACGGGGGCAATGCGGCGCGAGACCGAGCCGTCCAGTTGCTGGGCGGCGACACGGGCCTGATAGAGCGTCGTGGCCTCGATCAGATCGCGCACGGCTTCCGCCTGGGGCAGGTCGATGCGCCCGTTGAGGAAGGCGCGCAAGGTGAACTCGCCGGGCTCGGCGGGCCGCGCACCGGCGGCGCAAGCACGCTCGACGCAGCAGCGGAGCACCATGGGAGAACCGTGACAGGAGATCTCGACGACGTCTTCGGCGGTGTAGGAGCGCGGCCGCTCGAAGTATGTTGCCACCACCTGATCGATGGCGTGGCCCTGCCCATCCTCCAGCTCAGCGAGCATGGCCGCCCAGGAGCGCCACTCGGGAGGATGGGCGAACCGCAGGATGCTTTCAGCGATCGGTCGCGATTTCTCGCCGGACAGGCGTACCACTCCGATCCCGCCCCGCCCCGGCGGGGTCGAAACGGCGACGATGGTGTCCCGGAGGTTCAACCTCAGCGGTGGCGGCGCGGAAACCGCCCGGAGGCAACCGGTTGTGCCGGCTCCGGGATGGAGGGCATGTTCGCCGGGTAGATCACGACCTGTCGCTGGGGACCCACGCCGGCGCTCTCGCTGCGCACCGCCTTCTCATCGCGCAGCGCCAAATGGATGATGCGGCGCTCTCGGCTGGTCATCGGGCTGAACCGGAACGGCACGCCGGTGCGCTTGACCTTGTCTGCGGCCGTGAGCGCGCTCACGCGCAGCTCTTCAATACGGAGGACGCGGTAGTCGTTGGCGTCGAAGCACAGCCGCGAGTGGTCCTCCGGCGGAATGCGAAGCGCCTCCATGGCCAGGTGCTCGAGCGCCAGCAGCAGCTCGGCCCGGTTTTCAAGCAGCAGCTCGACATCGGGACCGGAGAACTTCACCACAACCTCGGGATTCTCGAAGTCGGGATGCGGGTTCTGCCCGTCGGCGATCTCGTATTTCAGCCGGAAGCCGGCGTGGCGAAGTAGCGGCCGCAAGAAGGTATCCAGTTGGGGGCCGATGGCCTCGGCGGTGTACTTAGGTTGTTCCACGGGCTACTTCCTGGGGCCTTTTGCGCGTTTCACAGGCGCCGGCGGCACGCTCGGCGCCAGCGCAATCCGGTTGAAGAACCACTGCTGGGCGATGCCCACCAGGTTGCCGGTCAACCAGTATAACACCAGCCCGCTCGACACCCCGTAGAACATGAAACCGAGGATGAGTGGCATCAGCAGCATGACGCGCTGCTGCGCGGGGTCGGCCGTGGTCGAGGGCGTCATCTTCTGAAGGATGAACTGCGTCACGATCATCGTCACCGGCAGAATGCGGATCGGCAGCGTCTCCGGTTGCGACAAGTCGGTCACCCAGAGCCAGGAGGCGCCGCGCAGCTCGATGGCCACGGTCAGCACCTTATAGAAGGCGATGAAGAAAGGGATCTGGAGAAGCATCGGCACGCAGCCTCCCATGGGGTTCACGCCGTGCTTCTTGTACAGCTCCATGATCTCCTGGTTCTGCTCCGCCTTGCGCGGATCGCGGAGGCCGACGCTCTTGTACTTCTCGTTGATGGCCGCGATCTGCGGCTGGAGCGCCGACATCTTCTTCATCGACTTGAGGCTGGTGATCTTCAGCGGCAGCAGCAGAAAGTTGATGATGACCGTAATGAGGACGATCGACCAGCCGTAGCTGTGCACGTAGCGGTCATTCACCCAATTCAGGGCCAGGAACAACGGCTTGGCGATGAAGGCGAACCAGCCGAAGTCCACGATCTGCTCCAGCTTGGGGTTCACCTTACGCAGCAGGTCCAGGTCCTTCGGACCGACGAACAGCGCGAACCGGTTTTGATCGCCGCCGGAGACGCCCGCGCCGACGTGCGGAGCTTCGGCCCCTCCCGCGGCCTCCGGCACCGGGTCGCTGAACGTGCGCAATTCGGTGGTGGCGCCGTCGGCCGGCAAGAAGACCGCCGCGAAGTAAGCGTCCATGATGCCGGCGAAGGAGTAAGCACCGGAGGCGGAGACGGGCCCGTCTTTAGCCGCCTTGGCCTCGTTCTCCACCAGCTTGTTCGCCGAGAGGTCGTAGTAGACGCTTCGTTGCGTGGCGGCGTGCTTGGCCACCGTGCGGTCCCCGAAGCCTCCCCGCCACGCCAGCAAGTGCGCGACCGGCTTGCCCTGGTCCGTCACCACGGATGAAACCTCGATGATGTAGCTGTCTTTCCGGAATCGGAATGATTTCCGCGCGAACACCCGCCCATCGGAAAATTCGTAGTCGATGGCCAAGCCTTCAGCCTGCGGCGCAGGCACGTAAAGAGCCTGGTTCAGATCCGTGCCGGGCTTCCCGTTCTTGAAGTAGACCGACAGAGGATAGCCGGTCTTCGCCGCGCCCGCCGTGTTCACTAGCTCCAGCGGCTTGCCCGTGCCGTCCTTGTATTTTTTCAGGATCCAGCTTCGAAGCGTCGCGCCACGGTTGGCGAGCGTCACCCGGAAAAGGTCCGTCTCCACAATAAACGTCTCTTCGCGCGACGCGGCCACCTGGCCTGGTCGAGAAGCAGCCGCCGGGGCTGGGAGCGCTTCGGTCTTCTTCTGAACCGGCTGCGAGGCCGCCGGCGGCTTCTGCGGCTGGGGAGCGGGTGCGGGCGGCGTGGTGCGAAAGAAATAGGGCGTGAGGAACAGGACCAGCCCCATCAGGAGGAAGGCCAGCAAGAGCCTGCGCTCCATCGGCATTTCTCCTTG
>Ga0129298_10000968_pt1 | contig 11933 bp, 10 predicted proteins | sample I19B2metaG_FD_94707 | JGI IMG/M metagenome (GOLD analysis project Ga0129298, IMG submission 94707) | Lake sediment bacterial and archeal communities from Gulf of Boni, Indonesia to study Microbial Dark Matter (Phase II) - ​I19B2 metaG | ecosystem: Environmental > Aquatic > Freshwater > Lake >... | reverse complement strand
ACATCATATCCACTTCGATAGAAAAAATACCGAGATAATTAATCGAATCGCCATATCTGGCGCAGCGGCTTAGTCCTTCACACGTCATTCCTCAACTTCGCAGCGGAATGACGCTTATTCGAACTATTCATCTTTATCGATGCTCAAAGTGATGCGTGCTTCAGGAAGAAAGTGATAATACATATATTACTTCTTTGATAGCATGTTTAAAAAATTATCCAATTATTGCGAGAGTGATATCTAACGTTTTGAAAGGAACGCTCTGGATTAAAAAACCCCCCTATGCTTTCTATTTGTATACAATTGGTTACAATTAAGCAACAACCTGCTTGTTATTTTTCCGCATAACTTTCTTGTTAATAAAGTTTTTCATTGTAGGCCATGAGCAGTCATATATCTTTGCTAATGATGCTATTCCCACCTCTTTGTCTAATAACTTTTTAATCTCTTCCTCTTTCCCATCTAACTTAGACCTTCCAGGAACTCCTTTAGGTCTTCCTAATTTGAAACCTTCACTTTTCTTCCTTTGTAAAGCCTCTTTCGTTCTCATAGATATCAGTTCTCTCTCGATCTCAGCAGCCATGCACAGAACCATTGTGAGGATTTTAGATTGTATCGAATTATCGACTTTGTGATTACCCTTGATTGCATAGATTTTGATTCCTTTTTCTGAAAGGTCACAGAGTAGCGTATTATCTCTAACATGCTTCTACCTAAACGTGATAGCTCAGAGACTATCAGAACATCACCCTGAGACAGATTGCTGACCACTTTCCCGAGTTCCCTTTCCTTATACGAGACCCTTCCTGATACTGTCTCCTCAACAAACTGCACCTTCCACCCATGCTCGTTAGCAAGCTTCAAGATGCCGAATTTCTGATTCTCCAGCTCCTGGAGCCCAGTACTGACCCTTAGATAGCCTATGACCTTAGGTTTTGATGCTACCCTTCCTTTTTTCACCTGTATCACCCCCTTTCTGATAAATTAATACAAAAACCTAAAGTGACAATTGAAATTTACTATATAATGGATAAGAAAGTCAACCTAATCTTATTGATGGAGGGAATGAGAATAATGCGTTTTTATTTAATAGATGGGGGGTAAAAGTGAAAGAGGGGTTTAAAAATCTGCACTTCTTCTGCACAACCAAAGTAATTCAACTTGACAAATTATCTATAATTATAATAGTTTAATATATATAAATATAAATATTGGCTCCCGAAAGGAAATATGGGTTTGGAGATGTATAAGAGGCAAAGGCAGAAATGAAAGTATATCGCATAGGTAAATCAATAATTCTTCCCGATGTCCGTTTTGTGATCCTTGACGGTCGTAACGACAGCTTGATGTTTCATTCTCAATTGGTAAGAAATAACGGGAAATATATTTTTGTATTAATGGATTAGTTGCAAGGTAAAAGGGTCAAGGTCTCATGACGCAAATCCGCATCCTAATACTCGAAGATGTTCCCTCCCGTGCTGCGTTGATGAGATTAGAATTACGAAGTACAGAGATTTCTTTTATTTCAAAGACGGTAGAGACAAGAGAAGATTTTGTCAGAGAACTCCATGATTTTGCTCCTGATATTATTCTGTCGTCCTATTATCTCCACGGTTTTACCGGCTTAGAGGCATTAGCTATAGCACAAGAATCTACTGATGTTCCTTTCATTTTAATTATGGGGGAACTGGATAAGGAACATGCGGCCGAAATTCTTAGAAGAGGTGCTACCTACGTTCTTCAGGATGACTTATCAAGACTTCCCTATATAGTCCTTAAAATCCTTCGTGAAGCAGAAGGAAAAAGAAAACGCCTAAAAGACCTGAAAGGATTATCGTAACGGATGGAACATTAGAATACAAAACTGGACATTTTTATCTGATAGACAGGGAAAGTGGAAGAAGGGATGCGGTGAAAGAGGTCTAAGGTATTTGCTACACCTACAAGTGTTGCGTCTGAATGAATCATAGAAGTTGAAGATTTTCGGTTGAAATGTTGAAACAAAAAAGGCAGAGACATTACTGAACCCCTGCCTTCTTATCTTTGACATGATATGAGCTTACGGCTAAGGTGAAAGTACGGAGAGCGGCTTGTAATTGCTCTTCTTGCCGCCTTTTTCTACCCATACGCACCTTGTCTTGCCTCTCCAAGTGTTTGGAGCATTAACTCTCACTTTGATCAGCGTGTCACTCCATAGTGGTATCTTAGTGATCTCTTTACCAAGACCAAGGGTTGAACTATTGGCTGTTGCCTTAGTTCCAATGCGCACGGAATCCCCGGATTCCTTGGTCATTCCGAAGTTTCCTCCATAAATCTTTAACAGAGGATAAGGAGCAGCATCTAGGTCTACAATCTGTTTTGGACTGAGCCTGTTGATACAAGGTTCATTGGTCATCTCGAATTGAACAGGATAGCTATTTATTACCTCAAAAATGATGTCACCTGGGCTAAAATTTCCACTTCCATCTTCATCTCCAAAATATATCACTTTATTCCTTACCTCATAGTCGCCAGTAGGAAACTCGGTAGGGGAAGAAAAAGGCTCATCAATGTCCTGTACGTAATTCCCGTTTCTGTCCTGATAGAAATCCTGTAACCTGACCTTAGCGCACTCAGATCCACATGTCATAAATTTGGTTGCTATCCACGTACCTAAAGCATTAGTAAAGGTCAGTAAACCTTTTTCTCCATGATAGCCATCTTCAAAAATGGTATTACCAAGACTCCAACATGAGCCAAAAACGGCAATCCAGGTGCAATAAGGGCCGCTACTCGGCGAAAGATAAAAATCTCCACCATCCTTAACAGTGAATACTCTCTTATTACTCCTTCCCGCCTCTGTTTTGACTGTCACATCATAATTACCTGGTGCAAAAGCCCAGCAGGGGAGAGACCACTCAATCAGGGTATCAGTCCAGGAAACAATAGGCATGGATTTCCAGGGGTCAGAGGAGTCAGTAGGCCTCAACTCCACAGACCTATCTATGGCTTGTTGGTCAGTAAAGTTTTGTCCTCTAAGTGTCACAATTACATGAAGGGAACCAGCAGGAGGTGAGATAGCCCATAAGTTCATATCAATAGCAGGCTTATACAAAAGTCCCCCTGTGTAATCTTGTACAGTACCGCCATGGCATGCCATACAATTCTCATTGCCTTGGAATGTTCGGTAAAGAGAAGGCTCACCATCTGGATCTGCTACTGCCCCCCATCCATTATTCTCTGACATATGTTCACCGATTGAATGAAGTGAGGCAATAGAATGGCACTCCTCGCAATAACGGATGAGCATAGGGTCATTGCAGGAGAGATTATTGGGATCGCCTAAATGACACGCACTGCACTCAAATCCTATGTGGTGGGTATCCATGTTTTTATTGATAAAAAGCGGGTATTCATAGAATCCAATAAAAGTGCCCCACTGATCATAATGGTCATACGTTGATGGATGGCCTGGATTATCGGGATCTGAATAGCCATCGTTTAGATAATGTTTAGGTGTAATTGTTTGACCCCAGTGGCAGTTCTCACAGCTAAAGGGTGTTGGAAGAAAATCTACCTGTGGTGGATATGTATTGAAGTCCATAAGAGGACTGAGTTCTCCTATAAGGTTGGGATTGTGGCAGGTGGTACATGCATTAGCACTTGTTAAATCAATAGCATGATGCCCGCCATTGACACTGGTATCGTGGCAGCCACTGGTCAGACAGTTTCTATGCAGAGTTATCCCGTTTACGCATTCAGGTTCACCTATCGTGCATTGCATATGGCAGGGGCTACAGAGATGATCCCTTACCACCATCAAGACCCCATGATGCCTGTCTGCAACACTGTAACCGTGGCATTCCCTACAGTCTTTTTCAACCAGGTTACTCGATGAGGTGTCATAAGTACCTTTTTCCTGTGTTACGTAATCCATTAGGGGGGCAGGGCGATAATAGTCGGTACACAATGCCAGGGCCAAACCGGTCATGGCCAAGACAAGAGCAGTGCACAAAAATAAAAGAAATTTATGAGTCTTTAACCTAAAGAACATCTCCCGGCTCCTTTAAGTTTTTTGTAGTTTGCCACTAAGGGCATATTTATCTATTTAAAAAATTCAGCATATTTTAGGCCAAAATTGATTATGAAATAAGCTCTTGATTTTATTCTAAAACTTAAATTACATACCGAATTTATTTGTAGCCTTAACAGAAATCACTGTTTCTTATAGATACATTTTACTGTTTTCATAAAAAGAATAACACGCCGCAATGTATCCTCCATCTAAAGGTCTGCTGAGAGGGTACTCCTGTTGATTTCAGGTTGTTACATTCTATGAGAGAGCAATAGGTGAGAAACAAGATTACAGGAAGGATTATACTGAGGACAAACACCTCGCAGAGCGTTGCTTTCTATGTGAAAGAGCTAATCAAAATACGATCTGGCGTATCTGTAATATCAAATCTTATCTAACTTCTCTCCCTAAGTGCATATGCTTCAATAAGCTGCATCAATTGACTGATAACGAGAGGTCTCTGGATATAGACCTTATCGCCTACCCGGTATTTGAATTCATCTTGCTCTAATAGTATACTTACCTCCGGTCACTATAACGTTTTTATAACAGAACATTGCTGAAAATACAGAAAATATAGAAAATACAGAAACAGATAGAAAATACAGAATGGCAAAAAATTTCATAAAATCGGTAAGTTATTGAAAACAGGCCAAAAGTCCCTGAGTGCCTTATGTCACAACCACTCTGGCACCCCTCCTATTTTAGTATTATAATTAAATAGGGTATATCTTGATAGATACAGGCAAAAGTGCGCATACTGCTCATGATACAATAAAGGGGGTGATAGAGATATGGCGAAAAGCAATGACAGATTAGTAGAATTATCAAACGAGCTTGACGAACATATTATAGCTGTAAAGGGAACGTTAGAACTTGTAGACTCGTCAATAACAGAGGACGAATTACACGACCTTCTTTTGAAAGCGATTGAGAGAATGGACTCCATACAGAGATTGTCTCATGAAATGATTGTAGCTTTGAAAAATTTAATTGACAAGATAGAAGAAATAAAGGGAAAGAAAGAAGATACATAAATGAAACTTTGTATCCTCGCTACTCTCATATTCATATTATCCCTTGCAACTACAGCAGAAACAAGAGAGAACCTCCCGATATACAACCTTTCTGTTTCATTTGATATTAAAAATAGTCTCCTGAATGGCACTGCTCAAATTACTTTTTTAGAAGATGGTGAAAGGTCAATTTCAACGGGAAACCTTCATATGATATCCATAAAGTTTAATGGAAAGCCTCTTGAGCCGAAAATGAAAGAGGGAACATTCACACTGAGAGGAAAGGGCGCACTTGAAATAACATATGAAGGCTCTTTTTCTGAATCGGAAGGAAAGGAAATAGAAACCCTTGAGAATGTAGGTGTTGTTTCAAGAAATATGATAAGCGATAAGGGAATTTCCCTGACAACTGCTTGGTATCCCTCCTTTGAAGGCATGGCTTTCTGGCATCTTAAGGCACTTCTTCCTCAGGGGTTTAAAGCCATATCTGAAGCAGATGAGATTAATACGACGGACACTTCTCATGGCACAGAGTATTCATTTAATTTCCCTTACCCCCTTGGTGAAATTCATCTCGTAGCTGGCCCATATACTGAAAAACATGAAATTCATCAAGGTATTGAGATTTATGCCTACTTCTTTCCTGAGGATGTCTCTCTTGCTGAGACTTATTTAGAATACACAAAAAAATATCTCTCTCTTTATGGAGAGATCCTGGGACCGTATCCTTATAAGCGTTTCTCCATCGTAGAAAACATTTTGCCTACAGGCTATTCAATGCCCACATTCACTCTTTTAGGGCGTGCTGTTGTGAACCTTCCCTTTATTACAGGGACATCACTTGGGCATGAGATTTTACATCAGTGGTTTGGAAATTATGTGTATGTTGACTACAAAAGCGGAAACTGGGTTGAGGGTATTACTTCTTATCTATCAGACCATCTCTATGAAGAACAAAAGGGTGCCGGATGGCAGCACAGGAAGAAGATTCTCACAGACTACCAGAGTTATGTGACCCCCTCGAAGGAAGCTCCACTCAAGGACTTCAAAGAAAGGAAAGACTTTGCATCAGCTGCCATTGGCTATGGGAAAGGTACAATGCTCTTTCATATGCTCAAGAATCTTGTTGGTGAAAACACATTCTACAGTGCATTACGCGGAATCATTGAAGACAAAAGATTTACACGGGCCTCATGGGCAGACGTAGAAGGGGCATTTGAAAAAGCATCGGGTAAAAACCTCGAATGGTTTTTCAGCCAGTGGCTTACAAGGGAGGATATACCTTCACTGCAAATAAAAGATATAAGGGTTGTTGTACTTAAAGGGGTCCCGACGGTGTCTTTTGAGATTCTTCAGAAAGGAAAGCCATATAAGCTTTCCCTGCCGGTCAGGATCGTTACTGAAAAAGGCGAGATAAAGGATACCCTTCAGATTGAAAAAGCAAGGCAGTCCTTTGAGATTCCTGTAAATGAAAGAGCCCTCAGGATAGCTTTTGATGAAGACTACGACCTTATGCGGAGGCTTACGGATAAAGAATTCCCACCTGTTATTGCACGGCTTCTTGGAGATGAGGAAAAGCTCATTGTTTTCCCTGAAAAGGAAAAGGAAAAATATTCTGCATTAATCGATGTCCTTGCAAAAGAGGGATTTATAGCGAAAGAGGAACGAGAAGTGAAAGACGAAGACATCAAAAATTCCTCTCTCCTGGTTTTGGGATTTGAAAGTCCTGTTCTCAAAAGGCTATTCGGGCAAGTCAGCAAACCTGAAGCTGGATTTAGCGTTATTGTAAAACAAAACCCTCTGAACACCGAAAAGGTTGTAGCCTATGCCAATGGTGATTCAAAAGAAGAAATAAACCCTGTAGCAAGAAAATTATTCCGCTACGGTAAATACTCCAGGATACGATTTAAGGCCGGGGAAAATATTGAAAAAGTGACAGAAGAGTCAGAGAGAGGAATTAATTTCAGCCTTTATGAACCTGTGATGGGGATTGACCCAAAAAAGACGGTGAATCTCTCCGAGATAATGAATGCCATCATTGATAAGCCTATTATCTATGTTGGAGAGAGACATACAAATTACGAAGACCATAAGGTTCAACTTGAAGTTATCATGGAGCTTTCCCAAAGGGGCAGGAAGTTTGCTATCGGGATGGAGATGTTCCAGAGACCATTCCAGAAGGCTCTTGACGATTACCTCTCGGAAGTCATCAGTGAAAAGGAATTTTTAAAAGCCTCTGAATATTTCAAAAGGTGGAAATTTGATTATCAGATGTACAGAGAGATTATAGAGTTTGCAAAAGCGAAGGATATCCCGGTAGTAGCCCTCAACCTCAGAGAAGAGATTGTCAAGAAAGTGTCAGAGGGTGGGCTGGATGCTCTTACACAGGAAGAAAAGGAAGAAATCCCTCAGGATATTGATATGCCTGATGAGGAGTACAGAGAGAGGGTAAGAAAGGCTTTTCAACTCCATGAAAAAACACATGTTAAAAACTTCGAATACTTTTTCCAGTCCCAGGTACTCTGGGATGAAACCATGGCCCATTCAATCGCCCAATTCATGGCTGAAAATCCAGACTACCAGATGGTCGTGCTTGCAGGTGGGCAACATATCATATTCAGCTCGGGTATCCCGAAAAGGACATTCCGGCTGAATGGAAAAGATTACGCCACATTAATAAATGGTATCCCTGAAGAACTTGATAAGGATATCGGAAACTTTGTTCTGTTTCCAAATCCTGTTACTCCACCTGCTTCTCCGAAACTTGGGGTCTTCCTCCAGGAGGAGGAAGGAAGAATTAAGGCAGAAGATTTCCTGCATGGGAGTATTGCACTCAAAGCAGGACTTAAAAAAGGCGATGCCTTCATCTCCATCGACGATTGGAAAATAGAATCCATTGAAGACGTAAAAATTGCGATCTTTGACAAAAAACAAGGAGAAACAGTTAATGTTAAGATTTTAAGAAAAAGATTCCTGTTTGGAGAAACTGTGCTTGAATTTCAAATCACCCTATGAAGACAGTTGATAGTGAATAGTGATGAGTAATGAGTGAACAGTGAATAACTATCTATGGTTCTGGAAAAACCTTTTGAGAATTTCTGAGCACTCTTCTTCGAGGATACCTGATACGACCTCTACCTGATGGTTTAGCCTTTTATCTGAAAGAAGCCTGTAGAGACTATCAACAGCGCCTCCCTTTTCATCTCTACATCCATAGACGAGCCTGACGAGTCTTGCATTTACCATTGCACCTGCACACATGATACATGGCTCTTTTGTTACATACAGTGTTGAATCTGTCAGTCTCCAGCTTTCTTCTTCTCTTGAGCCATGTTTGAGTGCAATGATCTCAGCATGTCCTGTCGGATCTTTTGTAGTCTCCCTTTGATTATGTACCTTTGCAATAACCTTACCGTTTTTTACGAGGACGGCTCCTACAGGAACTTCCCCTTCATCAAAGGCAAGACGGGCCTCTTCGAGTGCCAGCTTCATAAAATAAATGTCCTTTTCTTTATGAATCGCCATGATTTCAAATAAATTAAATGGTTTTCTCTGCTGCTGTCAATGCAACCTGCATACCTGCGTTGACAATGTACTAGTAGTTCTGCTAACTTTTATACATGAAAGAAGACAAGCCCTTATTTTATATATACAAGCTTTTGGAAAAACTTATATCTTCCTATGACCTTGAAACAACACTCAATATACTTGCTAAAAACATCGCGGAACTTATGGGTGTCAAAGGCTGCACCGTTAGACTTCTTGATAAAAAGACAATGACTCTCGAGATAGTTGCTGCATATGGTATGAGCCGGTCATATCTTGAAAAAGGCCCTGTCCATTTAGAGGAGCATCCTGTTGATCAGAAGGTATTGTGTGGGGAATGTATAAGTACAAAAGATATATTGGCAGAACCACATGTGCTCTATCGTGAAGACGCAAAAAAGGAAGGCATAAGGTCTGTGATGAGCTGTCCTCTTACTGTGCAGGAGAAGTCAATTGGTGTTATCAGGATTTATATGTCAGAACCTCATGATTTTACAGAGGAAGAGATTCAGAGGTTAAAAGTCCTTGCCTCCCTGGGAGGTATTCTGGTAGATAGGGCAAAGATATGGAAACAGATGCAGACCCTTATAGAGATATCACGATCCATAGGTTCAACCCTTTCCCTGAACGAAGTACTCGCCAAGATCGTTGAACATGCTACAAAGGCTTTCGGTTTTATGGCAGCATCCATAAGGTTGCTCGATGAGGAAAGGAAAACCCTTGAAGTAAAGGAAACGTATGGTCTCAGTGAGGCATATTTAAAGAAAGGGCCTATTGAAGTAGAAAAAAGCCTTATAGACGTGGAATGCATGAAAGGGTGTGTTGTAACTGTTTCCGATGTTTCAAAGGATGGGAGATTACAGTATCCTGAGGAGATAATCAGGGAAGGCATAAGAGCAATACTTTCAGTTCCGTTAAGTATCAGGGGAACAGTTATAGGTGTCCTGAGGGTTTACACATCCAATCCTTATTCCTTTTCCCTGTCAGAAATAGATTTCCTCTCTGCCCTGGCAAGTAGTGGTGCCATAGCAATAGAGAATGCACGCCTCTTTGAACATATCAAGAGTGAGTACGAGGAATTAACGAGAGACGTCTGGAAGTGGTATGACTGGGGAAAGCGCTTTCCGAAGTTCTAACTTTTTAATCCCAAAGGATTCATTCTTTACCTTCATAGATACTCTGAGATCTGAATACCGGGTCTTTGGGCCTGTGAAAGGAATAAATTATACGGTCTTTCGGGAAATATCCTCCTCATCTGATCTCTTCATGGAGTACCAAACAACAATGTTATCACCCGGTAAAATGTTTCTTTACAAGCCCAGGGAGGATATCCTGAAATTCAGGATGGAAGCTCCTCTATCCATCGAGGAGATTGCACCAGAGATTGAAAAACAGGTTATTGTAGGCATTCACTCCTGTGATATCAACGCAATCCTTTATCTGGACAGGACATTCCTCGGAGCCTTTATAGATCCCTTCTACAAAGCGAGGCGGGAAAATACCATCCTGATTGGACTCAACTGTATGCAGGTTTCGGAGAACTGTTTCTGCTCATCTGTGGGTGCAGGTCCTTTTCTCAAGGCTCAATCAGGATATGATGTGGTTTTAACGGATTTTGGTGAGGACTATTTATTAGAGGTAAAAAGTAGCAGGGCTTCCGAGCTATTCAAAATGAAAGGGAAAGAGGCAGGCCCTGATGAATGGAGAATCAAGTCTGAAAAAGAAGAATCAGTCCTTAAGAGTTTCAAAAAGGTTATTAACGTTGACGGGCTTGATGGTCTCTTCATGAAAAATCTCGATCATCCCGTATGGGTAACGACGGCTGATGAAAGATGCCTTTCCTGTTCAAACTGCGTTATGGTCTGTCCTACGTGTTTCTGTTTTGACCTTGTAGATGAAATGAGTATGGATCTCAAGGAGGTAAGAAGGATAAGACAATTGGATGCATGCCAGGATTTGAGGTTTGCAGAGGTTCATGGTGGAAATTTCAGGCTGAGACGGGCGTCTCGACTCAGGCAGTTTGTAATACATAATTTAAACTACACAAATCAGTACAGCGTAATAAAAACTGTTGGTTGTGGCAGATGCATAACATGGTGTCCTACAAAGATTGATCTCACAGAGATGGCAAAAGAGATCCAGAGGAGTTCCATCAAATGAAAACCTCTCTTTTACCATTAAGGGCAGTTATTACAGGCATACAAGGAGAGACAGAGGATGTTAAGACATACAGTCTTTCCCTTGAGGGTTCTTCATACAGTGCAAAACCGGGACAGTTTAATATGGTTGGATATCCAGGAGTCGGGGAAGCTCCCATATCGTTAAGCTCAACCGTGTCTGAAGGCAGATTCCAGCATACCATCAGAACGGTTGGAAAAGTAACGAAGTTCATCGAAAGGTTCAAGGAAGGGGATGAGATATATCTTCGAGGACCTTATGGGTCATGCTGGCCTTTAGAAGATGCTATGGGAAAAGATATCCTGCTCGTTGCAGGCGGTGTTGGCATTGCACCATTAAGACCTGTGGTGCAAGAAATTTTACAGAGGAGAGATTCTTACGGGAAGGTCACACTGATTTATGGTTCGAGGAGTCCTGATAATATGCTCTTCATGAATGAGTTCGATATGTGGAGAAAAAACATCGAAATATTCTTAACTGTTGATGAAGTTCCTCCTCATATGAAATGGGATTATGATATAGGCCTTGTGACACAAGGCTTAGACAAGGCAAGGCTCAATCCTATAGTGACCCTTGCTTTCATCTGTGGACCTGAGATCATGATGCACTTCATCTCAAGAGGGCTTTTCATAAGAGGATTCCTTCCTTCAAGGGTTTATGTTTCTCTTGAGAGGAGGATGAAATGTGGTATAGCCCAATGTGGCCATTGCCAGCACGGTAGCAAGTTTGTCTGCAAAGATGGGCCTGTTTTCATTTATAGAGATGTAAGCAGATTACCTGACGGTCTTCTTTAAGACGGTATCGAAGAGCTGAACATACCTATTGCGGGCATAATAATTTCCATCGTGTCAATTTTCATGACTAAAATCTATGTCATAGGCATTGGCTACAAATCCCTTGATAAGAGGGAACGTAAAATTATTTATAACTCTGAGATTATCCTTTCCTCCGGCAGACTCTTCGAGGTCTTCAAAAGATATAAAGAGTTCGGGAAAGTAAAAGAGAAAGTACTCGTTATTGACACTGTAGATGAGACAATCGAATTCATAAAGTCTAATATCAGCGAACATGAAGAAAATATTATAACAGTTCTTGCCTCTGGAGACCCTTTATTCTTCGGCATAGGGAGAAGAGTCATT
>Ga0129298_10000966_pt1 | contig 11937 bp, 10 predicted proteins | sample I19B2metaG_FD_94707 | JGI IMG/M metagenome (GOLD analysis project Ga0129298, IMG submission 94707) | Lake sediment bacterial and archeal communities from Gulf of Boni, Indonesia to study Microbial Dark Matter (Phase II) - ​I19B2 metaG | ecosystem: Environmental > Aquatic > Freshwater > Lake >... | reverse complement strand
TGGATACACCTCACGCCGGAGAGCCTGGATTTATGCTTTCGGCCCTCCACTTCAGGAAGCGAAACCGTGCCGCTGTCACCGACACTTATATCCAGGACATTTCCTTTCCGGTTCACATATACTGCTATCTCACGGTTTATCCTCCCGGTCAGCTCTGCTATTTTACATGACAGTTGCTGAGGGACAAAATCATTTTTATCTATTTCAATTTCATAAATCCCTTCTATTTCATTCAATACCGATTCCTTGAGGGAGTCCAGGTTGCCGTTGATATTTATTTATATCACCCCAATTAGATTTTTCCCTTTCTCATATTGCATTTTTTCCATTTTGCATTTATAATATCTTTATACCCCATGGGGGTATAAAGATATTAAGGAGGTATAATAATGAAAAAAGTAATTAAGGACAATAATCTGTGCGACAATGCACCCTACTGCGGAGCAAAGCGTTTCTGCCCGACAGAAGCGATAATATATGATTCCGGCATTCGCCAGATAGTTATTGATGAGGATAAATGCATCGGCTGCGGAAAATGTGTGCGTGCATGCCCTCATTATGCACTTTCAATAGCGGAAAAATAGAATTCAGCGCACACCGGTTGAGCCAAATCCTCCCCCTCTGTCCTCTCCTATGGCCTTTACCGAGTTAACTATCTGGAAGCTTATTCGGGGTACTGTCTGAAGCACAAGTTGTGCTACTCTGTCGCCCCTTTTGATTTTGTAGGTTCCCTTCCTGTTACCCTTGTTTTCTATGGACAGTGGCTCCGGGTCGGAAGCTTTGCACTGCTCCGAAGTATTGGTCATAATAACACCCAATTCGTCCCTGTATCCGCTGTCAATAGTGCCTGGCGAATTGGGAAGCCTGAGCGGTGTTTTCAAAGACAGGCCGCTTCTGGGTCTTACTTGAATTTCATAGCCTTCCGGGATTGCCAGTTTGATTCCTGTAGGAATTATAACTGTTTCTCCCGGCCTTATGACAACATCCTCTGCCGCATAAACATCCATTCCTGCATCTCCCGGATTTGCGTATGCCGGCAATACTGCTCCATCCCTGCAGATTTCAACCTGAATTCCCACAACCTTGTCCATAATAAAACCTCCTCCTGGTGCTTTTTAACATAACAGATATAGTTATCAGACTCCCCTGAAATAATGCCCTTTTGTAAACCCCCGGGATTTGATACGTTCAATGAGGCTGCCATATTTCCCGGCTGCCCGGGCATATCCGTTTTTTACGGCTTCTCTATGCATATTGACTATTTCGGCCGTTTCATCAAACCCCTCATCTGTAATGTCTATCCTTACCCTGTCCACCCCCGAGTCCCGTATCTGATCAAGGCTTTCCAGAGTCAGCAGCACATTTGAATTGAATATGGTGCTTCTGCAGTCAATTTTATCACACAGCAGCGGGAATTCCATTCCCATCCTGTCCTTTAGCCTGTAATTCCCTTTGCCGCACGGCATACTGCACTTGCTGCAGCTGCTGAAGTTACCCTCGGTTGAGCCGGCCGGACAGTATTCGCTGGTCATCAACGGCAATCTGCCGTAAACTATGGCTTCTGTCATAAACCCAGGTTTTTTACCCAGCCTGTTGATCTGTTTCAGATTGAGCTCCGGCGAAAGTACAGCGCCTTCCAGCTTAAGTTCTGCAAGCTCCTCCATTGCAAAGCTGTTTAAGACATTCAGAGGATAATCCCCCATTATCCTGAGAGATTGCAGACTCTTTAAATGCTCCAGCAAACCGAGGCTGCCTGCAAGCACACCTTCAATTCCGAATTCCTCCAAAAGCCTGATATTTGCTTTTATCAGCCCATCGTAATTCCCCCTTGTTATTGAAGGAAACCGCACATAAACCTCACAGCCCTTTTCCCTGCATGTTGAAAGAAGTGTCGGAACCTTTTTATTCAGCAAGGCATCAAAAGGAATATATATTCTGTCTGCTTCCAAATCTCTGAAATCACAGCTGTCCTTAATACTGTAAAACAGTACAGATATCTTTACATCTTTAATCATGTTTCGACTGTTTCCCGGGAAATGCAACATTTTCTCCGTTCTTTCCAGGCAGTCATCAGAAATATTTCTGGAGTATTTGACAGCACGTTTTTGTTCCAATTCATCCAGCGCATTTCGCCTGATATTGTTGATTTCGCTGACCGGAACAGAGATATCTTCATCCAGTTCAATATCTATATCCTTAAAGTGGAAGGGCGTGGAGCCTGTTTTGTTTAACTGTTCCAACACACGTTCTACAGTCAAAGGCCTTTTGACTGCCTTTTCAGGTATATAACCGCCCGAAGACGTGATTTCATTCCCTGCTTCATCAGATACTCTTAAAGTGACGGGCAATTCAGACTTTAATGTTATTTTCCCATTAATGAATATCTTCTTAAAGTTTTTGCCTGAATATGTCTCTTTTGCAATTTCATTCAACATCCTGTCAGATGTTTTGTAGACCTTGTTCCCTTTGGCTACCCGGCCCTTTATACTGCCTATGTCAACAATGCTGTTTTTAAGCGCCGTATCTACTCTCTTTCCATTAAGCCTGATCTCACTCACCAAAGCTCCGGGGCTGTCATTCTCACCGTTCCATACCTCAACTCCGTCTCCAAGGGCCAGATCTTCTTCCAATTTTATTCTGACTGAATTGCTTGTCCTATCATAAGACATGGTTTCACCCAGGTATATGCCCCAGTTCTTGGGTTTTTCAAAGCACATCATGTCCCTTCCGGTCTTTCCGTTCAAATACCCTTCTGAAAAACCACCTCTGTTGAATACCTGGCTCAAATCCCTCAGGTCCTTTGCATCGATACCCTTTTTCCCCGGGTTATTCCTGTCATCCGGCATGGAATCCAGATATTTTCTGTATATTCTCACTACAGTAGCTACATATTCCGGACTCTTCATCCTTCCTTCTATTTTGAGAGCCTTTACTCCTGCCTCTTTGATTTGTCGGAGCTGATTTACAGAGCATAAATCCTTCGGGCTTAAAAGGTATCCGGCTGTTATAGTCTCCCTGCGCTTTCGGCTATCCTGTGATTCCCGGACCAATTCATAGGGAAGCCTGCAGGGCTGGGCACATTTGCCTCTGTTGCCGCTTCTGCCGCCGATTATGCTGCTCATCAGGCACTGCCCCGAATAGCTGACGCACAAGGCCCCATGCACAAATACTTCTATTTCAAGTGATGTGTTTTCTGCAATATGCCTTATCTCCTCAAGTGACAGTTCCCTGGCCGGCACAACCCTGCTGAAGCCAAGCTTTTCAAGGGTCCTTACCCCTTCAAGGTTGTATACCGTCATCTGGGTGCTTGCATGCAGACCAAGGTCAGGAAGTGACTGCCTGAGAAGTCCTGCAAGTCCCAAATCCTGGACTATCACGCCATCTATACCCGCAAGGTATGCCTCCTCTGCAAAAGCCATGGCATCCTTTATCTCATCATCCAAAACAAGTGTATTCAATGCAAGATAGATGTTTACACCCCTTACATGGGCATAATCCAGGGCTTTTTTCAATTGTTCGCCATCAAAGTTCGATGCAAACTGCCTTGCATTAAAAAGCCTGCCGCCAAGGTAGACAGCATCGGTACCGTTTTCAACTGCTGCAACAAACGCTTCCCAGCTCCCGGCGGGAGCAAGCAGCTCTATTTTTCTTTTCATATTTCTCTCCATTACATTCAACTCCTCCAATCCCTTCCCGGAGGAAAAATAATCAATTGTTATCCTATTCCAAAAAGCCTCAAAACAGCGGGCATGATATCAAGCAGTGAAGCAATTTCAATTTTCATTCCTTCCGGAAGCCTGCCTGAAACAACCGTCGGAACCTTGTTGCAGGTATGGGTTTTAACGGTTATATCCTCTATGTTTCCATGATCGCTGGTAATAAATATTATATCCTTCTTTATATCAGCAATTCTGAACAGCTCACCCAAAAATGCGTCAAGCAGTTCGATTTCCTTGACTGCAAGTCCCATATCCATCTTATGGCCTATTATGTCGGACAAAAAATGCTCGTAGAGGGTAAAGTCATAATCCCTGCTTATCCTGTACAGCCTCCGTGCAGCCTCAACAGGAGTGATCACCTGCACATCATAGCCGCTGTCCGCAATTATCCGGCCTGTGATATCATGGTATATCCCTCTGCCTTTCACAAAATCACCGACATTCCTGAATTTCATCCCGCACGAGAGTGCCATGACTGTGGTGACCGAGGGGCGAAGCCTTCTGTCTTTCTGAACATGGAGGTTATTCAGGTACTCATCCCTGTATACATTTGAATAAGTTACTTTAAAGCCGTTCTCTGTAAGGGTTTTAAAGATATTTCCCTGATTTATTATGTTTTTCAGGGTAATGGTTGGCTGTCCGTTCAAATGCCTTCCCAATACAGAAGCTCCATTCACCCCTGTAAAAATGGCGGTTTGACCTGTTGCGCTCTGCGGAAGGCCAGGTACTCCCAGACATGCGTCTGTGGGGAATACGGATTCACTGTCCAGCATCTTCCTTATATGCGGTGCATCAGCTGCATATATCGGATTTTTTGCCGGGTCCTTTTCTCCAATTCCAAATCCGTCTATAAATATAAATATAATTTTCATACTATCCACACCATAAAAAACAGGACTCATGAGCCCTGTTCCTCTTTTTTGTCCTGATTATGGGTACCTGTATCATCCCTGCTTTTGAAAAATACCTTCCATATCAATTCAACCAGCTCAATCAATCCTTTCAGCCTGCCGAGAACATCATTCTTTATTGTATGGGCTGTCGCTGCTGTCATCTCAACAGTCTCTCCGATACTGTGAATCACCTCTTCGACAACCCTGATATTGTTTTTTCCGGCGCTGGTAATCTCTACAATGTTTGCCGATATTTCAGGGAGTGTTTTTATTGACTTGTCAATCCCTTCCTTATTATCATAGAGCAGTGTCCTTATTATATTTACGCTTTTGTTCAGATTCCTTATAAATATAATCAGGTATATGCAAACTGCACAGATCAATATGAACAACACCAGTAAAGCAAGTTCCTGCCATGTAACATAATTCACAATACTTCAAACCACCCTTCGTAATCCAGGCACTATTACTTTATTCTTCATATGTTTTATAAATGCCGAATTCAATGGAGCAGGCCTATTCATTCCATAAACTTTGATACCTTATCAAACGAATTCCTGACCTCATTGAGTTCAGCTTCGCGTTTAGCCAGTTCAAGCTGCAGGCTTGTACATTTACCGGTCAGCAGCCCCCGTTCCTCTTCAAGACTCCTGTTCTCTGCTTTCAGCTTTTCAAGCTCTTCCTGTATGCGTTTAAGTTCCTTTTTCAAAATGGATTCATTCTCATGGGCCTTGAAATAATCGTCTGCAACATTTATTGCAGTGAGTACAGCTACCATGGAAGTGCTGAGTTTACTGTTGGTCCTTGTTATTTCATTCATTTTCTTATCGATGTATAATCCGACTCTCTGTATGTACTCATCTGTTTCAATGCCTACCAAAGTGTAGTCTTTCCCTGCTATTCTGACATCCACCTTGTTTTTTGCCGCCACAGGAATCACTCCTTTACAAAATCCCGGTTCAATCATTCTTCAGGTTTCCATCTTTTAAAAACCTTAAGAATCAACAGTTAAATACTTTAAGAAGAAATTTCATGTATTCTGATGTTCGATAAAATAGTATTATTAGACGCATTTTCCTATATTATACTATATTCCTCCAAAAAAATCATTTGTTTTATTTTAATCCCTTTTCAACACAATGCTCAATCTTAAGGAATATAAACCGCAGGGAAAGATACTTTCACCATTCAATTTCAGCTGTCTATAGTAAAATTTGCTCGGCATCGAGCCTCGCAAACTTTTGTCTTCACATGTTGCAGACCTAATTAAAAGAGCTTCTGCAATTTATACCTGCAAAAGCCCTCTTACAAAAATAAAGTTTATCTTCATATGCTGCAGACCTGGTAACTTGTCATTTCCGGCCGGCAGTTCCATCTTCTTTTTCTTCCGTATCTTCTGTTTCAGTTATGATTTCTTCCTCAATCAGGGTATCTTCATCTATCTCGGTGTTAATAATCTGAACCGCTTCATCATATCTGTGTGCAGGCACCATCACTTCTATCCCTGCCATCGGTACACCTACAAATCTGTCTACACCTATGGACCTCATGGTAACGGGTATATTGCCTGTTTCAAGCAGTCCTGCCATCAGTTCGTATTCAATCTCATTCGCAACACTGGTAAGGTGTACCCACTCTTCATTATCGGTATTCTCTGAATCCGGATACCTGTATCCGCACCCGGGACATTCCATATCATCATTTTTAAGGCTCTGCCTGCAATTTGGACATTCCTTCACAGAAAACACCTCGCTTTTAACTTTATAGTATAATACTATGTTATACAAAGCCAAAAAATATGCTCCTTCAGGAGCATATTTTTTGGTCAATTTATTTATTCGTCATCTTCATCCTCTGTCATTGTCTTCTTTGCTTCCTCAATTATCTTCTGGGCAACATTTGCAGGTGCTTCCTCGTAACGTTCGAACCAGAGCTTGAAATAGCCTCTTCCCTGGGTCATAGACCTTAAATCGTTTGCATATTTGAACATTTCAGACTGCGGCACATCTGCCACAACCTGCTGAATTCCTCCATCCTGGGGATTCATTCCAAGTATCCTGCCTCTGCGTTTGTTCAAATCTCCAATTATATCTCCCATGTAACTGTCGGGTATGTATACCTCGACATGAGCTATCGGCTCCAGCAAAGTGGGCGAAGCCATGGGTAACCCTTTCTTGTAAGCGAGGCGGGCGGCAATTTTGAAAGCCATTTCCGATGAATCAACATCATGGTAGGATCCATCAACAAGAGTTGCCTTCAGATTCACTACCGGATATCCTGCAAGGACTCCTTTGCTTATAGCTTCTGAAAGGCCCTTTTCAACTGCCGGGAAGTACTGCCTCGGCACGGCACCTCCGAATATTTTTTCTTCAAATGTAAGCTCTTCCTTCTGACCAGGCTCGAACTCTATCCATACATGGCCATATTGTCCATGCCCACCTGACTGCTTCTTGTGTTTTCCTTCCACCTTTACCTTCTTCTTTATGGTTTCCCTGTAAGGAACTTTAGGATCGACCAGGTTGACAGAAACACCGAACTTTGTCTTCAATTTGCTGACAATAACGTCCAGGTGCTGTTCACCTACACCGGAAATCAGAGTTTGGTGAGTTTCTGTATTCAAAGTTACCTTGAATGTCGGATCTTCATCCTGCAGCTTGTGCAAGCCGGAACTGATTTTTTCCTCATCGCCCTTGGCCTTCGGCTCAACAGCAAGAGACAATGCCGGTTCGGGGAATTCTATCTTGTCAAGAACTATTTGTTTTGACTGTTCACATAGTGTGTCATTCGTATTTGTATACTGCAGCTTCGCTATAGCACCAATATCGCCTGCAATAAGTTTATCGACAGGCAGCTGCTTTTTCCCGCGCAGCATGAATATCTGTGCAACCTTTTCAGGCTTTTCCACCGTAGTATTGAATACTGTTGAATCTGTCTTCATAGTACCGGAATAAACCCTGAATATGGAAATCTTGCCTACAAACGGGTCTGCAATGGTCTTGAAAACAAGTGCAGAAAGGGGTTCTCCCGCCTTTGCCTTAAATTCGACAGTATCTTCGCTTCCGGGTTTTTTACCTTTGACAACGGTTCTGTCCTCGGGTGACGGCAAATATTCAACAATCGCATCCATCAAAGCCTGGACGCCAATGTTGTTCAAAGCTGAACCGAAAAATACGGGAACGATTGAACCGTCGGAAATCCCGAGGCATAATCCCTTATGCAATTCTTCAGGAGAAAACTCTTCCCCTCCGAAGAATTTTTCCATAAGGGCTTCATCGGTTTCGGCTACCGCTTCGTTCAAAGCATCCCTTATGGCGGCAATTCTATCATTTAAACCGGAAGGAATCGCTGTATCCACCAGCTTATCCTTATCGAATTTTTTCGCCTTCATATTAATTACATCTACCAACCCGACAAACTTGTCATTCTCAACTATTGGCAGTTGAAAAGCTATAATTCCCTTACCAAAAGTATCGTTCAGCTGATCAAGCACCTTTGAGAAATTTGCATTTTCTTCATCCATTTTGTTTACAAAGAACATTTTAGGTATGTTGTTCTCTTTTGCATTATCCCATGATTTTTCGGTACCAACCGAAACTCCGTTTTTAGCGGAAACAAGTATCACAGCTCCATCAGAAATCCTTATTCCCTGCTTGACCTCTCCTACAAAATCAAAATATCCGGGAGTGTCAATAACGTTGATTTTGTGGTCCTTCCATTCGCATGGTGCTATCGCTGTACTTATGGAGATTTTTCTTTTGATTTCTTCAGGGTCATAGTCTGAAGTAGTAGTTCCGTCCGCTACCTTTCCAAACCTGTCAAGAACCCCGGTATTAAACAACATCGCTTCTGCAAGAGTTGTCTTACCGCCTCCGCCGTGTGCCATCAGGCATACATTGCGTATTTTGTCTGAGGTATAGTCTTTCATAAAAATTCCCCCTTTAATTAGTACTTTAATCGTAGCTATAACTGCTTATTCGATATATTATGATGCCTTAAAATAAGGAAAATAATTCATAAATCAAACAATTTATGGCTACAATAGCAAAGCAGTGCTTCAAAACCAGTTTTTGCTTTTGAAGATCAGGGAATTTTCAAAAGCATTGCTCTTGAAACACCTGCTTATAAACCAGGATGATGAAATAGTGTCAAAATTGCAGTATCTTTTGCAATCATCACACTATAGTTCTAAGAGATATAAATACTATTCTATTTTTTTTGAATATATCCTTTTTTTTATTACATTTTTTTAAAAAAAGTTAACATGAAAATAACAGCTCCTCCTATAAGCACATCATATTACTTCATATCGCTTGACAATTCAATTTACTCATTGTAAATTTAAATAAATATGAACCAGGATTTTCTCGGTCTTATGTATTACGGTAGAACGGCAAATAATAATTTGGAGTGCATGCCGCCATATGTGAGCGGCACATGTAGAAAGGAAGAAAAGTCATGATTATTGTTATGAAACCCGGCTCCCAGGAAAGCGACGTCAATGAGATTTCAAGAGTCCTGGAGTCTTTAGGCCTTGGTGTTCACATCTCAAAAGGAACAGAAAGAACAATTATAGGGGTTATTGGTGATAAGAGGGTTTTAAGCGATGTACCCCTGGAGCTTATGCCCGGTGTCGAAAAACTGGTTCCCATCGTTGAATCCTATAAGCTTGCAGGCAAAACCTTCAAGCCGGAGGCAAGCATTGTTGATGTGAATGGAGTAAAAATCGGCGGAAAGGAACTTGTCATCATGGCAGGCCCCTGCGCGGTAGAGAGCCGCGAGCAGATTCTTGAAGCTGCTGTCGCGGTTAAAAAATCAGGAGCACAGTTCCTTCGCGGCGGAGCATTCAAGCCCAGAACATCCCCATATGCATTTCAAGGCCTTGAAGAGGAAGGCCTGAAGCTTCTTAATGAGGCAAAGGAATTGACCGGACTATTGATTATAAGCGAGGTTACAAGTGAAAGGGCTGTTGAAATAGCCGACAAATATGTTGACATGTTTCAGATAGGTGCCCGGAACGTTCAAAATTTCCAACTGCTGAGAGAAGTCGGCCGCAGCGGCAAGCCTGTACTGTTCAAACGCGGTCCGTCAACGACAATTGATGAATGGCTGAATGCTGCGGAGTATATAATGAGTGAGGGTAATTACAATGTGGTTTTATGTGAAAGAGGAATCAGAACCTTTGAAACAGCCACAAGGAATACTCTTGACATAAGTGCCGTTCCTGTTGTGAAAAACTCAAGTCATTTGCCAATAATTGTGGACCCGAGCCATGCTGCAGGAAAAGCGCAGTATATAGCCCCGTTATCCAAAGCTGCCATAGCTGCGGGAGCGGATGGGTTAATCATAGAAGTTCATCCCAATCCCAGGTGCGCATTGTCAGATGCGGCACAACAACTGACTCCACAAAGCTTTGACGACCTGTGCAGGGATATCGGTCAACTTGCCGGGTTGTTGGGAAGAGAGTTCAGATATGGAAAAGGAGAATAGACGCACAGGCTTTGAAAACCCCATCAGCTCAAGGCAGAGAAGGTAACCATTATAGGTCTTGGACTCATCGGAGGTTCCCTTGCCAAAGCTCTCGGAGAGCGACTGGGTGTATCCGATATTACTGCAATCGATAAGGACATGGCTTCCATTGAAAAAGCCGTCAGTGACAGGGTAGTAGCCCGTGGTTTTGTTGAGCTGAATGATTATGTATGGAATTCGGATATAATTTTCATATGCACACCTGTAAAGCTTTCCCTGGAATATATCGGCATGCTGTCCGGAAAGGTGGGGCAAAATTGTATAGTGACTGATGTCTGCAGCACAAAGGGTGAAATCATCGGATATGTCAACAGCATACAGGGATCCTTCTGTTTTGTCGGCGGGCATCCAATGGCAGGCACTGAGAAAAGCGGATATTCGGCAAGCCTGCCACATCTTTTTGAAAACGCCTACTATGTTTTAACCCCCAGCGCATCTACCAGTGAGAGTTGTATTGATTTTATGTCCGCTCTTACCGGAAGGATCGGGGCCATACCCATACAGCTGGGCGCAGATGAGCATGACAGGATAACAGGTGGGATAAGCCATGTCCCCCATGTTGTAGCTTCAGCCCTCGTGAACCTGGTGCGGGGCATGGACAATTCGGATACTGCTCAGCTGTTGGCAGCAGGCGGTTTTAAGGACATCACCAGGATAGCCTCATCTAATCCGTCCATGTGGGAAAACATAGTAAGAAGCAACAAATATCATGTCAAAAAGCTTTTGGAGGATTATATCGTGATACTTGATAAATTCATCTCTGCTCTGGATAAGGATGATTATCTTTCAATCCACGGATATTTTGAAACAGCAAAGATTTACAGAGATTCATTTGTCTCAAACAACAAAAAGGGACTAATACCGCCATTGTCCGAAATAATCGTCGATGTAGTGGACAAACCCGGTATAATAGCCGAAATCGCAACAATACTGGGAGCAAACGGGGTTAATATTAAAAACATCAATGTATCAAACAGCAGGGAGTTCGAGCAGGGCTGCCTGCGGATTACGCTGTCAGATGCGGAGAGTATGAGAAAAGCTTTTGATTTGCTGCAATGTACGGGACACAAGGTATATAAAAATTAAAGGCCCTGCGCTGCAGGGTCTTATCTTTTTTGCTTCTTTTCGATTTTCTGACTCTCTTTTATCATTTTCTCGTTAAGTTTATAACCTAAAACCATCAATCCATCACTTAAGTGTACATTCTCAATTATCACATCATGATGCAGCTTGAGATCCATAGGTGAAAAATTCCAAAGTCCCTTTATACCCAGTCGGGCTGCCCTGTCAGCGACAGTGGGCGTTTGATCATGGGGAACGCAAAGCATTGCTATGTCAACCTTTGTACTCTTTACAAACTCATCCAGAGTATCCAGATGCATGATCTCTATGTCTCTGATCTTCTTTCCTATAACATTGGGGTTCACATCAAATATGCCGACAAGCTTGTAACCCCTCTTCTCGAAATTGCCATAGTTGGATAAAGCCTGCCCCATATTACCTGCGCCAATAATAATAGTCTGGTAATTGTTGTTCAATCCCAGAATTTTCCCGATCTCTTTATAAAGGAATTCCACATTGTAGCCATAACCCTGCTGCCCAAAACCGCCAAAGCAATTTAAATCCTGGCGGATCTGTGAAGCTGTTATCCCCATTCTTACGCTTAATTCCTTTGAAGAAGTACGTGTAATATCCATTTTCAGCAAATCATAAAGATATCTGTAATACCTTGGCAATCGCTTAACAACGGCAATTGAAACCTTTTTCTTTAAATCCATCAAAAATATACTCCTCGAAAG
>Ga0129298_10000965_pt1 | contig 11937 bp, 11 predicted proteins | sample I19B2metaG_FD_94707 | JGI IMG/M metagenome (GOLD analysis project Ga0129298, IMG submission 94707) | Lake sediment bacterial and archeal communities from Gulf of Boni, Indonesia to study Microbial Dark Matter (Phase II) - ​I19B2 metaG | ecosystem: Environmental > Aquatic > Freshwater > Lake >... | reverse complement strand
CTTTGCTCGTGTTTATGCCGCAGTTCACTATCCTCTGGATATAATAGGCGGAGCAGCAATTGGGATACTCACCAGCCTCTTTTGCATGAAGATATTATTTCCCTTCGTTGAGCCCCTCCCCACCCTTATTCTCAAGCTAGCCAGAAAATTCTGTCTTGCCTAAAACTTTCAACAGGGCTACTATCAGATAATCATATGCGGGGAATATCGGCAAGGAATACAAAGATAAAAGGAGTTATATTTGACCTTGATGGCACCCTCATTGATACCCTCGAGACCTATACCCGGGCTTTCAACCAAGGAATTCTCAGATTCAACCTAGCCCCAATCTCTAAGGAAAAACTGGCTACTTTCCTGAACCGGGCTCTACCTCTAGAGAAGATACTCCTAGAACTGTTTCCCATCCCCTTTGAGGAAAAGGAGGTACAATTCAAGTGCCTTGGAGAAATACAAAAGGCTTATACTGATCTAGAAAGGGAGAATGTACCCTTGAAACCGGGCGTAGAGGAGGTCCTCCCCAAACTGAGAGAGATGGGGCTAAAGATAGGCATTGTTACCGCAAGAACGACTTCAGGTGAAACCAAATGGCGAGAGCTTCGTCGCCTCGGCATCAACCATTTTATCGATGCTATGGTCACCGGGGCAGAAGCAGAGCGGAAGCCAGCTACCGGATCCCTGATGGAATGCATCAGACAGTTAGGGCTATCTCCCGCCGAGTGTGTCTTAGTTGGGGATTCCCAGGCTGATATTATCACTGGCAAAGCAGCCGGGGTAATAACCATTGCCCTTCCCACCGGAGTAGCCACCGTAGAAAACCTCTCCCAGGAGAACCCGGCGGCTATTATAAACAATTTGACCGAGCTCCCCCGCTATATTAGCCAACTCATTTAGAAGCTGATCGAAATTAGAAGGGGCATGAGGAAATAGGAAACAAGCCAATCTGAGGCTAGTTTCTACTTCCCTTGTACTAAAGAGAGAAACTCAGCTCTAGTGGCTGCTTTGCGGCGAAAGAGACCCCTAGTAGCTGAGGTAATAATATTACTCCCCGGTTTTTTGATCCCCCGCATAGTCATACATAGGTGCTCCGCCTGGATTACTACCGCCACACCATCAGGCTGAATGGCTTCCAAGATAGCTTCAGCAATCTGAGTAGCCATCCGCTCTTGAAGTTGCGGGCGCTTAGCCACAATTTCCACTACCCGGGCTAGCTTACTGGCACCAACAACCCGACCGCTAGCATTAGGGATATAGCCTACATGGACTACCCCATAAAAGGGAAGAAGGTGATGCTCACACATGGAATAAAAGGGAATGTCCTTTACTATCACCATTTCCCGATGCCCCTCTTCAAAGCCAACAATGAGTTCCTCTTTCGGATCCTTATCTAGCCCACTAAAGAGTTCGGCATACATCTCAGCAATACGCCGTGGGGTACCGGCTAAACCCTCTCGTTTCGGATCCTCACCAATAGCTTCAATGATAGAGAGTACTGCCTGCTCAATCCTCGCTTGGTCAACCACTCACGTCCTCCTTCAATGTGGGAACTCTTATAGTAGTTTCCCATAGGTGGAAAGGGATAGACCCCTCCTCACCATGGATAGATTTTTCTTTCAAACAAAGTGTCCGTCCATCATTTTAAGGTATCTGGTGGCTATCTCAGCAATTCCCGGGTTGTGGGTAACTATGATAATGGATGTGCCGTAATCGCTATTCACCCGCTTAAATAAAAGGGCAATCTCCTGAGCTATCCTTGAGTCTAGGTTTCCCGTGGGCTCATCGGCAAATAATATCGTCGGGTTATTGGCTAAAGCCCGAGCTATACCAACCCGCTGATTCTCACCAGCACTTAGCTCTCGTGGCTTGTGGTGTATCCTCTTTGGTAAGCCAACCCAGGCTAGTAACTCGGTGGCTCGCTTTATCTGCTCTTTCCTAGCCACCCCAGCCATCTCCATAGGGAGCATCACATTCTCCAGCGCGGTTAGGACAGGTATTAGGTTAAAGTTTTGGAATACGAAGCCAGCCTTTCTCAGTCGCAATTGATCTAGTTGAGACTCCTTCAACTTCGATATATCTTGACCTTCAAAAAGTATTGTCCCGCTAGTCGGGCGATCGATACATCCGATGAGGTTGAGGAGGGTAGTCTTGCCTGAGCCTGAGGGACCCATAATGCTGATAAATTCACCCCTGGTTATCACCAGGTCAACATCGTCAACGGCCTTAATCTCCTCACCACCCATAACATATATTTTAGATAGGTGGTTAGTTTCTATTACCTTATTATTCATATCGAAGCGCCTCCACAATATTCACCTTGGATATTCTCCAGGCTGGATATAAACCAGCTAAGGCTCCAATAAGCAAAGCAATCACCAATCCAGTACCAAAAATACGAGGACTCACTATAGCCTCAAGGAAAGTTACTCCAGCGAGTTTCGCTATAGCATAGGTGATGAGCTTAGATAGGAGCCAACCGCCAAGGCAGCCCAAGCCTCCCGCTATGAGGCTAATTATCAGCGATTCAGTCACAATTAAGCGGAATATGCTTCTTCGAGAAGTGCCTATGGCTCTCATGGTGCCGATCTCTTTTGTCCGCTCACTCACTGCCATCAGCATGGTAGATAAAATAAACAGGACACCGATCAGCAGAGCGATAGAGGCTACACTGAAGTGGATAGCTCGAGCCGTTGATAAGAAGTCAGTCATCTTGCCCAAAAGTTCTTCCATTGTTTGAGCCACTACTCTTGGCGAACTAGAAGCAAAAGCATTAGTAATCCCCGTAGCTGTCTCCTCTGCTTTGTCCGGGTCATCCACTCTAACCGCAGCACTAGTGATTTTTTCTGGCTCTCCATATATTTCCTGCAAAGCTTTAATTGGAGCATAAGCAATCATATCATCAAAGCCACCGCTGGGTTTTAAAACACCCACCACTTCAAAGAGCTGTTCACCCACCTCTAAAATACCCCTTACCTCCAAACCTTGTGCTTCAGCCACTGTCGAACCAATCACCACCACCTGTTCATCCCCCTCCTGCAAGAGGCGCCCCCGCTCCACTTCAAGAAAAGGTCTCAGGTCAGTTAGAAATGCTGGCGTAACCCCATTCAGGGCAATAAAATCTTTCATTGAGCCACCGGTTCGGTATAGGCTCTGGGAAAACACCGGGTAGACAGCCTCTACATTGCTTATACTTTGAATCTGGCTGCAGTAATCTTCAGGGAATCGGGCTCCGTAGGACTCTATCATGGGCATAGGAAGCCCAGCCACCTCCTCAGGCAGAACGAAGATATCTTCCCTCCGTTCCTGGACAGATTGGTTGACGGAGGTCATAAATCCCTCGGTAATGCTGAGTAAACCGACAGTGAAACTGATAGCAACGGTAACCCCCAGGATAGTAAGGATGGTGCGCGTGCGGCGTCTAGTGAGGTTCTTAAGCGCCAGTTTAAGCACTCCAGCGTCTCCCATAGACCTGACGATCGAGGCGGCGCAAGGTGTCCTTTAAGGTGGTGAGGTACAACTCCCCACTAAGGTAAAGAGCAGGGTTAAATCGAGCCACATCCAGCAATCCCTCAGAGGTGAAAGCCTCCTCCAGTACATGGGTTGCGACAATTTCACCTATCAGCCACTCATGATCACCATAAGGTTTATGGTCTACCAGTTTGCACTCATAGCAGAGGTAGGCATCCTGCAAAAGGGGAGCAGCTATCTTCAGTGGCTTCTCCTTAGCAATTTGAAATCTGTGAAACTTATCCACCTCTCTCCCTTTGCTACCCCCTACTGAAGCTAGCCATTCTGCCCTCTCAAAGGGCAAGAAGTTGATCCCGAACTCCTTACTTTCCATAATTAGCTGGTAAGTGAACCTCTGTGGAGTGATGGATATACCGTAAAGAGGAGGCTTAAAAGAAATAGGGGCATGCCAAGCCACCGTCATAGCATTATCCTTGCCCTTAGCCTGAGCAGTAACGATAACTGCCAGTCGAGGATAATGATAGGAGAAACGCCCTGCTCCCTCAATGCTTGTCTTAGCCACTCATCCCCCTAGGTTTTAGATAAAAATAACAGGAAACGAGGTAAATATCAACGAAATCGCCTTGAATCTGAGTACACGCTGTTGACAAAATTAAGCCCTTAACATATAATTTGCACCATGCAAACCATTTGTATTGATGAAAATTTAGTCCTTTCCCTAATATATAGAGCTTGGTATGAATAGTGAACGAAGCCAGCTTATAGAGCACATCATCAATCAAGAGACCCGAATGTATGAGATTGTGAAGACATGGCCACAAGAGTGGCTCAGCACCAACTTAACTATGCCACAACTGAAAATCCTCTTCTTACTTTACGGAGGTGGTGCCACCTCAATGGGAGAATTAGCCGCACCTCTGGGAGTGAAATTGTCAACGATTACTGGGATTGTCGATCGCCTGGTGGAACAAGGCTTGGTTAGGCGTGGCGAGGATCCACGCGACCGTCGCTTGGTAGTCTGCCACCTCACCGAGGAGGGTCACCAAATAGTGGACCGCCTTTACCGGGCAGTACAGATACAGTTAGCGAAGGTCTTGGAAAAATTAACGCTGGATGATTTGCAGAAGATAGCCCAAGTATGGGATATCCTCTATGAGGCTATCCTAGCGGAGCGACAAGCCTCAGAGACAATACGATCCCTTTCCAAAGAAAAGGAAAACTCTGAATGACAATTTTGACCCGTATAGCCCTGTATAAAAGGTGGATAACCTTCCTGATAGTGGCGCTGATTACTGCGGGCGCCATCTTTGCGACCATTCGCCTTAAAATGGAACTGATACCGGACATTGAACTCCCGATGACCACAGTTTTGACAGTATATCCTGGAGCTTCACCCGAGGTAGTGATGGAGGATGTCACCGTGCCGGTTGAAGCTACCATCTCAGATATCCCAAAGTTAAAACACATTACCTCAACCTCAACCGAGGGTATGTCCTTTGTTTATGCCGAATTTGAATACGGCACCGATATGGACAAGGTGAACAGCCTTATCTCAGAACAGCTCAGCGAGTTAGACCTTCCGTCTGATATGCCTCGTGAAGTGCCTCAGATTGGGGAGAATCCTAAGCTCTATCCCATCAACCTGAGCATGATGCCCGTGGTAATGCTGAGCCTTTATGGAGATATTGACCCTGGCAAGCTACGGGAGATAGCTATTACTGAGGTTATGCCAAAACTAAATGATATTGATGGTGTGTTTTCTGTCTCCGTGGAAGGTGGGGATGAAAAGGTCCTGATTTCTCCAGATGCCCAAGAGATGAATGATAATGACATCCCGATGTCCTGGATCGTGAGCATTCTTAGCACGCAGCAATATGCTTCTTTAAGCGATATCGAGAATACCCCTGTAGGCGCTGGTATCATGCTCAAAGATGTGGCCAGTGTCGATATCGGTCCAGCCCCAGGAACAGCCTTAACTCACACCAATGGGAAAAACAGTGTGGGCATTGTAGTGATGAAGGACACCGAGGCAAATACGGTCGCGGTGGCTAATGCGGTAGAGGATAAGGCTAAGGAAATCGAACAAAGTCTTGGGGATAATGGGAATGAGGTAAAACTTCTCACCGTGTTCGATCAGTCAGACTACATCGAGCGTAGCATCAGTACGTTGACGCGGGAGGCGGTAATCGGTGCCATTCTGGCGGTCATTGTGATTTTTCTCTTCTTGATGACCTTGCGCGGCTCACTGGTCACTGCCATATCCATTCCCCTCAGTATCCTGATTGGCTTTTTGGTGATGTACTTTTGGGGAATAACGATTAATATCCTGACCCTGAGTGCGATGGCGATTGCCGTGGGGCGTATTGTTGATGATAGCATCGTCGTTCTAGAAGTTATATACCGTCATCTGCATCAAGGCGAGGGATTTAGGGAAGCTGCTCTTAATGGTGTCCGGGAGGTGGCGGCACCGGTTATCTCCGCGACCCTGGCTACCATAGCCATCTTCCTACCACTAGCCTTTGTCGGCGGCATTGTCGGCGAGCTATTTGTTCCCTTTGCTTTGACTATAACCTTTGCCCTGATTGCTTCACTCTTAGTGGCACTCATGGTTGTGCCTCCATTATCGAGTGTACTGGTGCCGAAAAAATTCAAGGTTGAGACAAGGGATACCTGGTATCAGCGGGCTTATACGCCGGTGCTAAAATGGGCGCTAACCCATCGTGCCCTTACCCTGGTGATTGCCGCCGTGCTCTTCTTCGGCAGTTTTGCCCTTTTACCGATTATTGGCACTTCCTTTATGCCCTCTATGGGCGAAAAGATGCTGACGGTAGAGGTTGTGATGCCACTGGGGACTGATATGAAGACCACCGCAGCAAAGGCTACCCAGGTAGAGAAACTTATTGACCCCGAAGTCAATCCCAGCGTGCAACGGTATTACACTACTATTGGCACCTCAAGTTCCCTGATGGGTGGGATGACGGCTATGCTGATGGGTGGGGGCAGTAACATTGCCTTTATAGAGGCGTATCTTGATACTCATGCTAACGCGGAAGAGGAGCGCGATAAATTGGAGCAGCTCTGCAAGGAGCTGCCTGGAGAAGGTATCATCACAGTGAGTGCCACGGATTCGATGATGGGCGGAATGGGAACAGGCTTTCAAGTTTCTATCCAGGGTGATGAGTATCTGAATGTAGAGAATGCAACATATGCACTTGGCGCCGTGTTGCAGGATGTCGAGGGATTGGTCAACATTGAAAGCGATATTGCCACTACTTTGCCCCGGCCCAACATCCAGATTGATGATGAAAAGGCTGCATCCAAGGGGATGAATAAGACTGTGTTGGAGGGTGAGATCTATGGTGCCATGATGCGAGGGGTTGAGACCCGGGCGAGTTTTGACGGCAAGACGCTCTTTGTTGAAGGGATAATGGGCAAGGTAGGCACTCCAGAGGAACTTGGAGAGCTTAGAGTTAGCGGTGGTTTATCCCAGCCGACAAAGCTGAGTGAGATTGTTACTACCACGCCAGGATTTGTAATGGAACCGACTCATATCAGCCGTGTCGACAATTACCGCGCTGCGACAATCACCGCAAGCATCACCGAGAAGAATGTCGGAGCAGTCAATCAAGCCGCCCAGGAAAAGATCAACGCCCTTTCCCCGGAGTACCCTGATGTCAAGTTCAAAATGGGTGGGGTGGCGGAGGAGATGCAAGAGTCATTCCGAGATATGTTCATCGCGATAATCATTGCTATTGCAATTGCCTATGCCGTAGTGGTAATCTTCTTCCGTTCCTTCCTCAATCCACTTATCATTATGGTTAGTCTGCCCTTAGCCTCTATTGGTGCTTTGCTGGCTCTACTTGTTACGGGGCGAACTCTAGACATCTCAGCCCTGATGGGTGTGTTAATGTTGGTGGGGATTGTCCTCAGCAATGCCATTCTGCTCATGGCTTTAGTAGAACAGCTCCGTAAGGGAGGGATGAGTACCTTTGATGCTTTAGTTCAAGGAGGACGAACCCGGCTGCGCCCTATCCTGATGACAGCGCTAGCGACCATGTTTGCCCTCATTCCATTAGCCCTCGGCTTAGAGCAGGGCGTTCTCATCGCGGCTTCGCTGGGAACAGTGGTTATCGGCGGACTATTTACCTCAACTCTGCTAACCTTGCTGGTGATACCAGTAGTTTATAGCCTCGTTGAAGGGCTACGCCGTCGTCGCCCCACTTCATAATTCTGGGGCGCTTTAACTATTCCCAGCCCAGAGCCTGTTCCACTGCACTGAGGTCAGCAGCAATCTTAGGGAAGGGGGAAATATCCTTTACTGCCATCTCAGGATCCTTTAATCCACTACCAGTCACAATGCAAACCACTCTTTTCCCGGAGAAGTCCTTCCCCTCTCGAGATAACTTAAGCAGCCCAGCCAGGGAGGCAGCCGAGGCTGGCTCCCCAAAGATGCCCTCCTGAGTAGCTAGAAGCCGGTAAGCTTCCAGAATCTCCCTGTCGCTGACACAGTCAATGGTTCCTCCTGACTCATCTCGGGCGGCGACTGCCCCCTGCCAACCAGCTGGGTTGCCAATTCTTATTGCTGTCGCTACCGTCTCCGGCTGGGAGATAACCTGACCTCGCACAATAGGAGCAGCACCCTCAGCTTCAAATCCCATCATCCTCGGGGTATGCTTTGCCTTGCCCAGTTGATAATATTCCTTAAACCCTTTCCAATAGGCAGTAATATTACCAGCATTACCTACCGGGATAAAAAGGTAGTCAGGGGCATCACCTAACTCATCTACAATCTCAAAAGCAGCCGTCTTCTGTCCTTCAATACGGTGAGGGTTAAGCGAATTGACCAAGGTAATAGGATGCTTTTGCACTAAGCCACGCACTATCTCCAGAGCCTGGTCGAAGTTACCTTGAATAGTGATTATCTTGGCTCCATAAACTACCGCCTGGGCGAACTTACCTGAGGCGATATTCCCTTGGGGAACAATGACAATAGTGCTCAGTCCCCCTACTGCCCCATAAGCTGCCGCTGAGGCACTAGTATTACCAGTAGAGGCACAAATAATGGCTTTGCTCCCTGCCTCCATGGCTTTAGCCACGGCTACTACCATGCCCCGATCCTTGAAGGAACCAGTGGGGTTACATCCTTCCAGCTTGAAATATAGCTCGCAACCTATCTCCCCCCCCAGCCTCTGCGACCTGAGCAAGGGAGTATCTCCTTCACCCAAGGTGATTCTGGGAGTAGCTGAGGTGATAGGAAGAAAAGGGCTATATTTAGCTAAGACCCCCACAACCATACTCTCCCCTAAAGGAAAGTCTCCACCTCACGCCCCTTTTCGTCCCTTTTCCGCTTGAGGTACCCTCTATCTCGGGAGCAATTTTCACATAGACGTAGCGGAGGTTTATCTTCCTCACAAATATAGCTATATCTTTCCGGATGCCTCATTACCTTACCACAGCCATCACATACCAGCTCTCCGATAACAATTAACCCAGCAATCCAAGTCGTCATCCTATCACCTACCTTAAGACTGTTTAGCAGCTCGAACTGTTGTTGCGAGGCACGAAGTGCCGAAGCAATCTCTTATTCAGCTTCTTCTCCCTTAAGGGGAGAGGTCAAGTGAGGGTGAATTCCCCTTGAGATTGTTTCGCTTCGCTCGCAATGACACACAGGAATTACTAAACATCCTCACCATTTAAGCCTTAACCTCAGTGTCCAATATGCGGATAACCTGTGTTTTTGCTTTTACCACGCTCAGCTTGTCAACTTCTTTTATCGCCAGGTGTAGATTCCGTTCTAGAGCACTATGAGTGGTTATCACAATAGGAACGAAATCTTTTGCCCTCGATTCCTTTTGGATAACAGCGGCGATACTAATATCGTGTTCAGCAAAAATTTTGCTAATCTGGGCTAAAACCCCGGGTTGATCTACTACACTAACTCTGAGGTAACATCGGGTGAGAGTATCACTTATGTTACCCAGAACTATCTCCTTTCCCACTTTAGGCATGAGCGATTTCATACCGTTAGCTATATCAAGCAAATCTTTGATCACAGCGGTGGCGGTGGGATATGTGCCTGCACCGGGAGCAACTAGCCCCGATACTATCCCGTATTCATCCTCAATTTCAATAGCGTTATCTACTCCTTCTACAGAACCCAGCAATGAATCTTGTGGTACTAACATAGGTTGAACACGCATATAACTATAACTCTCTTCCTGCTCTATCATCCCAAGAAGCTTTATTTTGTAGCCTAACTCTTTAGCATATTGGATATCATGGATAGTGACATTTCTTATTCCCTCGACAGGGAAAGCAGCCGGTGTTTTGAAGGTATTATTGATTAGACCTAACAAAATACGAATCTTACGAGCCGTATCGATACCATCTATATCTTCAGAAGGGTCACTCTCGGCATACCCCTTCTGCTGCGCCTCACAGAGTGCATCTTGAAATGACTTTCCTTCCTTTGTCATCGCCGACAAGATATAATTGCAAGTTCCATTAAGAATAGCCCGCAGTTTCTTTATTCTCTTCGTAGCGAACCGGCCTAAACTTAGTTCGTGAATAAGGGAATGACATCCCACAAAAGTGCCTCGAAAACCAACGTATTGATTTAATTGCGATGCCAAACTAAAAATCTCCGTTCCATGCTCCGCTATAAGCACCTTATTAGTAGTCACTACATCTTTGCCATTTTGAAGAGCATCGATTATTAAAGTTCTCGCCGGTTCGATACCGCCTATTAACTCAACTACAATATCCACCTCGGGATCCTTGATGACTTGTGCCAAATCGGTGCTAATGAGCTTAGAGGGAACTTCAAAGGGACGAGGCTTATCGCGATGTTTTACCACTATTTTACTTAGTTCTACCCCAGGAGCTTCTCCTCGGAGGAGAATGCTTATTACCCCTCTTCCCACATTGCCAAATCCGATAACTGCTACCTTTTTAACAGAGGGTTGCCATGCCACTTTTGCTTATTACCACCTATCTCAAATTATCGCTTTTGAACACTCTTATCTTCAATCTTAAATATGGAGTAATGCCCAAGTCTTCTTCTCCGGAGTTAGATAGCTTATTATCCATCCATTATTCTCACCCTCTGTTCTTTCCTGTTCAAGCCATTGGTCAAAAGTCTCGCCCATCTGCTCCCTGAGCTTCTCTTCCAGCAACATCGGTTCGATAAACATCTGCCTGAAGTCCTTGTCAGATAGACGCAAGGTATTAAGTAAATCTTGATATCGCTGAGCAAACTCTTCCTCGCTTTCTTCAGGATCAAAGCTCAGCAAGTCCCTCAACTCTTGTTCTACCTCATCATCACTAATATTGATATCGGATTCTTTTGCCGCTTGCCTCAACAGCTCATGCCTTTCTATCATCACTACCACCTCCTCCAGTTTCTCGCCTGACAAATCACCTCCCCAAAGGCGGAGCATTTTTACATAGTAACTCATATCAAAAACTTTGTCATTCACCTTAACTATCGGCTGGTGCCAAGGCTTGATGCGGGTATTGTAGTAACCATAACCAATTAGTCCCAAGACAGCCACAATGGTCACCAAGATTACAATCTCTATGATGCGTCGTCTCCGTCTCTCCTTTTCCCACCTTGAAAGCTGGCGCCTGGAGGTGCTTGCCTGCTTTGGCTCTGCCCTCCGTAGCGGGTTTTCAACCTTTAACTTTTTAGCCAATTCATACCTCTACGGAAGGCATCAAAATAATTAACCTTACTGTTTATCTCAGAATAGATTCTGGGAGTGTAGCAAAAGGCGGGATTACTCCCGTAGCCCAATACCGATTTTATGAATATGAGCCCAAGTATAAGGTAGTAAAGCCAGATGCCGGGCTCTCTTAATTGCCTGAGTTAAAGCTCGCTGATGTTTGGCACAATTACCAGTTCTACGTCTCGGCTCAATTGTGCCCCGATCTGAAATATAACGGCGTAGCTGGGTTGGCTCCTTATAGTCTATATAATCCACTTTTTGGGCACAAAAGGCACACACCCGCTGCCTCGGGGCATATTTTGGTTTGGCTCCCCTTCTAGTCTCTGGTCTTGGATTATTTGCCATCTTGTCTACCTTATCTATTTAAAAGGGGAGATTCTCCGCCTCCGCACCCGCCTCAATTTTAGCTTCTTCTGGCAATGGAGCAATAGCTTGCCGATCAAGGAAAATCACTCGATCAGCTACTATCTCCACTTTACTTCGCCTCTGTCCATCCTGCCCTTCCCACGCCCGTGTCCGCAGCCTGCCTTCCACATAAGCCCGCTTGCCTTTAGTCAAGAACTGGTTGCAACTCTCGGCTAACTTGTTCCAAGTAACTACAGTAAACCACTCCGTCTCTTGCTTGCGTTCCCCCTCAGGGGTGGTGAAGATTCGGCTGCAAGCGACACGAAAGGTGGTCACCGGATTTCCATTAGGGGTAAAGCGCATCTCAGGATCTGTCCCAACATTTCCAATAATCATTACTTTG
>Ga0129298_10000963_pt1 | contig 11938 bp, 10 predicted proteins | sample I19B2metaG_FD_94707 | JGI IMG/M metagenome (GOLD analysis project Ga0129298, IMG submission 94707) | Lake sediment bacterial and archeal communities from Gulf of Boni, Indonesia to study Microbial Dark Matter (Phase II) - ​I19B2 metaG | ecosystem: Environmental > Aquatic > Freshwater > Lake >... | reverse complement strand
GCAGAATTCCAGCGTGTCGGATTATCTGCGACGGTTGGAAACCCTAAGAGTGTAGCACAGTTCGTCGCCGGGGCTGGGAGATCGATCAAAGCAGTCGAGGTTCCTCTGCCCAAAGGCTATCACTACGGAGTCGAACTTCCCGCTCCAGAGGATATTGACTATGACTTAGCTCAGAAACTCCATACAACTCCCGAAGCCGCAGCCAGGATGAGAAGAATTCTTGACCTTGTAAGGAGGCATACTTCGACCCTTATCTTCGTCAACAGCCGGACCAACGCAGAGATGCTGGGATATAAACTCGGCCAAATGACATCTGACATAGCAGTTCACCACGGGTCGCTGTCCAGAGAGGAGAGAACCCTAATCGAAGACCAGTTCAAGTCTCGAAACCTGAGAGCCATCGTATGTACGAGTACGCTTGAGTTGGGCATCGACATTGGGCACGTTGACTTGGTAGTCCAGTACCTGTCGCCAAGACAGGTAAGCAGTCTCATACAGCGGGTGGGCCGAAGCGGCCACAGGCTTGACCTCGTCTCCAAAGGTGTCATCATCACAGCCTTCTCTGACGATGTCATGGAGTCGATAGCCGCCGTGAGAAGAGCCTACAGAGGCCAGCTTGAACCCCTTTTGATACACGAAGGGGCACTAGATGTGCTGGCACATCAGATAGCTGGGATATTGATGGACAAGAGGCGAGTGTCGATCACCGAGACACTGCAGACCCTTAGGCGAGCCTACCCTTTCCGCAATCTCGCCGAGAAGAAGTACTTAGAGGTAGCCAACTACTTGCATAGTCTAAGAGAGGCCTTCGTGGAAGGCGATACTTTGCAGCGTAGCCGCAAGACTCGCGAATACTACTACGAAAACCTGTCAATGATTCCAGATGAGAGGCGCTACCCAATAGTCGACGTTATCTCAGATCGAACGATCGGCACCGTAGGCGACGAATTCATGGCGCTGCGCGCAAGGGTAGGATTGAACATAATAATACGAGGAAAGGTGTGGCGCATAGCGCAAATTGAAGACGAATCAGGTGAAGTCTACGTACTTCCATCCGAAGATCCGATGGCGGCAATACCTGGATGGGACGGAGAAATTCTTCCGGTGCCGTTCACCCTAGCTCAAGAGGCGGGCAAACTACGCAAACAACTATGGGAAGAGCTCAAGAGAGGAAAAGATCCCAAAAGCTTGGCAACGAAGCTGGCTAAACGGCTCTCGACCGACAAATCCGCTCTGCTCAAGTCAGTAGAAGAGATTCTCGAGCAGATGAGGGAGGCTGCACCGGTCCCAACTCACAACCACATACTCCTAGAAGCGTTCGACAAGTTCGTAATAGTCCATGGATGCTACGGAGAAGTCGTCAATCGGACCCTGGGGTCCGTCTTCGACGCTGTGCTCTCCGATCGCGGGCTGATCACAGGATGGTGGAACGACGGCTACCGGATCCTGATAGAGCTGCCACGAAAGGCTGAACAGTCCGACCTTGATGAACTCCCCTCGCTACTCTTTGGACTGTCACCCAAAGATGTGGACGAGGCATTCGATGACTACCTGAAAGCACGCTTTCCATTCTCCTACAAGATGAAGTTCGTGGCTGAACGATTCGGCGCACTGCCCCGCGGGAAGACGATGGGGCCCGACCGCCTTTCTCAACTGCCCACATCCTTTGAGAAGACACCGATCTACGAAGAAACACTGCGCGAAGCAATGCTCGAAAAAGTAGACATTCCGACGGTCAACAAGATCATGACGAGCGTCAAAGAAGGAAAAACCACGATATCAACGCAATTTCGCACAAATAAGCCGACACCACTTGGTTATCACATTCTCTCAAAATACGCCGAACTACCCGAACTGATGGCGCCGGAACGCATTCTACTTAGCAATATCGAACGGATGAAAAGGGCGATTCTTGCCAGGCGTCCTTCAATGCTATGTATCTCGTGTGGGAACTTCTCCGAGGGAGAGCGTATACGAGACCTTTCCGAAAAACTGGCCTGTAAGAAGTGTGGTTCAGGGCTGCTTGCTGACCTGCCCATCGCTCAGGACTCCAAGATCCTGAAGGACATCCTGAAGCGCAGGCTGAATGGAAACCAACTCACATCGGAAGAACTCAGCCAGCTGACACGTGCAAGACGCACAGCTGATCTGACTCTGAGCTATGGCAAGAAGGCGATCATAGCTCTGCAGGTCAAGGGCATTGGGCCCGAGACCGCTTCCCGAATCTTGAGCAGAATGCATCAGAGAGAGGAGGACCTCTACATGGATCTCTTGAAAGCAAAAATCCAGTTCCTGCGAACTCGTCCCTTCTGGGATGATCGTACAGAAAGACGCTGGAATCTTCGTCCCGAAGACAGCGTGAAGTAGGCTAATCTGTCAGAGTCTCATGAGGCAAAGAAGACTCGGCCGGAGATACGCAAACCAAAATAGAAGCATCGAAGCTTCTAGGATTTTCACGAGAGGTTTGCGTCGAAATGAATCTGGAACGAGCTCAGGTTACGTTCACTTCGTCCGAATGCAAGAGGCTTATCGGGAAAGCTGTTGCCCAGCTTGAAGTTGTCAAAAACGCCCGCACAAATGGAATGATCTTCCTCGCAACGAGCACCACAAACGCATTCGTTGTTGAAGAGCTTCTCGGTCTGAAGATCGAGGAGAAGGGGATGTTCACCGCCGGAGTGACCGTCCCACAAGGCCCATGCACAACCTCAAACGCCAAACGAATGGCTCTGAACTACAAGCACCTCGTGATCGAGAGGGGAAAGATTGTAGATAGAGTCGGCTACGCCGATATCCCGAAGGTCCTCGAGAAGTTCGGAGGAGATGATGTCTTCATCAAGGGAGCAAACGCCGTAGATCCTTGGGGGGTGGCAGGGATCTGGCTAGGGGGGCCGCCAGGAGGAACTATTGGATACGCCATCGGCACGATCATGGCGAAGGGCATTCCTTTGGTTGTGCCGGTTGGGCTGGAGAAGCTTGTCCCCTACTCCATCGAAGACGTCGTAACGAGGGCTGGTGTATCGACAATAAGTAAATCGGTCGGGTGGCCCGTTGGGATTATGCCGGTGCATGGAACGATTGTGACCGAGATCGAAGCTTTTGAGATTCTTTCGGGGGTTGAGGCGATACCCATAGGCGGAGGCGGCATAGGAGGAGCTGAGGGTTCGAGAACCTTCATCGTCGAAGGAGAACCTGATGCGATATCAAAGGCCTGGCAAATATCAAAATCCATCAAGGGCGAGCCTGCACTCTTCGCTGAGGTAGAGGGAGTCAAGATAGTAGAATAGGCCTGAAATTGCCGAACTGAATGCCCTGCCACTAGCGCACCGTTGGAAAAGGGGATTGCGCTGGGTGACGGGCCTGCCCTTATATTGGAGTCGATGGATTTCTTGGACAGTTGAGGAATGCTGATGAACGTTCGAGCAAAGGTTGCATCAATGCAGTCTATCAGAGATCCAGATGGCAAGCAAGGCATGCGCATCGAGTTTGTCGAGGAGAGAGCGATGCCTCGACCCGGCTTTGTTCCAGTCGGGGCGAGCGAAGAGGCGAGAATGGCTCAGGAGATATTCAGATCCTTCCAGCAGGCGATGCCGATGCTTCAAATCCAAGCTACACTTCAAGCGCCCAAACTGATCCTCTTCCTGAATGACGAGGAGTATGAAGCTCTGGGGCTGATTTTGACGGTCAATCAGCTGTATGAGTTGGAGCTGAAGAACGGGTCAATATCCTTCAGAAGAGTAGAGTAGCACCGCCGCAAATCGCTCCCCACGACAGGACCAAACCAAACTGTTAAGTCTGAAGAAGAAGACGCAAGTGCGCAAAAGGATCGATTCCAGATGAAGGTGGCAAAAAGCGAGGATCTTCCTTCTTTCGAATTGTTTGGAAAGGTGGCCGCAAAGGTCGTCTTGAACACGGAAAGGATGACTCTGCTTTTCGTCGAGCTCCCGGAGGGTACGGTAGTTCCGGTGCACAGTCACCCTCACGAGCAGTGTGGGATAGCTTTGAAGGGCGAAGCAGAAATTGGGAACGGGATAAGCGTTCACAGGGTCAAGGAGGGAATGTTCTATCACATTCCTCCGAACGAGAAGCATGGAGTCAAGATGGTGCGCGGTTCAGGACTATTCGTGGACATCTTCAGTCCTCCCAGAGAAGAGTATGTGGAGAAGCAGAAGAAAGCTGTCAAGCGCCCCTGATGTCAAAGGACTCCGACAACCTCTCCTCCAGCGCCGCGATCATTAGCGGGAATGCGATGGTGGCGTCGCAGAAGACCTCCATGGTCTTCGCATCTTTCTTGACTTTCCCCCACGAGATCGCCTCGCTAAGGCTCGCACCACTTAGACCGCCAAATTCGGCTCTGTCAGTCGTGACTTGAACAGCGTAGTCAAACCCTTTCGACGTTACCTCCATCGACTGAAAAGCGAAGTTCTTGGGTGCTCCTCCTCCAAGAATGAGTATGCCCGACGTTTTCGACTCCCATAGCCGCTCGATGAGCATCTTTCTATCTTTGAATGAGTCGATAGTCTTGTCTTCTTCTTGGGTCGATAGCATTACTCCCAAGGCAGAATCAACTAGAGTCGGACAGAAGATTGGAACATCGCTCTCAAGCGCCGCAGCCAATATTGAATATCTGTCTTTCAGCCTCTTCGCGAGAGAGGTCAAGAACATCGAGGCGGTGGTGGTTTTCTGAAGCGAATCCAAAACCTCGCCGACCTGTTTCTCTAAGGCCATGAAAGCAGCCCTAGGGATCAGAACGTCGTAGATTCGGCTACGGCCGCTCTTGAAGAGAGCTGCGTCGCTAGGTAGCTTCTTTGGCACGAGATGGTGGTATCCCAGAGACTCTATTGCGTCATGGGTCACGTTGGCCCCGGTGGTTACTACGATGTCAAAGATTCGATGCCTAATAGTCCCGGCGATGAGTGACCTAAGGCCGCCTGGCACCAAGGCTCCTGCGAGTGAGAGAATCCTTACACATTCTTTGTCTCTGACCATTTCTTCAAGAATGTCGGTGGCTTCAGCCAAGGCTCTAGCCTGAAACGCCATCTTCTTGAAACTGGAGACTAGGGAGTCCACCGTTCTTGTCTGGGGGTGTCCGATCTCCTTAGAAGAAGGCATGCCTGACTGTTCAATCACATGCTTGATAAGCTTTCAGCGGAGCAGTCAGAATCCTGCCACGGTATGTCACGGCGATCTTCGGCCAGCTTGCATAGTAAGATTTAATTAGTTTCAACATATGTCTGCGCCAGCGGATGGGTCAAATGGATCCTGAACGTGAAGCCAAGATCGCTGAAGCTATGGAAGAGCTCAGGATAAACTACAACCTTCGCCAATACCGTGTGTGCATGATGATTTGCCAATGTCTCGCAGAGAAGTTCAAGGAGATGGCCGACAGAACCCAGAAATAGTCAACCGAACTACTTGGCTCTCGTACCATGCGCGAGTTCTAGATTCGCTCCGGTTATCTCTCTCTTCTGCCGTCGATGAATTCCTTGAACCAGTTCTGCGCCTCTAGGATTGAAGCTCTGACAGGCGGATTCTTGAACGCGTAGGCAGATAGACTTGTCAGAGGTCCTCCAATTCGTCTATCCAGAGCCAGTTTGGTGGCTCTTACTGAGTCTATTATGATTGTTCCACTGTTGGGCGCATCCATCGATCGCAGACAGAGATCTATCTGGACCTCGGTGTCGAGGTAGTACTGTCCCTCTATCCAAAAGTAGCTTGCCCTTCGGTTATTCATGAAGTCTACATAGTCCGTCGTTCCCGTTACAATCTGAGCATCATAACTTGCAGGTCCCTTGACCGCGGAGCTCTTTATCCTCCCTTTCAAAGCCTTCCTGTCTTCATCGAGCGTATTCAGGTTCTCCGCCCCACCTCCAACATCAAGCTGGTAGGAGTTGAGTATCTTGATACCTCTCATCGCGAGGAACTCTAGGAGGTTCTTGTGCAGGATGGTCCCTCCTATCTGGCTCATCACATCGTCTCCGGCGATGGGGAGCGAAGACTTCTCGAACACCGTGCAGATTTTGGACTCTGAGGCCATTGGAGTTGGAGTGGCATTGATGAAGCCGCAGCCCGCATTCAGTGCCTCCTCCATGTAGAACATCGAGGCTCGATCGCAACCGGTGGGAAGGAAGTTAACAACGACTTCGGCGTTTGCGAGCGTTAGTATACGCGATATATCCGTCTCCGGTTCTGGCGATACCTCGAAGATTTCGCTCAATGGGCCGCTTGTACCATCCAGAACTGGACCTTTCGAGACTCTGACATTCAATCCGGGTATATCACAGCTCTTGGGCGCATTGTTGGGCCGACTGAATATGGCCTCAGACAGGTCGCGATTGACTTTCCTCGAATCTATGTCGAAAGCAGCCACAAACTCGATGTCCGACGGAAGGTATCCGCCAATTTCTCTGTGCTGGAAGACATTGGGAGTTCTCTTGGAGTAGTATGTTACTCCTTGGACTAGGGCAGAGCAGCAGTTCCCAACGCCGACTACCGCTGTGCGAATCTTCCTTGTCAAGCACTCCTACATCCTGCTCTTTGTGATGAGTATTTAACGGGCATAAAATAAGTCTTGTCCGTGCGCAGACGCGCGAGCGAAGAGAATCGTTATATCAAATGGATTCGAAATCCGAACCTAACCTGCAGGAAGGATCTTCCCTTGGTCAGAACCCGAGTACTCATAATGGGGGCTGCCGGGAGAGACTTCCACAACTTCAATGTCTTCTTCAGAAACGATCAGAAATACGAGGTTGTGGCTTTCACGGCGGAGCAGATCCCAGGAATATCTGGAAGGACGTATCCGCCTGAACTCTCTGGGCTGCTCTATCCCAACGGGATACCCATATACCCCGAGGATAAGTTGCCAGAAATCGTCAAGAGATTCGAAGTTGAACAGGTCATACTTGCGTATAGCGATCTATCGCACGTTGACGTGATGCATAAGGCTTCGACAGCGCTGGCAAGTGGAGCAGACTTCCGGCTCATGGGTCCGAACACCACGATGCTCAAGTCGACCAAACCACTCATCTCAGTATGCGCAGTCAGAACCGGTTCGGGAAAGAGTCAGACCACAAGACGGGTCTGCAGCATACTCAAGTCGATTGGCAAGAAGGTTGTTGTGATCAGACATCCTATGCCTTATGGCAACCTAAGTAGGCAGGCTGTCCAGCGATTTGCGACCTACGCAGACTTGGACTACCACGAATGTACCATAGAGGAGCGGGAGGAGTATGAACCGCACATTGACAGAGGAACAACTGTGTACGCTGGAGTCGACTACGAGAGGATCGTCCGTGAGGCTGAGAAAGAGGCCGAGATCATCGTTTGGGATGGCGGCAACAACGACTTCCCGTTCTATCATTCCGACTTGAAGATAGTTATTGCAGACCCCCATCGAGCTGGACACGAGATCAATTACCATCCGGGAGAAGTCAACCTCAGGATGGCGGATGTGATGGTCTTAAACAAGATCGATTCGGCGGAGCCATCGTGGGTTGAAACGGTCACCAAAAACATAGATGTATTTAACCCACACGCAAAGGTCGTGCGAGCTAACTCGCTCATCAAGGTGGAAGATCCATCTTTGGTGACTGAAAAGCGGGTTCTCGTCATCGAGGACGGACCGACACTCACGCATGGGGGAATGAAATACGGCGCTGGTATAGTCTCCGCAAAGAGGCTTGCTGCCAGACTAATAGTCGATCCGCGACCTTGGGCCGTTGGCTCGATACAGGGAGTTTTCCACAAATACCAAGACCTTGGGCCGCTCCTTCCCGCCATGGGTTATGGCAAGGCGCAGATCGCAGAACTCGAGGAGACGATTAACGCAGTGGACTGCGACTCCGTCTTGGTTGCAACTCCAATTGATCTTCGGAGGGTCATGAAGGTCAACAAGCCCATTACACGTGCGAGATACGAACTTGAAGAGATGGGAAGTCCAAACTTGGAAGAGATTCTGCGAGAGTTTGTCAGGTCTATGTAAGCTGGTCAGTCCAGCTCAACTTTCGTGCTCTTCTCTACCATATTCCAAACATCAGGGTACCGCTCTCGGTCTCTATGTGGAAGATGAAGCGAATCTAGGTACTCCGTCTGGAACTCTCGCTCCGCAGCAAGCTCAACATATCTCGTTTTCTCAGCGATTCTGGTTGCCCGCTCCCTGATCTCCGATGAAAGCAGTATCATCGTGGCGCCGGTGCCAGCAGCGTTACCCAAGAATCTGATCTTCTCTTTGGGTACGTCTGGAATGAGGCCAATGATCTTTGCGTTTTCGGGGTCTATGTAGTTGCCAAAGGCACCCGCGATCAAGACCTTATCGATGTCATCTTCTGTGAGATATCTCTTCTTCATTAGAATCGCACAGCCGGCATGGATTGCGGCTTTGGCCAGTTGTATCTCCCTAATATCATGTTGATTCAAAGTGATCTCGCCGCTAGAAGACCTGCTGACTGAGAACTCTTTGGTTTCGCCTCGAAGCCTTCCTGAGCTGTCGATGAGCCCGCGCCTAAACAATTCCGCAACAATATCGATCATCCCGGATCCGCATATGCCCCTAGGAGTTTCGCCATCAATCGTGGCAAATCTCCAGCTGTGCCCGGCTTCGTCAAACCAGAACCTCTCAATCGCTCCCGAGATCGCCTTCATTCCATGTCGAATGTGATAGCCCTCAAACGCAGGCCCTGAGGCGCAAGAGCACGTAGTAGTCTCTTCGCGGTTTCCAAGAAAGATCTCAGTATTCGTCCCTATGTCCAAGCCCAAGACCGTTTCTTCTGAAGAGTCGATCCCCATGACAACGAGATCGGCGGTTGCGTCTGCTCCGACGAACCCTGCAATGACTGGAGGAACATGAAGATTGGCATGCTCGTTAACCTTCAGGCCCACTTCGGCAGGATTCAAGTCAAGGCGGGCTCCAATTGCGGGAACGTATGGAGCTAACGCAAGATACTTCGGGTGGACCCCCATCAGGAAGTGGTGCATCGCGGTGTTTCCTACAACTACGATCTCATAGATCTCCGAAAGAGGGAGACCGGATTCTTGGCAGACTGCGGAGACACAAGTTGAGACACCTTCGGCCAAGATGTTGCGCAAGAGATCGAACTTCTCTCTGCTTTCGAGGCAGAAGGTTATCCGCGACATGACGTCTTCGCCCCAAGGCATCATTGGGTTTTCAAGCGTTGACGTCCGAAGCGTCTCTCCATTGGTGAGATCTACAAGATATGTGATGATCTTCGAAGTCCCTATGTCTATTGCAGCTCCGAGGATCCGATGAGAGGTGTCGCCAGGTTCCACGGCGACTACTAGCTTATCGTAAAGAATCGCAGCAGTGACCTTCCAATCGCTCGTCCGCAGGATTTCGGGCAGTCTCAGCAGCGCTCTCGGCGAGATGATGAGTCTCTCCGAGCCTGTCCGTTGTTTGATTCCTTCTTCGAGTCTCTCCCAGTCGGGGAGTGAATCGTCGATGCCGGGTGGGTTCAGCTCAACGTAGACCTTGGAGATCGACGGTGAAAAATCGAATGTAGCCGATACGCCTCCTATGAGAATCCTCCTCTTACCTAATCGCGTCTCCGGGGCAAGAGTGGCCACACAGTCAGAGAGAGGTCGAACTTGGCAGGCAAGCCTGTAACCAGCGCTGAGCTCAGGTGACGGTAGGAGAACCCTTTCTTGTTCGGTGAGTTCTGTGCATTTCCCTTCGATTGATATCTTACATTTCCCACAGGTCCCTTTGCCACCGCAATCTGTCCTGAACTTTATATTTGCCAAAGTCAAGGCGTCGAATAGCGTCTGTATGTCATCCACTGCGACTTTCTTACCGTCTGGTTCGATCCGAACTTGAAATCGCATCTATGTGTCGCATCCTCTACGACGCTCGTGTACTCATCTCTCCATCCTCAGTTCAGTGTTCCTTCGGTTGTTCTTGAACTGATGTCTCACCATCTCTTTGAATCGGGTGGCGTCAGTCGCCATTGAGACGTTGTTGAACATAACGTATGTGCCTCGGTCTGCTGAAATGATTCTTGATGTCCTGATCAACAACGTTCTCAGATCCGAGTCTGAATATTTATAGCCGTAGTTGACTTCTCCGCTTCCGATTCCATGTAGCCGAAAGTATACCGGACCATGTCGGGTAAGCGTTTCTCCTCTAAATGGGTCAACAATGTGCACTAACTTGAATCTCTCACAGATGTCATTGATTGAGTCAGAGTGCTTCAACCAGTCTCCTCTTGGCTCCCAGCCTACGACCATGTCTCCCATGTCGACTGCTTCCAGAAAACCGGAGATGTTCGAGATGTTCTCGGGAGTGCATCGGAAGGATGGTGGGCTTTGCAGTACGCATACACTGGCTCCGAGGCGTTTGTAGATCTCCTTTGTGTCTCTCCATGCGCGGAAGTTCTCCTCAGTTGGTTTGAAACTGCCAACGTTTGCCGGGTTGTCGAAGCTGATCTTTGAACTGGCTCTCTTCCATGTAGGGCTCGAAATCGGATGTGTGATTGCCTGCCATGCTTTCATCGTGAACTCGAAGCCGCGTGGCGCGGCGCGTCTCCAAGACTCTATCGTGGAGAACATCGGAAGGCTGTAGAAGGTGGACTGAATCTCGATGACGTTGAATTGTTTGAAATAGGCGGCCATGCCGCCTTTGATGGCCCATCCACAGCATCCCACTTTGATCAAGTCAGAGACCTTGAACCTCCTTCTCGATTCTCATGCCAGTATCCTAAGAGAAGTTCGACAGCTTTAGAGCCCTAGCGATTTCCTTAGTATCTTCGAGTTTACCTCTCCAGCCACGAAACTATTGCCCGTTTCAACATTGTTTACCAAGATCGTGGCTGGAGCGAACAGGTGAGGATCGATCTTGTAGAAGTCGAAGCCCGCTGACTTGAAAGCATCATGGAAAGGCCGTCCGTAATCCCTAGAAAATTTGGAAGGCGCCTTGGCGACGAGCTGGCTCAGGGTGTTTTCATCGTCACATGAAACCGTCAAATAGGCTCTTCCACCGTACAGAACCATGTCATTGGTCCTTCCCATGGCCCTAGCGGACTTAGGATGAGGAAGGGCAATGGGAGCAACTCCTGATCCAGAGATAACCGTCTTAGGGTCAAGTCCAAGTTCGCTCAGCTTGTGTATCCCTGTCTCAACAATTCTACCGGATATCTGGACTGATCCTGCCAGCGACGAAGTTGGAGTCAGAACGAGGTAAAGCTTCTCAGGGGTGACATGACAGTGCTGGGCTATGAACCTCGCAACATCGTCATTCGGCTTCTCATTTGTCTCCAAGACAAGAACAGCGACATCGGCTTCGTCCCTGTATTCTATCCGCTCATAGAGTTCCTTCGGTTTGAGAGCCAGTGCACGTGCAGGGCCCGAACCCATCGCAAAGTAGTTGCCGACCTTTATCTGCCATCCTGCAAACTGCGAGCCCAACGTTGAGATCGCTGGGTGATCGGTGGAGACATGGATTGAAGGCAGCACTAGTCCATCAAAGTCTTCCTCGTATATCTGGCACTCGCAGAGGCCTCCCATACATATCTTGGTCACATACAGCCCTGCAGAATATCCTCCACTCGTTGTTACTCCGGCGTCGACAACGGTCGTCCCCGATGGCAGCCTCTCTTCATGGATTCGGAGTCTTTCGCCTTCGCTGATCATTTTGTGAACTATTTCATGGGCCTTGGAGTTCACGCTGATCCCTGGCATTATCATCGCCTCTTGTATCTACCACTGGTGGTAGAGGAGAAAACGTTTTTCGAGACATTACTTTTCGAGCACTCGTCCCTTTGGACGCAGTAGTTGTGGTCTTCTCTCCCCCATTTGAAAGTAGGTAACACATTTATCGCGTCTATCGAGGGGTTTCGATAGATGTCTCCGAAAGTTGGTGCCAATGCCTCAGTTCTTGGATAGCTTCGTAGCACAAGCGCGCCTGCACCGAGAGCATATGATGGATCAACTT
>Ga0129298_10000961_pt1 | contig 11943 bp, 15 predicted proteins | sample I19B2metaG_FD_94707 | JGI IMG/M metagenome (GOLD analysis project Ga0129298, IMG submission 94707) | Lake sediment bacterial and archeal communities from Gulf of Boni, Indonesia to study Microbial Dark Matter (Phase II) - ​I19B2 metaG | ecosystem: Environmental > Aquatic > Freshwater > Lake >... | reverse complement strand
GGGGGGAGACGCCATGACCGAAAGACTCCTCGTACCATCCATCGAAAAAAGGCTCTCTGGACTCATCGAAGTGAGCCGCAGGGCGAAACTGGCTGCAGGAATGGAGGAAAGAAAGGTTTTCAAGCCAACGGTCACCATCTCCAGAGAGTTCGGTTGCGAAGCGTATCCTGCCGCGGAAAAGCTAAAAGCCATCCTTGAGGAAAAAAGCGGCGAGCCATGGGCCCTCGTGGATCGCACCCTCATAGACGAGGTAGCCAAGCATCACGACCTGACGGCCGACATACTCCATAACCTGGGGAAGAGGCCCAGGTGGCTTGATGACATGATCTCCACCCTCTCCCCCCGCTGGCACAACGAAAGGGACCACTTCCAGCTCCTGGCCCAGCAGATCGCCGCCCTGGCAGGCGGGGGTAACGTAATCATCGTCGGGCTGGGAGCTGCCATTGTAACCCAGTCCATGAAAAACTGCTTCCATTTCCGCATCTTCGCCTCCAAGGAGTTCAAGACAGCATCGGTCTCGGCCAGGGCAGCGGTAAGCCGAGCTGAGGCGATTGCCATGATCGAGAGGAGGCAGAAGGAGAGGGAGAAATTCGTCCGCGACTTCCTCAACAGGGACATCAACGACATCCACCTCTTCCACCTGCTCTTCAACAACGACCGAAACAGCCATGAGACCATGGCGCAGACTATGGCCTCCTACGTCATATCCCATCTCTAGACTGGGCGGGCTGGCGGGGAGCACTCCCCGCCAGCCCCCTCCCTCGCCGTTCCCTGTCCGCCAACAGCGCTGAAACACCTTTCTTGACAGCCATTTACAGCTACTGTATATAGAACCATCTTTAACTTCGGGGAGCTTCATGTTTATTATTGCAAACCTGCTCATATCCGTTGCAAAAATGGCCGACATTGCCCTGACTCTCTACATGTACATGGTCATCGGCAGGGCGATCATCTCCTGGGTCAACCCGGACCCGTACAACCCGATAGTCAGCTTCCTCTACCGGGCCACGGAACCGGCGCTTGCCAGACTGAGAAGGGTCATCCCCTACATGGGGGGGCTTGACCTGGCCCCCATGGCCCTGATCCTCGCCATAATATTCGTGCAGAACTTCCTTATTCACTCCCTATTAGAAATAGGTTTGCGCATGAAACTGGGAGGCCACCTGTGAAAATAACCCCCCTCGATATCCAGCAGCAGCAGTTCAAAGGGAAGATGCTCGGAGGACTGGACCCCAATGATGTGGATTCTTTCCTCCAGTTCGTAGCCCAGGAGATGGAATCCCTCATCAGGGAGAACGATGAGCTGAGGGAACAGGCACGCAAGGCCAGCCAGCAGGCCGAGGAGATGGCCCAGAGGGAGGTCACCCTGCGGGAGACCATGCTGGCGGCACAGAAGATTTCCGAGGAGATGAAAAGCAATGCCCAGAAGGAGGCGAACCTGATCATCTCCGAGGCGGAGCTCAAGGGGGAAAGGGTCGTGGCGGCAGCGGAGCAGAAGCTGGTGCAGCTCAACAACAGCATCCACGAAATCCGCAGGCAGAAGCTGCAGTTCGAGACCGCCCTGAAGTCGCTGCTGGAGAGCCACTTGAAGCTGCTCTCCACGGGAGATGAATGACCATATCGCGCAGTGAAGATTTGATCACCGAGGCGGAGGGGGGGGTGCTGCTTCGTATCCATCTGCAGCCAAGAGCAAGCCGCACCGAACTCTGCGGCCAGCAGGGGAACGAACTCAAGGTTAGGGTCACCTCGCCGCCTGTGGATGATGCGGCCAACAGGCTCTGCATCGAATTCTTCGCCGACCTTTTTTCCATCGCCAAGTCAAAAGTCACCATCAGATCAGGAAGCCGGTCCCGCCACAAGGTCCTGCACATATCTGGTGCCAGCAGGCAATCCGCCGCGGACATTCTGAACCTAGAGATTAAATCCCCTTAAACACCGTCTGCTTGACAAAATCGTTACGCAATCACTATATTTTTAAATGATGCCTGCAAGATCGGCATCTTCGTGATGCCAGCAAACATATCGAGGTAAAGATCAATGCCAGTCTACGAATATCAGTGCGAAGCGTGCAATCATCAGTTTGAACTCAGGCAGAAGTTCTCCGACCCGCCGGCCCAGAGCTGCCCCCAGTGCGGCGGAGAAGTGAAAAAACTCATCTCCAGTGCGGCTTTTGCCCTCAAGGGTGGCGGTTGGTACACCGAGGGTTACTCCGGGGGGAAGAAGAGCGATGCCCCATCCCCCTGCGCAGCAGCATCCGGCGGCAGCTGCGCGGGCTGCCCCTCTGCAGGCTGATTTTAAATTTTTCCGCACCAACAATGAGAAATCCCTCACGCCAGTGGGGGATTTTCTGTATTATCGCTTTGCGACGCCGCGACAGCCGACTGGAAAGTCTCCTGGCATGGGGCGAAATCGGCACAGGCGTCACAGCCACCAACAAGAACAACTCCTGGCGGGCCTATGATAGTTAGCAGACAGAAACCATTTGCAGAGATCCTCGATGCCATCGATGGCAGCAGCTCCGTCTTCCTGGTGGGCTGCACCAAATGCGCCACGGTATGCAAGTCCGGCGGGGAGGAGGAGATCTGGCAGATGCAGGAGGCCCTCTCTTCCGCTGGGTTCGAAGTCACCGGCTCGCTCGTCATTGACGAAGCCTGCCATATGCTCCGGGTCGGCCGCGACCTGAGGAGCAAGCAGCAGATGGTGACTGACGCCGGAGCAATCATCGTCATGGCCTGCGGAGCCGGGGTGCAATCTGTCTCTGCCGCCACCAGCAAGAAAACGATTGCCGCCCTGGACTCGCTCTTCCTCGGCAACATCCGCCGCTTCGGCCAGTTCGAGCAGAAGTGCTCCCTCTGCGGCGAATGCCTCCTCTCCAGGACAGGAGGGATCTGCCCAGTGACAGCCTGCGCCAAGGGGATCTTGAACGGACCCTGCGGCGGCATGGATAACGGCAAGTGCGAAACCGATCCGGAAGCCCCCTGCGCCTGGGCCGAGATATTCACGCAACTGCAGGAGGACCCGGATGGCAGCATGCTTGAAAGCTACACCCCCCCAAAGGATTACGGCAAACTACCAAAACCAGGAAAGCTGAAACTCGCCAAATGACTCTAGAGATATCCCGCCTGCAGCAAAAACTGGAAAGTGGAAAGTTCGTCATCACTGCCGAAGTCTGTCCCCCCAAAGGGAGCGACTGCTCCGCATTCATTGCTTCCGCAAAAGAGCTCGCCCCTCTCGTGGATGCGGTCAACGTTACCGACAACCAGGGGGCACACATGCGCATCTCCCCGCTTGCCGCAGCCTCCCTCCTGCAGCGGGATGGGATCGAGCCTATCTTCCAGCTGACTTGCAGGGACAGAAACCGCCTGGCCCTGCAGAGCGACCTTCTGGGGGCAGCGGCCCTCGGCATCAAACGTACTCCTCCTCACGGGAGATCACCTCTCCTGCGGCGATCACAAGGAGGCAAAGGGGGTCTTCGACCTGGACGCGGTGCAGCTCATCGATGCGGCCTCGCGTCTCTGCCATGGAGAAGACCTGGCCGGCAGAAAGCTACAAGGTCCCCCCTCCCTATTCATCGGCGCAGCAGCCGCCCCAGAGGCGGAGCCATTCGAACTGACCCTCTTCAAGCTGCGCAAGAAGATCCATGCTGGAGCGCGATTTTTCCAGACCCAGGCAATTTTCAACCCCGCCGCATACCGGAGGTTTCAGGAGGCTATGGCGCCGCAGGGGGTGAAAACCATCGCCGGCATCCTCATCCTCAAGTCAGCAGGCATGGCCAGGTTCATAAATGCCAACATCCCCGGCCTGCGCATCCCGGAGGAGATAATCGCCGAGCTTGAGAGCGCCTCGGACCCGCGGAGGACCGGAATAGAGCTCGCCTGCCGCCTGGCAAGGGAGGTTCAACCCTTCTGCCACGGCATCCACGTCATGCCCATGGGGGTGGATGAAGGTGTAGGGGCGATAGTTGCGGCGCTGTCAAACACGAGTGACGACAAGGAGAGCATCCCATGCAGGTAAAGAAAGCGGTCTTCCCAGTAGCAGGGCTCGGCACGAGATTTCTCCCCGCCACCAAGGCATCCCCAAAGGAGATGCTCCCCCTGATAGACAAACCGCTGGTGCAGTACGTGGTGGAGGAAGCCGTGGCAGCCGGCATAGAGCAGATCCTCTTCGTCACCGGCCGGGGTAAAAGGGCTCTGGAGGATCACTTCGACATCGCCTTTGAACTTGAGGCGCTGCTCTACGACAAGGGGAAGGATGCGGAGCTGTCCCAGGTGAGGGAAATAGCCGAAATGGTGGACATCTTCTACGTCCGCCAGAAGCAGGCTTTGGGGCTCGGCCACGCCATACTCTGCGCCAAGGATTTCATCGGCAACGAGCCTTTTGCCGTCCTCCTCGGGGACGACATCATCGACTCCGAGCGCCCCTGTCTCGGCCAACTGCTTGAAGTTTACAGAAAGTACCGGGGGAGCGTTCTCGCCCTGGAGCAGGTATCAAGGGAAAACATCTCATCCTACGGCTGCGTCGCCGCCAATCACATCTCCGACCAGGTATACGAAGTCACCGACCTGGTGGAGAAACCAAAACAGGAGGACGCCCCATCCGACCTGGCGATCATCGGCCGCTACATCCTCACCCCGGAAATCTTCCCCATACTCGCCAAGCAGGAGCCGGGCAAGGGGGGGGAGATACAGCTGACCGACGCCATCCTCAAGCTTTCCAGGGAGCAGGCCATCTACGGCTGCAGATTCACTGGACAGCGCCACGACTGCGGAGACAAGCTCGGCTTCCTCAAGGCAACGGTGGACATGGCGCTGAAAAGACCGGAGTTCAACGGCGAGTTCGCCGACTACCTGCGCCAAAGATTGGCTGCTACATGATGGAGAAATTGGTGTGAATAACCTTCTGCAGCTCCTCGACCCGCAGCAGGGCCTGACGGATCCGCTCCCTCTCCTCCCCCGGGAGCTGGTAGGGGTTAAGGTAGTAAGAGCTCTTCTGGATCCCCTTCACCACCCTGACCTGCTGCAGTATCCTGTGCTTGGTGAGCACCAGGTAGGCGTCGCTTAGCCCTGCGGCCATTGACCTGGAGAAGCTCCCCTCCCGCTGCAGCAGCTCGATGCGCCGCAGGGTCGAGGTGGCGGGGATCCCCTGGTTTATTGCCAGAATGCGTACGTTCATCACCAGCGGCGCCCAGGCAAGCAGTTTGAGATTGAACTCACCCTTGTGCTCCCCCGACCCCTCGGTCCAGATTCTTTTCAGGAAACCCAGGGCCAGGCGCATCTCAGTTGCGGCCTTGGCCATCCCCCAGAGCACCTGGAAGTAATCCTGCTCCAGGCCGCGGATCATGGCGACCAGCTCGTTGGCCAGGGCCTCGTCCCCCGCCACATAGCGGGCGTCTGACAGGACTATCAGATCCATCAGGTTTTTGGCGTAATCCGCATATTCATAGCGGACGATCGCCAGAAGCTTCCTGCGCCACTGACTGATGGAGCCACGCCAAGTGGGGTTGCTCGGCATGATGTCGCCGGTGCACTTCGCGAACCCAACCTCCTCCATCCTCTCCACCAGCAGGTCGGAAAACTCCCTGAACCACTCGTCAACAGTATCCCCGCCGCCGTCGGCGTAAACGAGAAGATAGTCCTGGTCCGTGATCAGGGTCTGCTCCTCCCGGCCGTCGCTCCCCATGCTGATCAGGGCATAGGGGACACCCGGCCCCCTCCCGGAACTGGCCTCCATCTCCCCCATGGTGAGCTCGAGAGCCCTGCCGGCAAGGATATCCCGGTATTCGGTGCAGTTCGCATGCAGCGCCGGCACCGATTCGGCACTAAGGAACCGCTCCATTTCGATACGGTTAAGCTCGGCGTGGATCCCCCCCAGCTCCCCGCAGGTATCTGCGGCAGCTATCCTGGAAAGTAGGGCAGCCTCGGCCAGATTCATCTCTTCGAAGAGAGATATGGTCCTTTCCAGGGAACTCCTCACCCCGGCAAGAAGCCGGTTGATCTCGGCGCCGCTCAGCAGCGGGAGATACTCCCGGATCTCACCCATCAGCCTGGCGATGAACTCCTCTTCGGATAACTTTTCCGGAACCTGTCGAGTTGGCATTCAACTTCCTCTAACCGCCCTGACTGCGATGAATCGTGGCTGCAAAAGCTAGATGACTATAGCATAAAATCAGGCATTTAATAAGAAATGCGCAAAAAAAAGGGGGAAGGTTTCCCTTCCCCCACATTAGCAGAGCAGCGCAGTTCCTAGTGGTCGATGGCCTTGGCCATGCCGATGCCGGTGTTCTGGCGGACGTAGATCTCGTCGAACATCTCCTCCGAGCGCCTGCTCGGGAAAGCCAGGGCGCCGAGGATGGCGGCGAGGAAGCCGACCGGGATGGAGATGATGCCAGGGTTCTTCAGGGTGAAGAGCGGCTTGTCGAGACCCATGATGGACTTGCCGCCACGGTTCTTGGCCTCTTCGGCCTTCTTGGTCTCGATGGTCTTCATGGTCTTCTCCATGGCCTCTGGCTTCACCTTGCCTTCGGCAATCTCCTTCTCCAGCTTGGTGTAGGCCTTTTTGGCGTCGTCGGCTACCTTGTTCGGGTAGGTCATGTTCGGGGAGATCATCACCAGGCCGATGGAGACAATGGTACCGACCACCAGGCCGCAGATGACGCCGGCGGTGTTGAACTTCCTCCAGAAGAGGGAGAGGACGACGACCGGCAGGTTGCCGGAGGAAGCTACGGCGAACGCCAGGGCCACAAGGTGGGCGACGTTCTGCTTCTCGGCGGCGATGCCGATGATGATGCCTGCTGCACCAACCACGAAGGAGGTGGCACGGGCGGCGAATACCTGCTCATGCTGGTCGGCATGGCCATCTTTGATTACATTGACGTAGATGTCGTGGGCAATGGCCGCGGAGGCTGCCAGAACCAGGCCGGAGACGACCGCCAGGATGGTGGCGAAGGCGACGGCGCAGAGGAAGGCGAGGAGCAGGTCGCCGAGGAACGGAGAGATGTCGCCGCCGAGGGCCTTGGCGAGCATCATTGCCGCCATGTTGCCACCCTTGTCAACCTTCTGGATCCCCTGCGGGCTGAGGTGGATGGCTGCACCGAAGCCGAGGAGGGTGGTGAGGATGTAGAAGGAGCCGATGATGAACATGGCCACGATGACCGACTTGCGGGCTGCCTGGGCGGTCGGCACGGTGAAGAAGCGCATCAGGATGTGGGGCATGCCGGCGGTGCCGAGCACCAGGGCCATGCCGAGGGAGATCTGGTCAAGCGGGTTGGTGAGGAAAAGGCCGGGCTCGAGGAAGCGCTGGCCGGCTTCGGCAGTCGCCTTGCCCGCCTCGACCTCCTTCATGTAGACCGGGAGGAGCTTGACGTGATCGATGATCTTCGGATTGGCAGCGATGTCGTTGAAGAACTGGATCGGGTTCATGTTGGCCTTCATCATGACCAGCAGGGAGAGGAGGCCGGCGCCGGACATGAGGAGGCCCGCCTTGATGATCTGGACCCAGGTGGTGGCGGTCATGCCGCCGAAGACGACGTAGCCGACCATGAGGATGCCGACGCCGATGACTGCCACCTTGTAGTCTATGCCGAGGAGGAGCTGCATCAGCTTGCCGGCACCGACCATCTGGGCGGTTAGGTAGAAGGTGGAGACGGCAACGACTGAGAGGGCGGCAACGGCGCGCACCGGCTTGGGCTCGGTGCGGAAGGCCAGGATGTCCCCCAGGGTGTACTTGCCGGCGTTGCGGCACGGCTCGGCAACGATGAGGAGAACCGTGATGTAGGCAACGAGCCAGCCGACGGAGTACATGAAGCCGTCATAGCCGTAGAGGGAGATCATGCCGGAAATACCCAGGAAGGAGGCTGCGGACATGTAGTCGCCGGCGATGGCCCAGCCGTTCTGGGTGCCGGTGATGCCGCCGCCGGCGGTGTAGAAGTCGGCTGCGGACTTGGTCTTCTTGGCGGACCAGACGACGACCGCCATGGTGGCGCCGATGATGATGAGGAAGATCGGGATCGTTACCTTCGGGTTGGCCTTCAGCTTGCCGTCGTCAGCGGGCTTGGCTGCCGGGGCAGCGGCTGCGGGGGCTCCCGGAGCCGGTACGGCCTGCATGGCGGCCGGGGCAGCCTGGGTCGCCGGGGCGGTTGCTGCCGGAGCTGCTGCTGCCGGAGCTGCCGGAGCCGCGGCCGGGGCCTTGGGTGCTTCAGCGAAAGCAATAGAGCCCAGCGAGAGGGCCAATGCCAGTCCTACGAACAGTTTTTTCATTCGGTCACTCCTCCTTTACTTGAGCTCGTCCACGAGTTCGCGGGTCAGTCGGTCAAAATCACGGTTTGCCACCTTCGCATAGTACATCGCCAGCCACCAGGAGACGAAGAACTGTGATAGGGCGAAGATATAGCCGAAGTTTATGTTGCTGATGATCTTGATCTTGAAGAGCCCCGGAGTGTAAGCGGCGCCGATGGGGAGGAGGAAATAGTAGATGGAGGAGAATATCCACCACCCGAAGAGGAACACTGTCTTCTTGTGATGCAGTTCGACAAACTTGGGGTTCTTGGCAATCGCTGCCCAGTCATACTGCTTTTCTGCCATGGTTTGGTACTCCTTTCTTGGAAAATGTAAACGCCTGAGAGAGCGGCGTCCCGCCCTCCGTTGCACTTCCTGCTCCGCCAACCTCCTTTCGCGAACGTATAACCAGCCAACGCAACTTTTAGTACTTCGCGTAACCGAATTTCATGGAAAGCATGTCAGCCCCCTCGAGCAGCGAAGGGGCGATCTCGTTCTCTATCCTCTCGGCAAACAGCCGGAAGGCCGGTCCGAGCAGGGTAATTGCCCCGACGACCTTGCCGGCGTAATCCTTGATGGCCACAGCCACATCAGTGATCCCCTCCCCCAGTCCGTCGTGATCGACAGCCACCCTCTTCTGACGGATCTGATCGAACTCGCTCTCCAGGCGGTGCATCTCCTCGGGGGGGAGCCTCCTCCTACCCTTGCGGAAGTACTTGTCCAGGAGGTCGGAGGATTCCAGAGCCTTGATCAGCTTCCCAGGTGCGTTGGAGAGACAGGGGAACTTCTTCCCCACCAGAGGGACCGTCTTAACCGCCTGGGAGCCGTCCACCATGTCGAGAAAGAGCACCTCCTCGCCGAGGAGCACGGTGAGATAGACCGCCTCCTCGTGTCGCCTGGCAAGCTCCTCCATGACCGGATGGGCATGCTTGATGATATTGGCCCCCTTGATGAACCTCTGGGCCAGACCCACGGTGTTCAGCCCGACCCTGTAGACGCCGCTATGCTCCTCGCGCTGCACCAGCCCCCTGCTCTCAAGGGTTGCCAGGAGACGGAAAGCCTTGTTCCTGCTGATGCCGAGTCTCTCCGCCAAAAAAGGAAGAGTGGTATCGCCCGACTCGTCGGCAAGAATTTCGAGAATATCCAGTGCCTTCTCAACACTCTGCACGGAATAGCTGCTCTTGCTCCTGAACATAGGTACGATCCGCCCGACTCAATTAATTTGAAAGCCTGTTTTATCAACTCCCACCCATTGTTTCGTTTTTTTTAGCACGTCGTTTTATTAGTGTCAATATAAATGTTTATTTACATGTATACAAAACTGTATTGTACTGTGTTTTCCAAATGTTACAACTATTTTTCAAAAAATCAATATTTGCTGTCGCATGGTTTTCAATGAAGGCAAACAGGGGTTTGACTCACGACGGAGACAACGCCCAACCGCTGCATCAATGGATGCATTCACCCTTTACAAGGAAGATTTTGGCGTGATATTATTGCAAACTTTACCGGCCGGGAACGGTTCGGTTCGACTGGCAGAGCTATCGCAGCAGCGAAGACCATATAGAAACAGGAGCACAAAGAGATGTCAGGCCATAATAAATGGAGCACCATCAAGCACAAGAAGGGGGCCGCCGACGCCAAGCGGGGGAAGATCTTCACCAAGCTCATCAAGGAGATATCCGTTGCCGCCAAGCTCGGCGGAGGAGACCCGAATGGCAATCCACGCCTTAGAACGGCCGTGGACAAGGCCAAGGCCGAGAACATGCCCAAGGACAACATCGAACGGGCCATCAAGAAGGGTACCGGAGAGATGGAGGGGGTCACCTACGAGGAGATCACCTACGAAGGGTATGGCCCGGGCGGGGTAGCGGTGCTGGTGGAGGTAATGACCGACAACCGCAACCGCACGGTCTCCGAGGTACGCAGCATCTTCACCAAGTGCAACGGCAACATGGGCGAGACCGGTTGCGTCTCCTGGATGTTCGACAAGAAGGGGCTGATCGTCTATCCCAAGTCCGTCGACTTCGACAAGCTGTTCGAGGCGGCCATCGAGGCCGGCGCCGAGGACGTGGCGGACCAGGAGGAGCAGTTCGAGGTGACCACCGAGCCTTCGGCCTTCATCGAGGTACGCGATGCACTGGATGCAGCCGGCTTCAAGTACGATAATGCCGAACTTACCATGATCCCCCAGACCATGGTAAAACTGGAGGGGAAGCAGGCGGAGAGCATGCTGAAGATGGTCGACCGCCTTGAGGACAACGACGACGTGCAGAATGTCTACGCCAACTTCGACATCTCCACCGAGGAGATGGAAAAGCTGATGTAGCAGCGGCCGGCTGCCCGCCCCCGGGAGATATCCGACGATGATAATTCTTGGAATTGATCCCGGCTCGCGCATTACCGGCTACGGAGTCATTCGCAAGGAGGGGAACCGCCTCCTCCACGTGGACAACGGCGCAATATTCACCGACAGCGCGGCCGATTTTCCCGGCAGGCTGCAGCGGATCTACGCCGGGATCAGCGACATCATCGTCCGCTACGCCCCGGACGAGGTCTCCGTGGAGGACATCTTCTTCGCCAACAACGTGCAGAGCGCCCTGAAACTCGGCCAGGCAAGGGGGGCAGCCATCGTCGCCGGGGTAAATGCCGGCCTCACGGTGCACGAGTACACCGCCCTGCAGGTGAAGCAGGCCGTTGTCGGCCACGGCAGGGCCGCCAAGGAGCAGGTGCAGCAGATGGTCAGGATCCTCCTCGGCCTGCCGGAGATCGCCCAGGCCGACGCCTCCGACGCCCTGGCGGTGGCCATCTGCCATGCCAACTCGGCCGGGCTTAAAGGGCTCGCACCACCCACCCCCACCAAGCGGAGGCCACGCCGATGATTGCCCTTTTAAGCGGCACGATTGCCATGAAATCACCGGAAGCCGTCATCCTCGACGTGAACGGCGTCGGCTACCGGGTACAGATCCCCTTCTCCACCTACTACGCCCTCCCGGAAGAGGGGGAACGCCTCTCCCTGCACATCCACACCAACGTCAAAGAGGACGCCATCCACCTCTACGGCTTCCTCACCAACCGTGAGAAGCAGTTCTTCCAGCTCCTCATCGGCGTGACCGGCATCGGCCCCAAGCTGGCCCGGGATATCCTCTCCAACATCCACCCAGACGAACTCTCCGCCGCCCTGGCCCGCGGTGATCTTGGGCGCCTCTCCGCCATCCCCGGAATCGGCAAGAAGAGCGCCGAGCGGCTGGTGCTTGAGCTGAAGGAGAAGGTGGTCAAGCTAGGGCTGGCCACACGCGGGGAGAGCAAACCAAGGGAGTCCGCCCCCGCCTCGGTCAGGGACGATGTCGCCTCCGCCCTGGTCAACCTGGGGTACAAGGAGGGGTTGGTCGCCAAGGTCCTGGACGAACTGGACACCGAGAGCGGCGCCACCATGGAGGAGATCCTCAAGCTGGCCCTGAAGAGGCTGATGAAATAGCATGTCACGACTCATTGAACCCAACGCCACAGACGAAGAGCTTTTCATGGAGAGCTCCCTGCGCCCCCGCTCCCTGGAGGAGTACGTGGGGCAGGAGAAGGCCAAGGGGAACCTGCGCGTCTTCATCGATGCCGCGAAAAAGAGGGGGGAGGCGCTTGACCACGTCCTCCTCTACGGCCCGCCGGGGCTGGG
>Ga0129298_10000959_pt1 | contig 11945 bp, 11 predicted proteins | sample I19B2metaG_FD_94707 | JGI IMG/M metagenome (GOLD analysis project Ga0129298, IMG submission 94707) | Lake sediment bacterial and archeal communities from Gulf of Boni, Indonesia to study Microbial Dark Matter (Phase II) - ​I19B2 metaG | ecosystem: Environmental > Aquatic > Freshwater > Lake >... | reverse complement strand
TTCTGCAAGAATCAAAAATTTTACGCAGTTCATAAAAAAAGGCTCAAATCTCAGGTGCTATCTGATGTTTGAGTCTTTTTCGTGCGTAAAACTTCCGATTCTTCCCTAAGAGAAGCGTCCCCCATTAAACCTTACAGATTCCACCATTTTCTATTATCCCTTTTTAAAAGCATGTCGGCTTCCTCCGGTCCCCATGTAGCCGGACCATATTCATGCAAATCCAGTACTTTCGACTCCCAGGCCTTTGCAATATTGTCTATGAATCTCCATGACGTTTCTATCTCATCCCACCTCGTAAACAGGGTGGAGTCTCCCCTTAAAACATCGTACAGCAGCCTTTCATATGCTTCCGGTGAATTGCTGATTGTTTCGCAATTCTGACAAAAATCCATTTTCACTGATTCAACCTCAGTCCCCGTACCGGGTTTCTTGCCGTTGAACTGGAAGTATACCCCTTCCTTCGGCTGTATCCTGATAACAAGAAGGTTGGGTTCCAAGCCTCCATTATTTTTAAAATACAGTATGTCAGGAAGTGAATTGAACTGAATTACTATTTCTGTGGTCTTTTCCGGCATTCTTTTTCCCGTTCTAAGGTAGAATGGCATGTTGCCCCACCTGAAGTTTTTAACATGCAGCTTTAAGGCAATAAAGGTTTCAGTGACTGAGTTCCCGGCTACCTTCTCTTCCTGCCTGTATCCGGGTAAGGCTTTGCCGTTTACGGTTCCTGGCCCGTATTGCCCGCGGACGATATTCTGTTCGACAATTTCGGGTGACATTATTTCGAGAGTCCGCAGCACTTTTACCTTCTCATCCCTTATTGCCTCGGTATCGAGGTTTACAGGCGGTTCCATAGCTATAAGTGAGAGAAGCTGCAGCATATGGTTCTGCATCATATCCCGCAAGGCACCGGACTTTTCATAGTAGCCTCCGCGGTTTTCGACCCCCACCGTTTCACTTGAAGATATCTGGATATTGTCAATATATTTACTGTTCCATATGTTCTCAAACATTGAATTCGCAAACCGGATGACCATTATGTTCTGTATCATTTCCTTACCAAGATAGTGATCAATCCTGTAAGTGTCTTTTTCATCAAAAACATCTGTAATTGTTTTATTCAAATATCTTGCGGTATCCAAATCCCTTCCGAACGGCTTTTCAATGACAAGTCTCTGCCAGCTCCCGATATTGGTCGCCATTCCGTATTTTTTGATACTGGTGACTATCCCTTCAAAATATTCCGGTGCAACAGCCATATAAAAGATCCTGTTTCCTTTGGTCATGTGCTTTTCATCAATAGATGACAGAAAGGCCTTCAAGGCCGTGTATCCGGAATCTTGAGAAAAATCCAACTTTCTGTAGTATATCTTCTGCCTGAATTCCTTCCACTTTTCATTGTCCGGCTTAAAACGTGAATACTTTCTTACAGATTCGAGCAATTCATTCCTGTATTCTTCATCTGTCTTGTCTCTTCTTCCCACCGAAACAATTGCAAAGTCATCTGAAAGCTTGTTGTCATGATTCAAATTATACAATGCCGGTATAAGCTTTCTATGTGTAAGATCACCGGTTCCACCGAAAATAACCATTGCGCATGCCAGATCCTTTATTTCATCCAATTCGACTTCCCCCTTTCAGAATACCAATACACCTTTATATTTTCCCAAAATCAAATACTGTATTTCAGACTCTTTGCCGGACACTTTTCCACACATGCGAGGCACTTTGAGCAGCTGTAGTGGATTGAGGGATTTTTCCTTCCATCCTTATGAAGGCTGTAGCTGCTGTTTAACGAGGAGATATAACAGTTCTTGTCGCATATGCCGCAGTTGGTGCATTTCCCCCTGTCCTTCCGTACTTTAAATATGCTGAATTTGTTAAACAACCCGCTTATCCAGGCTATCGGGCATCCCAGCTTGTGGTAATTGTAAAGCTGCAAATGCTTTTGGTCAGAACTGCCTGTCATCATCAATTCCATTATAAATCCCATCGGACATATCCACCTGCAGAACACCTTGCCGAAAATCAGGCCCATAAATATACCGATAAGTATCACATATACAAGGTTCAATTTGAAAAACAGGACTGCTGCGGTCAAAAGCATACCGGCAATTCCATGTATTAATCTTCTCTTTGATATGATCATTTTGTTCAATTTGATACCCCTCCTTCTTATACCCCACTGGGGTATAAGAAGATTTTAACACAATAGCTTGCGTATTTCAACTTCTTCATTGTCAAAAACATTACAGTCATATAAAAAAATATCATTCAAATAATTCTACAATGTAAAAATTGCAGCATGGTGTAAAGTAATCATCATTTAAGTGAATTTCCTTATGATGTATAATGAATCTATCTGAAGCAATATTCTTCCATATATTTAAACAAAAGGAGAGAAAGCCATATGTCCGTTTCTGCAAATCCAGGGCCTGGTACTTTTACTTTATCACAAAAATCAGGTGGTTTGCCTGCCAGATGGATGCGAGAGTGGAAGAAAAACTACTATATCTATATGATTCTTATCCCCGTAGTAGTATATTATGTATTATTCCATTACCTTCCCATGTACGGAGTGATCATAGCATGGAAAAGATTCACACCGCTTGGGGGTATATGGAGCAGTCCATGGGTCGGTTGGACAAACTTCAACAACTTCTTTAAAAGTTACTATTTCTTCAGGCTGATTAAGAATACAGTCCTTATAAACGTTTATGACATATTGTTCTCTTTTCCTGCGCCCATCATCCTTGCACTCCTTCTGAATGAAATAAAGGATGGGGCTTTCAAGAGGGTTTCGCAGACCATAAGCTATCTTCCTCATTTTATATCGACAGTTATCGTCTGCGGAATGCTGGTCGATTTTCTGGCCTCCGACGGCTTTATCAGTACCGTACTGTCATTTGTCGGCGTGACTCCTACCTCCTGGCTGAGAGTCCCGGGAGCCTTCAGGACGATTTTTGTAGGGTCGGGTATCTGGCAGCATGTAGGCTGGGGATCAATAGTATATCTTGCTGCTTTGACCAGCGTTGATCCGCAGCTTTACGATGCAGCCGTAATCGATGGGGCAAACAGGTGGCAGAGACTTCTGAATGTGACGATACCGGGAATTATTCCCACAATAATCATTATGTTCATACTGCGTCTTGGTCAAATGATGAGTGTAGGCGCCGAAAAAGTCATCCTGTTGTATAATCCGACCACGTATGTAACGGGAGATGTCATATCCAGCTTTGTATACAGGCGCGGTCTCCTGGAAAACGACTACAGCTTCAGCACCGCCGTCGGTCTTTTCAATTCGGTTATCAATTTTTCATTCCTGCTTACAGCAAACGCATTGAGTCGTAAAGTAAGCGAAACAAGTCTGTGGTGAGGAGGAAAGGATTATGAAATACAGAAAAAGTGTTGGGGAGATTGCATTCGATTCATTTAATATAGTAATAATCCTGTTTCTTATTACAATAACGCTATATCCCTTCTGGTATATCACAGTCGCTTCATTGAGCAGTCCTACCGTAGTTGCTCAGCAGAGGGGTATAATGCTTTTGATCAAGGGCCTGAACTTCGAGGCATACAATGCCGTGTTCAAAAATCCCAATATCTGGACCGGCTATCAGAACACAATATTCTACGTGGTGGTTGGAACTATTGTCAACTTATTCATGACAACACTGGGAGCCTACGGTTTGTCCCGCAAGAACGTTTACGGGAAAGCCGGTATCATGAAAATTATCGTGTTTACCATGTTTTTCAGCGGGGGCCTTATACCCACCTTCCTGATCATGAAGTCAATGGGTCTGGTCGACAGCAGATGGTCCATGATATTTCCAAGTGCGATAAGCACTTATAATATGATAATTATGAGGACGGCCTTTCAGTCGGTTCCTGATAGTCTTGAAGAGTCTGCCAGGATAGATGGCGCCAATGATTTCGTCATCATGTGGAGGATCATCGTCCCCCTGTCAATTCCTGTAATGGCAGTAATTTCACTGTTCTATGCGGTGGGCCACTGGAATTCCTTTTTCAACGCGCTGGTATACTTAAGGACCAGGACTTTGTTCCCCCTCCAGCTGATACTGAGGGAGATTCTCATAACAAATATCACCGATTCCATGATGACCAATGTCGCCAACGACAGGGAGCCCATCGGAGAAACAATAAAATACGCCACCGTAATAGTTTCCACATTACCGATACTCTGCCTTTATCCATTTCTCCAAAGGTATTTTGTAAAGGGCATCATGATAGGTTCCTTAAAGGAATGAAATCATAAAAATAAAAATGAAGGAGGCCACTTTAGCGATGAAAAAGAAAAGCTTAAGAACGCTGGTAAGCCTGCTGACATGTATGGTAATGCTCGTGACAATGTTTTCTGCATGCAGCCAGGCAAGTAAACCCGCTGAAAACAGTTCTTCATCAGGTACACAGCAGAGTGCACCGGCAGCCGGTGCAAATGAATTCCCAATAGTGAAACAGCCATTAACACTTACATTGTGGATGAGATTGAGCAAATCATCAACAAGTATGAATGACCTGAACAACATGGCTGCATTCCAGGAGATGGAAAAAGCTACAGGTATCCACATAAACTTCAAGCATCCCCCGGCCGGCCAGGAAAAGGACCAGTTCAATCTCATGATCGCATCCGGTGATCTGCCCGACCTCATATGGGGCGGCGGCTACAGCTTCCCCAATGATGCTGAGGCACTTGCAAACAAGCAGATAATCGCACTTAATGACCTTGTTGCCAAATACGCTCCAAATTACAATAAGGTCCTGAACGACTATCCCAACTTCAGGAAAACAATGAGTACAGATGACAACAATCTTATCGGCATTGGCTTCTGCCAGCCCTTCATTGAAGCCGGAGGAATAGGCGGACCTGATTTCCGCAAGGACTGGCTGGATAAGCTTGGCCTTAAGATTCCCACAACAATAGATGAGTGGGAGACAGTGCTCACTGCATTTAAAGAAAAGGATCCCAACGGTAACGGAAAGGCAGACGAAATACCCTTCGACAGCAGCAAGAACGGGGCCATAATGGAGCTTGCCGTGGCATGGGGTGTTTTGAAGGATTTTTATGTGGAAGGCGGAGCGCAAAAGGGCCAGATCAGATATGGTCCTATACAGCCGGCATTCAAGGAATTCATAATCAAGATGGCAGACTGGTATAAGAAAGGGCTTATCAACAAGGACTACCTGGTAACCGATGACAAGCTCCGCACCGCAAACATAACCGGCAACAAAACCGGCTCTACCTGGGGAAACATGCATGGCAACCTTGGAGACTGGACCGGTCTTATGAGAAACGATCCCAAATTCGTTTTATGGCCGGCTCCCCGTCCCAAGCTCAAGTCCGACGGCAAAATCTATGCTAATTTGGAGAGAGCCTTGAGTCTGAGCCCATACAAGGGCTATATAACAACAAAGAACAAATATCCCGTTGAGTCTATAAGATGGTTTGACTGGGGTTATACACAGGCAGGGCAGATGGCCTTCAACTTCGGAAGGGAAAATGAAAGCTACAAGATGGTGGACGGTTATCCCAAATATACAGACCTCATCCTGAACAACCCTGACAAGCTTTCTACAGCCAACGCCATTGCCAAGTACTCCATGGCAAATATGGAATTCACCTTTGTACAGCATCCGGCTTATGTTGAGCAGATAGTAGGCTCCTCAGCATCACAAAGGCAAGCGCTGAAGACCTGGAAGACTGGCTGGCCGGATAGTCCGGAGCAGAACCTGGGCATGCCTCCGATAACTCTCACGTCTGCGGAGGAGGCCTCCGACAAGAGCGCACTCAACGATATCAAAACCTACACGGATGAAATGCTCGATAAGTTTATAACAGGACAGGAACCTCTCACAAAATACGATGACTTCGTAAAGCAGCTGAAAAACATGGGAGTGGACCAGTGTATAAAAGTCCGTCAGACCGCCCTGGAGCGCTGGAGGAAGCGCTGTGGAGTGGAGTATGTCCCAACACTGGTCAAGTTCGTTCCCAATTACAAAAATGCCGTGCTTATAACGCAAAAAGGCATGGAATATATAGATCCCGACCTGAAGTAACTGGTTGTACCGCAGGGAACGGCAAGGATACCGTTCCCTGCCTTTATATGATGCAGCACGTGTTTGAGGGTAAGAAGTTTCTGCATATTCTTCATTTTTTCCAACATACAGAAGGAATATATAACAGAATATAGAATTTAATATATCATGAAATAAATCGTGGTCCGGAGGATGCAGGTAATGGGTTTACCCTTAAAACCTTTTAAAAAAGCCAATGGCAGCTATTTACGGATGTTTCTCAGATTTACGGTATCATACATCATTATACTCGTGATACCAATGATATTGATGGGAGGTTTGACTTACACCAAATATCACAGCATACTCAATAACAAGGTCGGAGACTCCTCATCTGTTCTGCTGTCACAAGTGCGCGATATCATCGATGTGCGTCTGAATGAGTTCCTTCAGATGCCCATCCAGATCAACCGCAGCTCCAACCTGGCATCCCTTCTTACAGCCCAGGATATGTCCCGTTTCGGCCCATACCGCATATATCAGAGTATAAAGGAGTTAAACAGCTTTATGGCTCTTAATGATTTCATAGATGATATTGCGATATACATAGAGGATGAGGAAACTTTCATTACAACTAGCATAATGACCGATTCTCAAACATACCTGGAAAAAATATATTACTATGCAAACATGCCTGTAAATGAATACAAGGATAAAATGTTAAAGACAACAGGCATCTCCATATGGCCTGCACAGCCAGTCAAGAAAGGTTTCAACAGTTATTACGATTCCCTGATTACTTATGTAAGGCCTCTTTTTGTTGAAAACTCAAGGATCACTTCAAATATAAAGCTTATAATCACAATCAAGGAAAGTGCTGTCAGGGGCCTGTTGAAGATGTCACTTGATAAATACAAGGGCTCCGCATATATACTGGATAGCAGCGGTAAAGCCATAGTCAGCGTTGGGAAGCCACTGTCTCCGGCTATTTACCCGGCTGTCTCTTTGCATAAGGCCAAGAGCAGTACAAGTACCTTCACAGCACATATTGACAATGAAAAAATGCTGATTTCCATGATACCTTATGAAAGGCTCGGATGGAATTATGTATCGGTCATACCATACAGACAGGCATTTTCCCAAGTGAACATGATACGTGACATATCCATACAAATCATCATTGTTACACTGCTGATAGGGATAATACTTGCCCTGTATTTCACTTACAGGAACTACTCGCCTGTCAGAAACCTTCTCAATATACTCTTCCCCGAAAGTGAATCATTTCCTGAAGCCAAATACGGAAATGAATGGGCAGCCATAGAAAAGCAGATACTTCAAACCATAGACAGCAAGAAGATCCTTGAATATCAAATGAAAAACCAGCGCTCAGCTTTAAGGGAGAATTATGTCCGCACGCTGATAATGGACGAATCTCTTAATGAAAATTCCCGTAATGCCATACTTGATTCGCTTGGTGTTGACATGCCGTTTGCGGAGTATTCCATACTGCTTTTCCACATCACTATCCGTAAAACTCTCTCAAATCCCGAGGAAAAGCCCCCAATGGAACTATGCCGCTTTGTCGTATCCAATGTAGTGGAGGAGCTTTGTCAGGTTTCAGGCAGGGGATACAGCACACACACCGGCGACGATGTCGTTGCTGTACTGTTATGCTTCAAGCCTGGCAATGAAGCCTGCAGCAAGGAGAGAATGCTGGAAATCGCCCAAAGAGCCCTGAAATTCATTGAATCCCAGTTTAATTTCATAGTGACGGTGGGACTGGGAAAGGTATATGATGATCTGTCGAGGATCAGGAATTCCTTAGGTGAGGCTTCTATGGCACTGGAATACCGGATTATCAAGGGAAAGAGCATTGTCATTGATTTTGAAGAAATCAATGTGAGTCATGAGTTCATAAACTATTACTCCCTTGATGACGAGAAGCTTGTGGTTGATTACTTGAAGCGTGGAGACATCAACGGCATAAGGGAGATTCTAAGCCGAATTGTCAAAAAGCTGAACGAATACCTGCCTTCTTTGAGGACAGTCCACTGCGTGTTCTTTGAAATCATCAGCACTGCAATGCATATAGCCGAAAAAGCCGATTTCAAGGATTACGGGACTCAGCCCGTCAATAGCAGGATACTGAACCTTCTCCAGTGTACCACGATAGATGAGCTGCATAACGAGATTGTTTCATTCTACGAGGAAGTATGCGACTATATGAGGGGAAGAAAGGAAAGCAAGAACTATCTTCTGGCAAACAACATAATACAGTATTTGAACAACAACTGTTATAAAAAGGAGCTTTCCCTGAAAATGGTCGCAGGTGCATTCGATATTTCCACCTCTTATTTAAGCAGGTTTTTCAAAGACCACTTCGGATACAACTTTATCGAGTACCTGCAGATGCAAAGGCTTAGAAAGGCAAAAATGCTGCTTAAGGACCCTTCCAGGACCATATGCAGCATAGCAAGCGAAGTAGGTTATGAAAATGTGCACAGCTTTATCAATACCTTTAAAAAATATGAAGGGATAACCCCGGGCCTGTACCGTAACAATGGGCTGGCATGATAATCAGTTTGTATAAATAATGTTTCTTAATCCGATTATTCTATTAATATTCTTTATCATTCTTTTAACGGTGACTGTAACGGTTTTAATTCCCCGTGTTAAGGCTGGATTTTTCATATTAATCTCCAGTTTACCTGGTCTTTCAATTGCATACCGTTTTTCTTATTACCCAACAAAATCATGCTATTTTGAGAAGCTGCCTGACATATGACAGACTTAACAGCAGGTCTTCAAAGCTGTTACGCTCATATGCAAGGTCATGATCCATAACAATCCATTCAGGATTACACTCAAGTACCTGGTGTATATATTGGGGAATGTTTGCTATGCCGTAACCTACCGGACGGAATTCAAAATTTCCTCTTTCCTCTGATCCACGCTTTCCATCCAAATCACCCACATTTCCAATCTTTGATATGTCACTTGCATAGAAATCTTTTAGATGTATCACCGGACAACGGTTTCGGTACTTATCAAGGAAAAAGCCAGGATCAGCCCCACCTATTGCCATCCATCCCAAATCCGGCTCCATGGCAAGACAGTCCTCCGGTGTATCGTCAAGTAATACTTCGAGTATATATTTCCCATTTATTTTCTGAGCAAGCTCAAAGGCATGGTTATGATATAAAAGAGTAATTCCTTCATTCCTGCATATCATTCCAATCTCGGTAAGCTTCTTTATTGTTTCAGGATACTGTTCACTTCCGGGAAGCCCACTTTGGGGAATACTTCCTATAGTTATATACCGGCACCCAACCTTTTTATGAAAATCAATAGTTCCCTGTATATCCGACACAAAATCGCTGAACCTTACATGGTTGCCAAGCGGAACCATATTCAGTTCATCCATCTTTTCCCGCACACATTCAGCACTCTTTTCAAAAAAGCCGAGAAATTCAACTCCATTAAAGCCTAGATTCCCAAGCTGTGTAAGAACAGCAAACAGATCCTCTGCACATTCCCTGCGCAGGATATAAAGCGGTGAAGCGAATAATATATTTTTCATAGAACGCCTCCAGTATGTTTAAACTCAATTTCTTCCGTGTACTTGGTACTACTTTGTTACATCATTACATACATTCCTTGATTGCAGACACAACCCAATCATGGTCTTCTCCCTGTGACATACCCGAAACGGCAATAGCTCCTACAACCCCGACATCCTTTATGATTATGGGAAATGCGCCTCCGCTTGCGGCATACTCTATTGAACTGATTTTATACTTCTCCTCCAGGGTTTTACCGGTTTTCGCCAACAATGTTGTAATGTAATAAGAACTCCTGTAAAACCTGCTGACTACCCTGCTTTTTCTGATTACCCACTGGTCATTATCCGGAGATGTTCCTTGACAGGAATAATGGAATAATTGATGACCGTTTCTATTAATGTCGATAGTAATCCTTTTATTCTCCTTTTTAGCCCTTTCTACAAGAATCAACCCGATTTTAAGAGCCGTTTCATTGGTAAATTCCTGGAACTGCAGATCTCTCTCCTGTTGTTCCAGTTCTTTGAGCAATTCATCATAATTATTCATATTGACATTCCTTCCTTTCGCTTGTGCTCTATGCACAAAAGTGTTTAAAAACAATTGTTGCTATCAGTTTATCATAGGAACGGTATGAGTCAACATTTGGGCTCAAAATCCTTACTGGCTGACTATCAAACCGGAATATGGTCACACACATACTTGTAAGCAACCCAATAAAAGCTCCAAAGCCAATACCACAAATTCACACCCGGAGCGTGGGACCGGCAAGGAGGCCGGTCCAGCCGGAACTTAAACGATTTATGACAAATCTTTGCTAATTTCAAATCATTAAAAATATTAAAAAGCACATCAGATAAAACTCGCCGAAAGCATAATTTATTTATAGAAATAAATTATGTGAAATGGCATCATGTGGAGGGGTTTGGGGAACATGGGACGATACCTGTTCCCCAAGAAGACCGCTATGGCGCTGGATAATGTACGGGGACACACCTCTGCTGCCGCCGGTCATCCTTGCCGAGGAATGTCCCCTTAAACCCCAAAAAAGAACAATAAAAAAGCCTATGGGCTATTTCCCATAAGCTTTGATTCTCCTTGGTTGCGGGGGAAGGATTTGAACCTCCGACCTTCGGGTTATGAGCCCGACGAGCTACCGTACTGCTCCACCCCGCGATATATAAAATTTTAACTTTGGTGTCAAAGTTGGTGTCAAATATTAATTAATGGTGCCGGAGACCGGAATCGAACCGGTACGGGAGGTAAGTCCCGCAGGATTTTAAGTCCTGTGCGTCTGCCAGTTCCGCCACTCCGGCATTCACAGAGCGCTTTTCGTAAGCGACTCTAACATTATAATACATTCATTATATGGTGTCAACATATATTTATTTCCTGTTTTTCACCCTCAAAATGGCACCTCAGGAAAAAACTAAATCGGGTTTTTACACCCGACTACAAGTTAAGCATTTATGTCATCAGAACTGAATGGATTTCCTGTATCCACCGCTGCCCCTCTTTGATTCAAAACTTTTCTTGAGGTCATGCATTTTCTCGTCGCTGTCCTTCATAAACTTTGAAAGGCGTTCTTCAAAAGACAAATTGTCGTTAGCGTTCCGGTTCCAATCTATATCTATGGGTCTGCTTGATTTGACCGTTTTCTTCGGCTCAAGCGCCTTCTTGATGGATAAGCTGATTTTACCGTTACTGTCGACTGTTATTACCCTGACCTTGACAATCTGATTTTCCTTCAGGTGTGCATTGATGTCCTTTACATACTCTTCTGCAATTTCAGAAATATGCACCAAGCCTGTTTTTCCGTCCGGCAGTTGAATAAAAGCTCCGAAACTGGTAATACCGGAAACCTTACCTTCAACTACATTTCCAACCTCAACCAGCATAAAACGAGAAATCCTCCTTATTGATACTATTTTGCCACACTGTATTTTAAAAATTTATTGATTCAATTATCAAGGGTGAATAAAGAATAAGTATGTGCCCAATAAAGCAAAATATAACAAAATAGCCTACGTTTATAAAGTAATTCGATTATATAGCATAACCAATATTTCGTCAAGCCTTTATTCATAAGGATTAGGGGTATTTCGGAAGATTTTACTGCTTTGTTGCAACCGGGAATTTTTTTATTTCCCGATATCTATGAATATCTTCTCTCCCGGCTTGACCATACCCAGCTTTTCCCTTGCTATCTTCTCCACATATTCATCGCTGTTTACGCTTTCCTTCTGTGATTTCAGCTGTTCGTTGATTTTCTTTTCTTCCCCTATCTTTGCTTTCACGCTTCTCATTTCGTTCTCTTTGGCATATAACAGCTTCTGCTGGTCTATCACAACA
>Ga0129298_10000958_pt1 | contig 11949 bp, 12 predicted proteins | sample I19B2metaG_FD_94707 | JGI IMG/M metagenome (GOLD analysis project Ga0129298, IMG submission 94707) | Lake sediment bacterial and archeal communities from Gulf of Boni, Indonesia to study Microbial Dark Matter (Phase II) - ​I19B2 metaG | ecosystem: Environmental > Aquatic > Freshwater > Lake >... | reverse complement strand
CGACCACCTCAACGGGCGCCAACGTCAAGAGAATCAACATCTCAATATCGGGCTCGAGCACTTTGCCGAACCCTCAGACGGGTCAGACCTTCAGCATTCAGTTGACGAGCGACGTTCAACTGGCAACCCGGCAGTAACCAGAGCCTGGTCGGCGTTTGTCGCAGGTCTTGAGATGGTGTACTATTAGGACAAATATTCTGAGTCTGCGGGACTCGAGAAACTGAGGTGCCGCAACATGAAATCGATCACGGCGATACTGGCAGCCGCCCTCCTGATGCCACCGGCCGTCGGATATGCCCAGTCCTTGGGCGACTTGGCAAAGAAAGAAAAAGAGCGCCGGGAAAAGGTCAAAGAGGAGGCAAAGGTTATCACGAACAGCGATACCTCGAAATATAGAAATGGTCCGGTTACAACGGGATCGCTGCCCGTTCCCGCGGCTTCGGAAAAGCCGACATCGGAGAAACCAGCAGCGCAGGCCGCTGGCCAGACCAAGGCCGACAAGCCAGTGTCTGACGAGCCCACGGACCTGGAGGGGCGTACGGAGAGCTACTGGCGAGAGACGATGGGTGACGCCCGCAAGAAAGTGACCGAGCTGGAGAACATGGGAAACGTCTTAAACCTACGCCTGAACGATCTGCAGAATCGGTTCTATAAGGAATCCGACGGCTTCCAGCAGCAAGCGATCCAGCGAGAAATACAGAAGACTCTATACGAGCAGGACAAGACGCGAGAAGATCTTGCCAAGGCTCGGGAACTCTTGCGGGATCTCGAGAAGGAAGCTCGCAAAAGCGGCGCGCTGCCGGGTTGGATCGCGGGCAAGAATCCCTGAGCTAACCCCGGCCCATAAGTAGAACGGCGGTTCCCTTCGACATCAGGTAGTTTTCCACCTCCGTAAAGCCGGCTGAAGCAACGAGCGCTCTCAGTTGAGCGGGTGCCGGGAACTTTTCTACGCTGCCGGGAAGATATCGGTAGGGGCCCCTGACGCCTGAGAGGAACCCGCCCAATCCGGGTAGCACGCACTTGAGATAGAACCGGTAAAGCGAGCCGGCGATCCCGCAAAATTAAACTTCTATATTTCCGATAGTTGCGAGAAACTTCTTCAGGTAGTACTCGAAGTATTGCTGATCTATGTCGTGCCTTATCTGAGTACTGCCCAGCCTCGGCAGCAGGACCAGCCGGACTTGCCCGGATCTAGACTTCTTGTCGCGCTTAAGCGCTTCCCATACTTGCTCACAAGCAATACCTCTCAACGAGGGCAGGCGTCCAATCCTGTGTATTAGGCCGACCAGGCGGCGCGACTCGTGCCGTGCCATCAGGCCCAATTCATGGCCGAAGCCAACCGCCGCGATCATCCCCCAGGCCACTGCCTCCCCGTGCTTGAAGCGCCGATAGGAGGTGGCGGCCTCCAGAGCATGCCCAACGGTGTGCCCGTAGTTCAGAATCATTCGCTGCTCTTCTTCTCTCTCATCGGAGGAGACTATCTCTGCCTTGATTCTCGACGCCTCTGAAACGACATGTACCAAGGACTTGGTCTGCCGTTGCAGGATCTTGCGAAGGTTACGCTCCATGTAATCCAGCAGCGCCTCCGACCGAATCGCGCCGCACTTCACTACCTCATAAAGTCCGGCTGACAGTTCACGGCTAGGCAAGGTGCTCAGAACCCCGGCATCGGAAAGAACGGCCCGGGGCTGGTGAAACGCGCCGACCAAGTTCTTCCCTTCCTCAGTGTTGATACCGACTTTGCCCCCTATAGCGCTGTCCACCTGCGCCAGCAAGGTGGTAGGAACGTTTACATAGGGAATGCCACGCATGTAGGTCGCAGCCGCGAATCCCGCTAGGTCCCCCACGACACCGCCGCCGAAAGCCACTATCCAGGAATGCCGATCCGCTCGAGCGCGAAACAGTCCCCGGTAGATCTTGATCAGCGTCCGGTGGTTTTTGAATCGCTCGCCATCACCGATGCTAATAACCGGGGAAGGCCCGAAGGTATCCCGGAGCGATTTGAGTACGGTATTGCCGTGGTTCCGCATCACGGTGGCATTTGACACAACCACGGGCGAGGAGGTAAGACCCAGACGGGCGAGCGTGGCTCCGGCTTTCTTCAGGATCCCATCGCCAACCATCACGGGATAGCTGCGCGATCCAAGCTCGACGCGGATGAGTTTCATGACCGTAATCCCTCACGCAATTGGTCCGTCAATGCCTCCGGATTCAGCTCTCCAAGACCAAGTTCTGAGCAAAGCTGATCCAGACTATAGAGCTGTCCCGTCTCCCAAAGTTCCTTGAAGAATCTTCCCGCCGCCTTTTCCCTGAACCAAGCAGTGCCCCACTTGGTACGAATGTGCTCGTGCATCATGGCTTCGCAGATCCACGCCCTCAGGTAGTCGGCGGAGCTAAGCGACTGAGCCCAGTTTTCAAGATAGGCCTCCGGCGCGTGCTCGATCGCCGTGCGTGCCTTCAGGCACTCAGCATAACGCTCAGGCGCACCAGAACACCCCTTGCCCGCATAAAGCTGAATTTCGTAAACCAGCAGGCCCAAGTGATAGCGAACCGTGTATGCTCGATGCAGCGCCTGGAAGCGCAGGAACTCATGCGAGCTTAAATAACCTAGCATCTCCTGGAGCCAGGCGTCATTCCAGAGTAAGTGTTCAAACAAAAACCCATAGAGCTCAGCCAAACCGCGGTCGCCATACAGGCGGTGTTCCGCCGCCAGGGTCGGACTCGTCCAGGCGAAATGATGCGCGTGGCCGCTTTCGTGCAGAAGATCCGCGTAGCCCTGGCATCCCTGTTGGGCTGACGCGACGATCACGACCTGATCCGGAATCCCGATCGGGATACAGAAGGCGCCCGATGGCCCCCTGGGCCGAAGCTCCCTCTCCAGCTTGATGGCTTCTCGCCTCTCGGGTTCGATGGCAAGACCGGAGAGGGTTGCGGAAAGCGCCGGCAAGAGAAGATCCTGTCTAAAGGGGGCTCGTGCCTCGTTGGCGGAAATCCAGCTGGGTACGTCGCAGTCTTGCGCACCGCTAAGAGGCAGGTTCAACGAATTGAGGAGGGATCTCTCCAGGCAGCTTAGATATTCTTGGGTACTGTCCTCCAAAGCGCGCTCGAACTCGGTGGATAGCCGGCGGTAATCGATGCCACTGATGTACTGGCGTGCGCCCAGGTAGCTGCCAAACCCAAGCTTGACGCTCTCGTCGTGTTGCGCCTCAAGCAGTTGCCTGCGCAGCGGGTCCACCTGTGCCAGCAAGTCCCGCCGCAACACCTCCAGGCGCCTCCTCTCACTCGGATCAGTCTCATTGGCCAGATGCGATGCAATCTGCGCGGACGGGATTTCACGGCCTTTCCAGGTAGCGGAGCCTGCCGACTCGCGTCGGGCGATCTCCTCTGCACATTGCGCGCATGCGGCTTCCAACCGATGTTGCATGGCAAAGCAGCGAATCTTTTCGAGACTCTTCCGGCGAGAAGAAAGGGCCTCAGGAATGCGCTCAATCTCGGAGTCGATTTCCCGCAAGGTGTCCCGGGAATACAGATCGGAGTACTCGGAGTAGACGCTCGAAACCTGCGGAAAATCCTTGTGCCCCGAGTAGAACTGATACAGCTCGCGATTCAGGGATGCTTCGAACCTTTCGAGGTGTATGCGATATTCCTCGATCTGCATGTGCTCGCGTCAGCGAGAGATGCCCTGGAGAGGACTGCTTGCCGCGGCGTAGAGTTTCTTGGCCATTCTTCCGGCTTTGTATGCCAAGCGGCCGGCTTCGACGGCCAGCTTCATGGCTTGCGCCATCGCCACGGGATCAGACGCGCCCGCTATGCCTGTGTTCATAAGGACCGCATCGCAGCCCAGTTCCATCGCAATCGCGGCGTCCGAAGCCGTTCCGACCCCGGCATCCACGATGACCGGCACCGAGGCATTCTCCAGGATGATCCTGATGTTGGCGGGGTTTTGAATACCCATCCCCGACCCGATCGGTGCCCCCAAGGGCATCACGGCCGCGGCACCGGCATCCTCGAGTTTTCTGGCCACAACCGGATCATCGTTGGTATAGGGCAGCACGACAAACCCGTCCTTGACCAGTATCTTGGTTGCCGTCAGTAGACCATCGGCATCTGGGAAGAGAGTTTTTTCGTCGCCAATGACTTCAAGTTTGACCCAGTCGGAAAGTCCCGCCTCGCGCCCCAGATTAGCGATCCGAACCGCTTCCTCGGCACTGTAGCAACCGGCAGTGTTGCGCAATATCATGCATTTTCTAGGGTCGATATAGTCCAACAGAGATTGGCCCGAGCGATCGTTAAGATCGATGCGCCGTACGGCAACGGTCACGATTTCAGCGCCTGACTTGTCCAGCGCTTCCCGCATCACTTGCAGGTTGGAATACTTGCCGGTCCCAACGATCAAGCGTGAGTTGAAACTTTTCCCTCCCAATGCCAAGGGATCAGCTGAGAGTTGGTAGGTCACTTTATGCTCCCATCGTTCCCGAGTATTTCCAACAGAAAGCCATGATCGCTTTCTCCCGAGGATGCGCCAGCAGGAGGCTCACCCCCCGCCTACGAATTGGACGATCTCTATGCGGTCACGGTCACTGACGGGCGTGGTACTCCAGTCCTTACGGCGGACAATCCGGTGGTTCAGCTCCACTGCCACCCGCTCGGGGACGATACCCAGCTGCGCTAGTAGCTGCCCAACATTTTGGACGCCTGGAACTGTCCGCGGCTCACCGTTGATTTCCAGCATCAGCACTTCCGACATATCTTAATGATACTGACTGCGCAGAGATCAAATCAAGCTTTCCCTGACCTAGAAAAGCCTTGACACCGCTGGAAGCAGTCCACTAATATCGTGCCTTCTTTTGCGTGGCGCACAGCTTTTTTAACTGACTGATTTATAAACAGTTATAGAGCCTCGTGGGCTCCTGCCCCTTGCGCCTGAATCCAAGAAGGAGCCGACATGCTCTCCGACGCAGTACGACAGAAAATCGAGGCTCGGGCTGCTCAGTATCCACAGCGGCGGTCGGCTCTTATTCCCTCCCTTCACCTTGCCCAGGAGGAGGCAGGGTATCTATCCCCGGACGTGATTCGCGAGGTCGCCCAGATCTTTCAGCTCTCTCCAAACGAGGTATACGAGGTCGCCAGTTTCTATACCATGCTCTTCAAGAAGCCGACTGGCAGGTATGTGATATGGGTGTGCACCAACATTTCCTGCCTGCTATGCAACGCCGACCAGATCTTGGCGCACCTTGTAGCGCGGCTGGGTATCAAGCCCGGGGAGACAACGCCTGACCGAAAGTTCACGCTGATAGAGGCTGAGTGCCTGGCGTCGTGTGGAACGGCCCCGGTGGTGCAGATCAACGAGGAGTACTACGAGAACCTGACGATGGAGAGGCTGGATCAAATCCTGGACAGCCTAACATAGCATGGAACTCTGGCTGTTCTACTTCTTTGGAGCCATCGCACTTCTTGCTGCGATCAATCTGGTGGTGAGCCGGCGTGTGTTCTATTCCGCCGTGTCGCTCATTGTCTGTCTTTGTGCCATCTCGGCGGTCTATATGCTGCTGGAGGCCCCGTTCATTGCTGCGGTGCAGGTTATCGTCTATGCCGGTGCCATCATGGTGTTGTTTCTATTTGTGATCATGCTTCTCGACCCCTTCTCCGCCGGGACTCTTCCTGACAAGAGGAGGTACCTGAGCTACATCGCGCTTGCCCTGGGAACGGGATCTCTCGTCATGCTCTATCCCTTACTGAAGGCTTACAACCCCGCGAAGACCCCTCGGAGCATCGATTTCGTGACAGGTGGCACGGGAACCTTGAAGCATCTAGGCGAAACCCTTTTTTCAGCATACCTGCTCCCGTTCGAGGTGACCTCCGTGCTGATCCTGGTCGCAATCATTGGAGCCGTCGTCTTGGCCAAGCGCCAGCCATAGGTGATCTGTGGAGAGCCTGCAGTACGCGATGCAAACCGATCCATCCCAAGTCCCGACGACCTACTACCTCATTCTCAGCGCTCTGCTTTTCGTCATTGGTGCCGTGGGCGTCATCCTGAAGAGAAACGTCATCGCAATCTTTCTCTGTATCGAGCTGATGCTGAACGCGGCTAACTTGAGCTTTGTGGCTTTCTCCCGCTCGCTCTCTCAAGTGCACGGGCAGATTTTCGTATTTTTCGTGATGGTGGTGGCCGCCGCGGAGGCTGCTGTAGGGTTAGCGATTACTATTGTCCTGTATCGCAATCGCAACACGCTAAGCGCAGACGACGCGGACATTATGAAGTGGTGAGACTCACAACCATGATCGATTACCTCTGGCTCGTTCCGCTCCTGCCCCTCGCCGGTTCGGCTGTAAACGGCCTTGTGGGAAAGAGACTGCCCAAGCCCTTTGTTTCCTCCGTCGCCTGTGGCTCAGCCGGGGCGGCTTTTGTCCTGGCGATGGGCGCGGTGCTGGACTTAGCCCGTCTGGCGCCTGACCAGAGGCACGCCGTCAGGTTCTTTTTCGACTGGATCGTCTCCGGCGATTTCGCCGCCAAGGCGGAGTTGCTTCTTGATCCTCTATCGGCGGTTATGCTGCTGGTGGTGACCGGGGTCGGCTTCATCATCCACGTCTACTCGATCGGCTACATGCATGCAGAGGACGGCTACTACAGGTTCTTTTCCTACCTCAATCTCTTCCTGTTCTCGATGCTCACGCTCGTGCTGGCCAACAATTTCCTCCTGATGTTTGTCGGTTGGGAGGGGGTGGGGCTTTGCTCCTATCTGCTCATCGGCTACTATTTCGATCGCAGAAGTGCCGGAGATGCGGGCAAGAAGGCGTTCATTGTCAACCGCATCGGGGACGCCGGGTTTGTTCTCGGCATTTTCCTCATTTTCGTGACTTTCAACAGCCTGGACTTCGGCGAAGTGTTCGGTCAGATTGCCGAAGGCCCACAGCGCTTCCCGGTGGAAACCGGGGTCGGGCTCCTGACCGCGATTGGATTGCTGTTGTTCGTGGGAGCTACAGGGAAGAGCGCTCAGATTCCGCTCTATGTCTGGCTGCCGGATGCCATGGAGGGCCCTACTCCGGTGAGCGCCCTGATCCACGCGGCCACCATGGTGACCGCAGGGGTCTACATGGTAGTCCGATGCTCAGCCATCTTCAGCAGGTCTCAGGTCGCGCTCGAAGTCGTTACGGTTGTGGGGATCCTGACGGCGCTGATGGCGGCCACCATTGGTCTGGTCCAGCGAGACATCAAGCGCGTGCTGGCTTACTCCACCATCAGTCAGCTGGGATACATGTTCGTTGCCGCGGGCGTCGGCGCCTTCTCGGCGGGAATCTTTCACCTCATGACCCACGCCTTCTTCAAAGCGCTCCTGTTTCTTGGCGCGGGGTGTGTTATCCATGCCGTCGGGGGCGAACAGGATCTTATGCACATGGGCGGGCTGCGCAGGCACACGCCTGTCACGCACTGGACCATGGTAACCGGCGCGCTGGCAATCAGCGGTATCTTTCCCCTGGCAGGTTTCTTCAGTAAGGACGAGATCCTGTGGTCGGCCTGGGTCAACAACCATCCAGCTATCTGGGCCTTTGGGCTGCTCACGGCAGGGCTCACCGCCTTCTACATGTTCCGTCTCATCTTCTTGAGCTTTTATGGACCCGAGCATTTCCCGCAGGAGTCCCGGCATCATCTGCACGAAGCGACGCCCAGCATGACCCTCCCCCTGATCGCGCTGGCAATCCTCTCAGTTGTTGGGGGATTCGTCGGTGCTCCATCGTGGATGGGGCTTGGCCCAAATCGTTTCGAACATTTTCTTGAACCGTCGCTCCGTTTCGCCTATCGGCCGCAGCCTGGGGAGGCCAACCCCGGGCTGGAAATGGCATTTGCCGCTATCTCGGTCTTGGTTGCCTTGATAGGAATCAGCGTGGCGTACCGCTTCTACATTTCCCGTCCCGAATCCGCGGACGCATTTGCCCAACGCGCAAGTCTTCTCTACCGGCTTCTCTTCAGAAAGTACTATGTGGATGAAGGCTATGATGCGGTCTTCGTGTACCCCACCGTTAGCGGCTCCACCGAAGTGCTCTGGAAAATCATGGACGTCGAGATCGTGGACGGCGCAGTCAACGGGGTTGGCAGGGTCATCCAGTCCTGGGCTGGGTTGTTGAAGAGGGTTCAGAACGGCCTGATCCGAAGCTATGCAACCTGGATTCTGCTGGGCGCCGTCGCAATCCTGTTCTATATCGCTGTCATAAGGGGCTGATTCCGCAAGAGGATATGGAAATACGCAACATTCTGAGCCTGGTCACCTATCTCCCCGCAGCAGCGGCCGCCCTCCTGCTGTTCTTCCCACGAAGCTTGGAAAGAGCAATAAAGACCATGGCGTTTTTGAGTTCCCTGGTCACATTCGTTCTTTCCTTGCACCTGGTCTATCGCTTTGACACGAGCCAGGGAGGAATGCAGTTTGAGGAGTCGATCCGGTGGATTCAGTCCGGTTCTTTCAGGATCAACCACCACCTGGGCATCGATGGGATCAGCCTATTTCTGGTCTTGCTGACGACATTTCTGACGCCTCTGGCGATCCTTGCCTCTTGGCAATCGATCACTCAGCGAATCAAGCCCTACATGATGTCCATGCTTGTGCTCGAAACCGGCATGGTCGGGGTTTTCTGTGCCCTGGACTTGGTCCTCTTCTATGTTTTTTGGGAGGTCATGCTCATCCCGATGTACTTCATCATCGGAGTGTGGGGCGGCGCCCAGCGGATCTATGCGGCGGTAAAGTTCATACTCTACACCATGGCAGGATCCCTGTTGATGCTCCTGGCCATCATCTACCTGTTTTTTGTCAACGGTGCCACCACTTTCGAGCTGATGCAGATCGCGCAGAATCTCGCCTCAGGAACGCTCCGGCTGACGGCGCGCGAGGAACTATGGCTGTTCCTGGCCTTCCTGCTCGCATTTGCCATCAAGGTGCCGCTCTTTCCTTTCCACACCTGGCTTCCAGATGCTCACGTCGAGGCGCCCACGGCCGGCTCCGTGATTCTAGCTGGAGTGCTCCTGAAGATGGGCACATACGGCATGCTTCGATTCTGTCTCCCGCTTTTCCCATCGACTTCGATTGCTGCGGCACCTTACATGTCGGTGCTAGCACTAGTGGGGATCGTCTACGGGGCGCTGGTTGCGATGGTGCAGCCAGACGTGAAAAAGCTCGTGGCCTATTCCTCCGTAAGCCACATGGGACTGGTGGTTTTGGGGATTTTCACGTTTACCACCCAGTCGCTCCACGGTTCCACGATGCAGATGCTGAATCACGGGCTGTCCACCGGAGCTCTGTTCCTTTTGGTCGGCATGATCTATGACCGCCGGCATACCCGTCTGATTTCGGATTTTGGAGGCCTGGCGCATCGCAGCCCGGTGCTGGCGGCCTTTTTCATGGTCGTCACGCTGTCTTCTATCGGACTGCCCGGGTTGAACGGCTTTGTGGGCGAAATCCTGGTTCTGGCCGGAACGTTTGTCAAAAACCGCGCCTATGCTGCGGTGGCAGCCTCGGGGATGATCCTGGGGGCCGTCTACATGCTCTGGATGTACCAACGCGTATTCCTCGGCACTTTGAGCAATCCGGCGAATGCTGCGATGACTGACATCGATGCGCGGGAGCGATGGATACTCATCCCAATCGTGGTAATGATGCTGTGGATGGGGGTTTATTCGGCTCCCTTTCTGAGACGGATGGACGCCAGCATCCAGGTGGTGCAGGAACGCATCCAGAACGCACGCGGACCACAAGGCGGCTATCGAGTCCAGCACACTCTCCCCGTGCCGGCACAGAGAGGGGGCAAGTGATGGATCAGGTGTATTTGCCCCTCCTTCCTCAGTTCATTCTGATCGCAGCCGGTATGCTCATCATGCTGATGGAGCCTTTTACAGCCGCCGAGCGAAAAAGCCGCATGGGGCAGATTAGCGTGCTCGCGACCGCCGTGGCGATCTACAGCCTGAGATTGCAGTGGGGTGGGAGGCCTCAGGTCATTCTCGGCAAGATGTTCGCGGTGGACAACTTCAGCACCTTCTTCCAGTGGCTTTTCCTGGGAATCACAGGCGTATCCTGCCTGATCTCGATGCGCTTCAACGAGCGGGAGTCCATCAACCGGGGCGAGTACTATGCGTTGCTGCTGTTCGCCTGCTCGGGCATGTGTCTGATGGCGGCGAGCAACGATCTTATCCTCACCTTTCTGGGAATCGAAATCCTGTCGATAGCGACATACATATTGGCAGGCTTCAAGCGCAACGATGTCAAATCGAGCGAGTCGTCGCTGAAGTACTTCCTGCTCGGCTCGTTCGCGACCGCGTTCCTCCTTTACGGAATAGCGTTGATTTACGGAAGCATGGGGAGCACCAACTACCAGGTGATTCACAATGTTGCCAGCCTGCAGGGCGAAGGCCAAATCACTGCGGTCATAGGATTGGGACTGCTTCTGGTTGGGTTCGGTTTCAAATTGGCGCTGGTTCCCTTCCACTCATGGGCTCCGGACGTTTATGAGGGGGCTCCGACGGCCGTAACGGCGTTTATGACGGTCGGCCCCAAGGCAGCGGGCTTCGCCGCCCTCTTGCGTATTCTGGTTCAGGCACTTCCGTCATTGGGAAACGACTGGACGGGAATCCTTTGGGTATGCGCCATCGCCACCATGACCCTGGGGAATGTGGTCGCGGTCTTGCAGGCGAACGTGAAGCGCATGCTCGCCTATTCTGCTATAGCGCACGCTGGGTATATCCTGGTCGGCATGGTTGCCAACACGGCGGCAGGTTTTGGAGCTGTCCTCTTCTACCTTGTGGTATACACGGTCATGAACCTCGGGGCGTTCTGTGTCGTCCTGTCGCTGAGCCGAAAGGGGGATCTGAGCGTCAATGTTGACGACTATGCGGGATTGGGCCGCAGATCGCCCGTGGCAGCCGCTGCCCTATCGGTTTTTCTGATCTCGCTCGCCGGCTTCCCCCTGACGGGGGGATTCATCGGGAAATTCTACCTATTCAGCGCCGCGATTCAGACCGGCTACCTTGGGCTTGCCATCATCGGCGTGCTCAACAGCGTTCTTTCCGTCTTTTATTACTTCCGGCTGATGGTCGTCATGTACATGCGAGAGCCTCATGAGGGTCAGCCGGCCCCCGATCAGATCAGCCCGCCCGTGTTGCTCATCACTGTGGTCGCGATGATCGCGATTCTCTTGCTCGGCGTCTATCCGGCGCCAATGCTTAATATTGCCAGCCACTCTGCCCTTGCCCTAAAATAAGCACCGACCCCTGACAGTTCAGGAGTGTTGGCATGTTCGACGTGCGCAAGAGATTGCAGGAAGACTTGAACTCCATCGAGCGCGAGCTTCGCGTGGACCTTCCCAAGGAGATCCTTCGCGCCCGGGAGCACGGCGATTTGAGCGAGAATGCAGAGTACAAGGCCGCCAAAGAGCGCCAACATTTCCTCGAGAACCGTAGGGCGCAACTCAAGATAAGACTAGCCGCCCTGTCGCTCGTGAACCTTGAAAAGATACCTACCGACAGGGCCGCATACGGCTCCCAGGTGGTTCTTTACGATTACGACTCGGATCAAGAGGTCAAATACCGGCTGGTTTCACCCGAGGAATCCGATATCGCCCGGGGATTGCTCTCTATCACTTCGCCGATCGGGCGGAGCTTGATCGGAAAGAAGGTGGGCGATGACGTGCAAATCGTGACGCCCTCGGGCAAGAAGAACTACGAGTTACGCAGCCTGACGACGATCCACGAGCTCGAAGACTGATCCTGTCAGATAGCAGATCTTCGCCAACTCTCAGAGTGCGAAACGAGAGAAAGCGGCCGTCGTTTGCGCACGGCGCCGGCGCAACCGAGCGGCTCTCAGGCAAATAGCAGCAGCATCACGACCACGAAAGTCAGGAGCGCGAGAAACTCGATAAAGGCCAGTCCGAGAAAGGTAAAAATCCGAATTGTATCTGTAGCACCTGGGT
>Ga0129298_10000956_pt1 | contig 11981 bp, 12 predicted proteins | sample I19B2metaG_FD_94707 | JGI IMG/M metagenome (GOLD analysis project Ga0129298, IMG submission 94707) | Lake sediment bacterial and archeal communities from Gulf of Boni, Indonesia to study Microbial Dark Matter (Phase II) - ​I19B2 metaG | ecosystem: Environmental > Aquatic > Freshwater > Lake >... | reverse complement strand
CTGTATTCGGCCAACGCTCTGTGTCCGTAGTCCCGAGCATTGCGTATACCGCTATATCGACGCTGCCTCCGTCACTCAATGGCACATTGAATGTCCATGGGTTTTTCGCAGTGCCAAATAAGCCAACCATGAAAATGGTGACCTCCGATGAACCCTGAAACCTCGTCACCCAAACGCCAACTGTCTGACTTGGGGGAGGAGTCGGTGCCGCGAAAGTCACCGTCAGATGTAGAATATTGGACTCGATATATGCCTGAACTATCAATATGTCTTCTTCAGGGTATTTCGGAATGTAGGGACCAGGAGGAGGTGGCGGCATCCCTCCTGAGCATGGTGAAACTAGCAGAAAAACCCCCACAATCATAGAGATTAGAACAGTCGGCAGAAGAACTCTGAACTTCAACCGTGAAACCAACCCGCTACCAATACGTATGCTGCACCTAAGAGAATTAACGTTTGTGGTGCGCCCCAATCATGTGCGCTAGGTCCGCTTTATGGTAGATTCGTTCCAGTTTCTGCGTTTCTTGATGGCTACGCCTGCAGTGGTTGCGACTAGGCCGATCACAGCCAAGTAAGGAGCTAGGGTCATGTATGTGTTTGTGGGTACCACGACTCCGCCGACGGCTCTTGTCGTTGTTGTTTGTTGTGCGATTTGCTGGACAGTAGCACCTGATACAGCACTAAACGAGAAAATACTATCGCCGTTGCCCCATTCTGCGTCATTTTGTATCCAAATTGATGTTGTTCCTGCAGCGAGACACTGGAATTGCAGCGACCACCAGTAGGCATCACCCGTGAACCTCGGAGTTGTGGCCATTACATTCAAAAAAGCTTCACCGAGACCAGAGATCCACGAGGCAAAACGCGCGCGCTCGCACTACTGCTGCAATTCCGATCTCCAACTCCATCTCCAAGCCAAAGATGATGTTAGTCTTGACGCAAGACATAAGACGAATGCTCTTCGGCTAGAAGGGTAGGGTGGGGAATTGAAATGGATGAGGAGATAGAAGCGACGCTGAGATCTCTCCGTTCTCGAAGCCTCAGCGGAATATTCGCAGAAAACTCTGAGGATGCCAGGAATAGGATTCTGGATCTGATTCCCGAGGACGCAACTGTGGGAGTAGGAGATTCCACAACAGTGGCACAGGTTCGCGTCAAGGAAGAATTGAAGAAAAGAGGAACAACGGTGCTGGATGGTTTCGATCGAAAGACAGCGTACAACAGCAAAGATTGGGAGTTACATAATAAGTTGGTTCAAGAGTCCACAATGTGTGATGTTTTCTTGACGGGTGCAAACGCCGTCACTCAGGACGGTAGACTTGTGAATGTGGATGCAGCTGGTAACAGAGTGGCCGGAATGTTTTGGGGTCACCCGGTCACGATCATAGTTGTGGGTAGAAACAAGATAGTCGAGAACCTTGATGAAGCATTTCACCGCATCAGGAAGATCATTGCTCCCAACCACATAAGAATAAGGGCAGTGGAACTTGGAGGACGACGGGTTGATACCCCTTGCGTAGCCACAGGTGAATGTGGCGACTGCAAGGTGAGCGATAGGATGTGTAATGTCTTCACAATAATCGAAGGCAAACCCCGGCGGACTGACATCAAAGTCATAATTGTGAATGAGGATCTCGGGTTAAGCTGGGATGAATCTTGGCCACGAGAACGAATCGTCAACATAATTGAAAACTACAAGAGGTTTGTTTGGATACCTCCCCCGATCTTGTAGTGAAATCTGGAGATGTTGGCAGAAGTGCGGCGTAGGCGAATCTGGAAGAAAAGCGCGCTTCTGAGACGGCCATCCTCCAAACCTCTACTTGTACCAGTCGAGGCTTTCCTTGACGTAGTCGATGAATGAAACGAAGGAGTTTTTGACCTCTTCACTCATGCCGGTCTTTGAGATCAGCTTCTTGGCTGAGTCGGCATGTTCTCTGGAGCGGTTCTTAGCTGCTTCTAAAGCTCCACAATCCGATATCACCTTTTTTATCTTGTTCAAATCCAGGGAACACGTGTGAACCTCATTCTCGATTGTCTTCAACTGTTGTTGATCCGTCATACTGTATGTGTAGACGATGTGCAGCGGCTTCTTGTTCTTGGATAGGTCTCCGCCCGGTCTTCTCCCGTACTGCTCTTCCGATGCGAACGTGTCGATTATGTCGTCTTGGATGTCGAAGCAATAGCCTATGTGCTCGGCTGCCTCTTTCAACAAATGCACATCCTCTTCTGGAGCATCAGCTAACACAGCGCCTATGAGGAGCGAAGCTTTGAAAAGTGATGCGGCTCTCTTCGAAGCCATAACATACCATTCGTTCACATCTGGCTTTCCATACTCGAACAGAAGGTCGAGGATCTGGCTCTCATTCACCGCCTGAAAAGCATCATTAAGTATGCTCAAGATTCTTGCAGTCTTATCCGATGCGAAACCCGAACGGTTGAAAGCCCTAAGCGCCAAGGTATACAGGATGTTCCCTGCAAAAACCGCTAATCCATCTCCAAACCTGACGTCATGCTCCTGGGAATACTTCACGTGTATGGTGCTTTCTCCCCGCCTCAGCGTGTCCTCGTCAACAAGATCGTCATGGACAAGTATGGAGTGGCGGTAAAGCTCCATTCCAACGCAAACCTTCAAAATTCGATCATCAACTTCCTTGTTGAAGCCCTCATAGGCCAGTAGAGTGCTGCAGGATGCCAGCCTCTTTCCCTTTCTCAGTGTGTACTCATGGAGATCCCTGTATAATCTGCCAATGAAATCATGGTAGCTGCTTGCTTCTCTAATCTCATTATTCAGGAAGTTTGATAGCCTTTCTTCTATCATAGGACCGTACCTGTCCAAGATCTTATCTTGATCAAACAAACATTTCCACCTCTACCACACTATGGATCAGTTGCATCGTGCTTCTAAACCTCGATTTGAGTTGGCAAGAAAGAACTCCAAACCTACTTAACGCGCGCTATCACAAGCATTTCAAACAGGATACGCTGATCAATCCGCTTCATGAGATTGATGTGGAGAAGATAGTTTTGCAAGAAGCTGGTGCACTTGATGCGTTGGCGAGCGATACCGATCAAGCGTAGCCTTCTATTCTTCAATTATCTCCACGTTCGCTCTGGGCACTATTATGTGCTTTCCACCTTCTAGAACGGCCTCCAAGACTCTTACAGTTGACATAGTCTCTATGACTTGAGTCTCTGAAAGTAACTTCGTCACTGTACCTAAGGCTCCGAGGTATGGTTCTCTAATGATCCTGATAGAAGTGCCTGGCCTGAGCCCCACTGGTATGAGTTCGCTTTCGAATTCCTCCTTCTCAATTATGTCTTTTGTGATGTCTGGTCGAGGGATTATGATCTCAGGTCTGATGACCCCTGCCCTAATCTGAGTTGCTCCGTTGATGCATGCTGTGTGCCCTTCAAATCTTTTGAACAGGTTGAAGATTTTCTCGGACATCGGCATTCTACCGAAACCCTCTGTGACTATGAGGGTCAATCCTGCGTCTTCGTGGCCGGTTATGGCGACTCCAACCGTGTATCCTAGGAAATCTGTAAGGTCTCTGTCAGATATTCCTCCAGTCACTACTCCTCTTGCCCCCACATTCCTAGCTGTTTGAAGGGCCTTTGAGGTTATGGTTGCGCCACCTACGATCACTTTGCCTTTGTGCTCGGTGAAGATGTCTTCATGATCCATGACTCCATCTGGGTTCTTTACTATTGTCAGCTCGCCATGAGTCTCTCCTCCTATTCCAAAGATCCCCTGAATGAGCGCGGCAGGGCATTCCACAACGGCACCTTCATCGCCGATTACTTGAGTCACGGTGCCAGGAATGTAGGCTCTCAGCTCAACGGTTCTCTCCGGTTCTCGGATAACTATCTGGCCGGTTATTGGAGAACAGCTTTCTATAGTGCCTGCGGTAGGGGAAAGGCAGTTTTTCTTGATGAGGCCGAAAAAAGCCTCATACAGCGCTATGACTTCTCCTTTACTAGTACGCTCTCCGATCTTCTTGACCATAAGCCTCTCGACGTTTCTAGGATCTACACCGAGATCTAGGGCGGCTCCAACTATCTGAGGAACTCCGGAGATCTTCGTCCTTGCAACGACTGTCTCGGGTGAGACGTTGTCTTTCTCCTTGACCAAGATTTCTCCGGGAATGGGGAGCTTTCTGATCTTCCTCACTAGGTACATTTCTTTCCGCTTTAGCCCAGGTGTGTACGCTTGGGATGACATGTGTCTCACCTTCAGTTATGCTCATAGATCTGTTTAGGGTAGGCTTCCATAGCTCTGAACCATTCGACAAGTTTCCTACTTCTGCTCTCTTTGTCGTCTGGCAGGGTCAGTGGCCTACCGCGGCCATCGAGAATCACACCAACAATACCTCCTTCTACCATGGTCTTCAATGTATGACCTGATCCTGCTCCCACGTCGAATCCTGAGCGGGGTGCTATCTCCACCTCAGCCTTCTTTCCCTCGCCTAGGGGAATCCTTTCGATTTCTCCGAAGGTTAGTTTCTTCTCCAAAACTTCTCCACTTGGCATCCTGAAGATTGCTCTTGCTATAAGTCCATCTTTCTTTTCCTCGGACAGACCTCTTGCTGCAATGCATGTTCCCAGCCGTACCAGGCAGTCTTTCTCGAAGATCTCCATGGCTGCCTTCGGGTGTACTGTTGAAAGAACTCCTAGGTGGGGCATCATGAATACGCTGTCCTGTCCCAGCATCGTCACTCCCTCTGGTTGGAAGCTGTCAATCAATATCAAGGCCGACTGTGCCCTTATCGGTGCATGTGACAGCAGTCCTCCTGTGCCGCCGATCCATCGGACCTTCAACATGTCTATGTACGTTTCTTCAACGCTTCGCTTCGCGAAGAAGTCTTCAATGTCTTTTTCAGCTCTTATTCCTCCTGCCAGAGGTCTGGCTAGGAACTTGTGGTGAACGAAACCCAAGCGAATCGCTTCCCTGGCGACAGCGTGCTCTATCAGAAGCTCCCTGAGAGTCTGCGGGATGGTGGTCGGCCGTATCATCTTGTTACGCAAGACGTTAGCCACATCCACTTCGTCGATCTTGAATGGAACCCACCGCATGATGTTCTGTATACCTGTTTCTTTCATGACGTTGCATATACTGTAGCTCATGCCTAGGTTTGCACTTACTGTCCTAACAAACCTTCGATCATAGACAGAGTAGACATTAGTGGTGGCTCCTCCGAGTCCCACTCCGATGACGTTGACACCATAGCTCTTGGCCACTGTTTGGAACATCATTCCTTCAGCGGCGGGTGTGGGCAATATGGGAACCTTAGTCCAAATCATCAGCTTATCGTAACCGGGCGCATGCGACATGACGTGTTGCATGAAGAACTCGTGTATTGCGCTTCGCGCCGGTTCCACATTCTCCACTTCCAGCTTGGGTCTTATGTTCTCGACGGATCTGACGACAAATCTCTGATCTAGGGTTCTCTCGATAAGAGGCCTGACCTCTTTGTTACCGGCGTAGACAACAGGTAGCTTGAAACCGATACCCAACCTTGGCTCAGGCTTCGCTGCAGCAATCAGTTCAGCTGTCTCGACCACTCGGTCTGTCGCTCCGCCATCTGCGCCTCCTGCTATCAGGATCATGTCTGGACGCAGGAAACGCAGTCTTTGTATCTTCTCATAGGTCTCTCTTCCATCATCCAATGCATAGACATCCATCACGATGGCTCCTGCTCCCAGGGCAGCCCTTTCAGCACTCTCTGCCGTCATGGCTTTCACCAATCCAGAGACTATCATCTGAAGCCCTCCGCCAGCGCTACTAGTTGTTACGTAGAGATCCACGCCTTCGTCCCTTCCTTGGACTCGGGTCTTTACTCCCTTGTCATCCAAGAGTGTCAACCCTGTCAGCTCCTCAATTTCCCTGACAGCATTCCTCACACCCATCGTTACGTCTTCGTAGGGGGCCTCAACGGTTGTCGGTGCTTCGCCACTAGCCGAGAACCTGTACTCACCATTGATCCTTCTGAAGAAGCGCGCCTTGCTAGTTGTACTGCCGCAATCTGTCGCAAGAATGATCTCAATATTGTCCACATTCATCAGGGTTCGTCTCCAATGGCCAAGGGAAAGGATTGTCCCTTGATCTGGTGGAGGCATTTGGAATTCGTCAGTCAATTAAGTCTTATGATAAGGGCATCACGGGCACGAAAATGTACGTTGAATCATGCTGCGCGGGGGGGCACGTTAACCAGAGAGTACTCCATGGAAAGGGCTAGGTTACGACAACCCAGCAGATCCTCTGCGAGTGCTATTCAGGGGGAACTGCTGATTGACTGCTATTTCGCGCCCTCTGCACGTTGCCGCACTAAGTTTTATAAACAAACGGAGAGTATGATCTCTCCGGGGGATATTTGTATCTCCCCCAGACTATTCAGAGGTAAAGAAATGGTTCTGAGAAGTGGCAGGATTTTCAGCCTGGCGGTTTTGCTGGCGCTGGTAGTGTTGACGTACTACTTCATAAGAAAAGCGAAGAAAGCTCGTCCAAAAGTCAGGAGTTTCTCGGCGCTTGAGTCCTTGAAGATGGCTGTCGGCAGAGCTGCGGAACTTGGGCGTCCGGTCATGTGGCTGACCGGGGCAGCGGGTGAAGGGCTCTATGGGCGTGCAGGTAATGTGACTCTTGCAGCGATGGGCGTACTTGGCTATCTCACTTCACTAGTTGTACCGCTGAAGGCGAAGCTGATTGCCTGCAATGCCTATGCAGAGGCACATCCCTTGATTGAAGAGGTTATGAAGACCGAGTACATTCGTGCTGGCAAGCCTGAAATGTATGACGCGAACAATGTGCGGTATTCTCCGTTATGGTACCCCTATGTAACAGCGGTTCTGGGGCATTTGGCTAGGGAGAGACCTGCAGCCATTTTCTTCGGCGGAGTCTTTGGCCATGAATCTATAGTGATAAGCGAGCCTGCTGGCGTGATAGGATCTTTCAATGTAGCAGGTACGATTAGCGCAAATCAAATGGGGTACTTTGCTGCTACTTGTGAAGACTGGTTCTTCGGGGACGAAATGTATGCTATAGGCGCGTTCCTCTCCCGGGATCCGTATCAAATGGGAAGTCTCACTTCTGGAGACATCTTGAAGTGGTCGCTGCTAGTTCTCATCCTTGCTGGAATCTTGCTTTCCTCATTAGGCAGCAACATCATTGTCCAGCTGCTTGCATCTTGAGGGTTGTACGATGTCACTATTCCAAAGACGTGAGATTGTGGTGGTACTGACAACCGCTGTAGCCGTTGCGGTGATCGCCGACTATTGGACCACCTTGCCGGTCTACGGAGGAACTTTCATGGAGTGGGCCGTAATCCTAGGTGCCTTTGCCATGGGTCTTGCAGGATTCAGCACAATTAGGTACCATATCGGCCACGCGTTGAAGAAGACCAAAGGGTTGTGGGTGTTCAGCGTATGGTGGATGATAGTCTTGGCAATCACGGTCCTTACAGGTCTGGCGGGACTGGCACTAACGTTCAAGGCAGAGGATAATCCAATCTACATTTGGATATTGAACAATGTCTATGCACCCCTGAACATAGCAGAGTACGGCCTGACGGGCTTCTTCACGATCTCAGCATCCTATAGACTTCTTCGTGCGCGTACGAAATCGTCCCTCGTGTTTATGCTCGTGGCCTTGCTTGTAATGCTTGGATCCATAGCGATATCGGAGGCCATTTGGAGCCAACTTCCCGTTCCAGGGCAATGGATCAGTAGTGTCCCAGGGGCGGCTGGAGAGAGGGGAGCTACAATAGCTATGGGCATAGGGTCGGTCATCTTTGCTCTTAGAGCGATGACGGGTCGAGAAAGAGGGTACCTGCCTGAGTAGGAGGTTTGGATCTAATGGCAGAAAAAGAGAAAGAGGCACAAGACATTTGGACCAGGATTCTGAACATCGACGTACGCGTCTTCTACTGGGCTTGCCTTATCATTCTTGCGTTGCCCCTGATCTTTCCATTCACTCTACCCATTGTTGTCACCGAACCGACTAGAGCAGCCTTCAATACTATTCAATCACTTCCTGAGGGCTCATTGGTACTCTACTACATGGAGTGCGGTGTTGGAGGCTGGCCAGAACTTATGGGCTCAATGGTTGCCTCCCTGAAACACATTTATGCCAAACGTCTCAAGTTTGTGATTGTCAACATAGGTTACTCGGTCGACCACAAGCTCACTTTTGACAGGATATTCAGTCTGGCGGGGCATCCCAGCGCAAGAGGGTACAAATACGGTGAAGACTGGGCGTACTTCGGGTTCGCTAGTGGTATGGAGACGGCAATGGCATCATTGGCAAAGAATTTCCGATCTGTTTACAGAGAGGACGATTTCGGGACGTCTATCGACCAGTTGCCGATAATGCGCAACGTGAACGAAGCGAAAGACTTCAAGCTGGTCCTATGCTTTAACACGGCTGGAGGACAATCGTGGGTTAGGGCTCACTGGACCGTGGCAAACAAGGTTCCAAGTATCATCGCTGTAATCGGAGCTGGACTAGCCCAATCGCAGTCAGATTTCAAGGCTGGTATGAACAGTGGATTCTGGTTCAGTACCCGTGGCGCAGCAGAATACGAAGGGCTCCTCAAGGCCCCGGGAATATCTTCAGCAAGAATGTCTGCGTTGGACACTATGCAGCTCGTAACGATCCTATGCGTGATAGCTGCGAATTTCGCCTTTCAAATGTCCAAAAGGAGGAAGAAGTAAGATGCCATATCCAACCGACCCTATCATTCTGGTGGGCATCTGGACAACAACAATACTGACAATGTTCTTCTATTCGTACGTCTTGTACAAGGAAAGTGGGCTCTTCCGCATAACAGAGTACACGTTCGTCGCCTCATCAGTAGGGTTGCTGCTGGTCACCATGGTCAAGGTGGTCATACAGAGCTGTATCAGACCCATCATGGCCGGCGCATATGGATACATACTTCTATTCGTTCTTGGCGTGTTGATGTACCTCAGGTTCTCCCCGAAGTACATCTGGATAAGTCGATGGCCCTTTGCGATTGTCGTGGGAGTTGGCTTGGGGCTTGAGATACGAAGGGCGTTGACGAGTGACGTCATAGCAAACGTAAGAGGCACAATCTTCAGCATGGTTGGAAAGGACCTGCTGACTACATTCAACAATCTTATCATCACAGTGGGCGTGGTGTGCACTTTGGTGTACTTTACATTCACCAAGGAACATATTGGACCATTAAAGATCCCGGCTAGGCTTGGACGCTGGTTCCTTCTAATAATGTTCGGAACCTATTTCGGTTCAATGGCCATTGGACGGTACTCGCTACTGCTGGATCGCATAAACGACATCTTAAGGGTCATAGGGTTACTCCCCTACTAACGGCAAACATCTCTGTTTTCACTGCGAATATCTCAATGAGCTCGCTGGCTGCCCAATCTTGGAAAGATAGAAGGAAGCTTAAGGCTCGAATTCGTAGGTTACTTGGGATAACGGGATGTCCAGACTGATTCGGTTCTTTCGAAGAGAAGCGGAAACGAAGCCTGAAGAAGAGTGTCGAAGCAATGATTCGATGAAGGCCCGCTCTTCGAAACCAGATCGCTACTTCACAATCCCTGAACTAACGGCCGAAGAAGAGGATCGCATGATCAATCATCTGGCCGAGATCATTGTTAGTTACGGCATGGATGTTCCTGCAATAGCCATCCTTACAGTCGAAAGACCGATTAGCTCAATACTCAGCCAGACACTAGGCGTCATGATGGCTCCATTCGTTGAACTCGTAGGGGTGCGGGGATATCACTATGTGGCTCTCTTCAACAAAAAGGAGAATGTGGATAGGCTCATGGTGAAGATAGAGGAACTCTGTGAGAAGAGCAAGGCAGGCATATGGCACAGGCCAGGGTAAGAGAATAAGAACAGAATCGGGAAAGACCAGCAGCTACAACTTTCCGCGGGTGCTCCGCGTTTCTGATCCATCTCTGAGGCCATGTGGATGATAGTATATGTCGTCAATCTTGTCCTCCATGAACTCCTGCAAGAAGGAAACAAGGTGCTTTACCACCTCTTCGAACAAGCTCTTGCCCTTTTCCATGGTGGCAAGTCCCACATCGTCTGAGATGCCTTCGCAGGGCTTCATCTCCGCTTGGCGAACTTTGTCAGGGTACATGTAGAGGGCTAATGAGGTTTCAGTTTCCCCTGAATGCCCAGGGTAGCTTCCTTGAAGGATCTCGGTAACCCTGTCAGGCGGAACGAGATCAAACCAGTTGAGAGTAGTCGCGTTCAATCCCAGTCCCCTAGCCTCTCTTGCAGCCAGCTCAATTGGAGGTGGCCCTCCCCCGCCCCACAACTTCGGATTCCTGTTGCCACCGTGCCCATTCAGAATAACCGCTCTCTCAACTCCATGATGCTTAAGGCTCGTGCAGATATCGATGATAACATTCACAAAGGTCTCGGGTCGAAGGGTCAAGCTCATAGGCCATCGCAGGTGATGAGATGACAATCCGATGGAGACAGGAGGTGCAACAAGGACTTTGGGGTATAGCCGGCCGGCCGCTTCCTCGGCTATGAAACAACACTGTGCTGTGTCATGTTGAAGGGGTAAATGCAAACCATGCTGCTCTGTGCTGGCAACAGGTATGATAACGGCCCTGACCTTACTAAGGCGATCAGCAATCTCCTTTCTCGTCATCTCAGTTATCGTAACCTCAGGTTTCATTGTGCCATGTCACCCTGAACTTGGTATGATGGCTTCGTGTTTAAGTTCCTTTCGAGTAGTCTCTTGGGAAACTTTGCCACGACCGATGCGAGATAGTATCCCACTCCAATCTTGCTGACTTGTGTACAAAGATTGTATGCATCCAACCGATCGAATCCATACTCTGAATGAAGCCAGAGTATGAGTTCCCTAAAGGCGATCCTCACAGCATCTTCCATTGGTCTCCCAGACCCTACGGCCATTATGTGGCTCGGCGACTCTATCCGAGGCCAGCCTATTGTCTTGTTCTTGATCAAGCCTACAGTCAGCGTGACCTCGGCGGGCATTTCCACAGCTGTTCCGCATAGCTCTCCGTCCCCCTGAACAGCATGGACATCCCCCACGTGAAGAAGAGCACCCTTCACGAAGACTGGAAGATAGAGTGAGTTTCCTATGGTCAGATCCGTCAGATCCATGTTTCCTCCATAAGGTCCGGCCCGCATCGTCGACTCCACCTCAGGCGCGGTCCCAATTGTGCCAATCATGGGTTCGTAAGGCAGCACAATATCCTTTGTCCAGTATACCTTTTCGTTCTTTATTGGACATATCCAGACCTTGCGTGGGATTTCAACATCCAAGAGTCCGGTAGGATTCAAGATATCGAGAAGGCCGTCAACGTTTACGCGCGTGGCACCCTGTCCGGTAAGTGGCTTTATGCCTTTGATCTCTACTGCAAGCATATCTCCCTTTTCTGCTCCCTCAACGTGTATGGGACCAGACAGCGGATTGCCCCAAGGTATCTTTGCGCCTTTCCAATCTCCAAGCTTCTTGATCATCCCTATGAAAGTGTCCTCAGTCTCCACAACGACTGATTCCCCAGGCTCAATGGCAATAGATGGCTCATTCAGACGACTTATAGCGTAGTGAAGATTACCTAACTTCAGTCGCTTCATTCCAACAATTCCTCATCACGCGTTCTGATCTCGTTATCTCTTAAGCCTTGCGAGATTCATCTGAGAAAGCACCGATATCTAGAAGGACTCTAGATGCCCCACGCGTTGAGAGCTGACGCACAGAACCTAACGTCATATGGGAGGGAATGCCATCCGAACTAGGGACCTAGAAAGCCTGAAGAAGTCTGCAACGTATTATGAAAGCTATTAGTTGATGGTGACTAAGTAGTGGGCGCGACATTCCGGAGGGATTGTCAGAGTGGCAGGTAAGATGAAGGGCATATTCGCAATACCTCAGACGCCTTTCGTCAAAGGAAAGGGTAGTTTCTTGGAAGTGGATGAGGAAAGCCTTCGCCGAGAAGTGAACTTT
>Ga0129298_10000955_pt1 | contig 11983 bp, 10 predicted proteins | sample I19B2metaG_FD_94707 | JGI IMG/M metagenome (GOLD analysis project Ga0129298, IMG submission 94707) | Lake sediment bacterial and archeal communities from Gulf of Boni, Indonesia to study Microbial Dark Matter (Phase II) - ​I19B2 metaG | ecosystem: Environmental > Aquatic > Freshwater > Lake >... | reverse complement strand
GGCGATTATATGGTTCATCCCCCTGTTAGGAGGTATCGCTTGTATCCTGCTGAATTTTGCTAATCCTTTTGGCCCAGCGTCCTTTAGCAAGGCGTGGGATGTGGTCTGGGGGGCAGGTTCCTATCAAGAGGTTGTGACAATCGCTCAGCAAACTGGATGGACGCTAGGAGCTCCGAACTTTGACGCTACAATAACCGCCGTCGCGGGAGCAGCGCTGTTCGCCTACTCCGGATTCCACAATCCTGCGCAATGGTCCGGTGAGATAAAGAATCCAAAAAGAAACATGCTACTCGGAATAATCTCCGGCACACTCATCACAGCCGTCATATATATAGGGTTGGCGGGCTCGGCATTCTTCGCTGGTGGCGACTTCATTTCACAATATAACTGGGCGTACTACAAGGCGAGGGCACAGTTCGTAATCACACCCAAGATTGAACCTGTGCTACCAATGTTCGGCGTCATCTTCGCTGGAGGAAACGTTCTTCTCGCACTATTAATAGCGACGGCAGGCGCTTTCAGTCTCTACCATGTGCAACCCGCAGCGCTGATGATGGAAACGAGGCGAGTGTTCTCTCTCGCTTTTGACAGGTTCTTCCCAGAAAGATTCGCTAGTGTCAGTGAGAGGTTCCACACGCCGACATGGGCGATCGTGTTCATGATTGTCGGTGGAATCCTAGGCATAATTGTCTCGTCGCCGGTGCTCGGTCCGCTGAGGACGCTGGCAGGCGGGATCAACGCGACCTTCATGTACCTTCTGGGCTACTTGTTCACTGGGCTTGCACTAGCATTGCTCCCGATTGTCCGACCAGAGATCTATGAGAGCATCAAGGTTGACGTAGCAGGGATGCCGCTCCCCGCGGTGTGCGGCCTCGCTGGCTTTGTGTTCGGTATATTCTTCTTCGCTCAAAACGCAAGAGTCATGGCGCCCCTTGACATTTCAATATCATGCCTCGTGCTAGGGATTGGCTTAGCCCTATTCCTATACTACTCCTACAAGAACAAGCAGATGGGCATCGACGTGAAGACTTTGCTCTCCGAGATGCCGCCCGAGTAGCCGCTATTCTCCCTTTTTTATTTCCTATTTTATTCTGCTAAGTTATCGCGATGTAGGCTTAGCAGTCTCTCGCATTCCAGCTCTGCACATATCTACGTACTCCTAACCTTCATAGATTCCAATGAATTCTTGCTCAGAACTGCTTTAGTAGTCTCCAGGTCTTACTGGGCCTCTAAGCTAGCATCCTATTTGGGACAGGTATACTCAGAACCTTTGAGTTTATTTCCGCATTTGACGCATTCTAGATGTTCGTCTGTCGCCAGCTCTCTTCAAGCTAGTGGGCTCACTCTCGATGACGGTTGTTCTAAGCCTCTTCTCAAGGTTGGAAAATGACAGAGCGGAACCCGGCAATATCAATAGAAGTAAGGCACTGACCGTCGAAATTATCAAGGTCGCTATCATCACTTCTAAGCCTAAGACTCGACTCACGTGTGGGATTCCAAATATAGTCGCCAACGTGTTCGGTATGGATATGACGAGTGTAATCCATGTCAACATCAACATAAGCCATGTAAGAATTCCCAGACGCTTGCTCAACCTTTCACTCGAAGCCATTAACTGCACCATCGCCGTCATCATGCGATCTTCATGTTTCTCGATGTTCAATAGACTCCTCAGTAACTTCTCCTCGGTGAAATCTTTACTCACATTTCTTCCCTCTATTTTGCAATTACAACACCATGTACGGCTATAAATCGCTTTCCAAGACTGAGAAAAAGACTATGTTAAACTGCTCTCTCTAGAGCTTCAGCCACATTCTTTCTTCCCATAGCAATAATGTATGGTCCAAGCCGCGGGCCCTCTGGGGTTCCGATAAGAATTGTATACAATAGTTTAAAGAAGTTCTTGGGCTCGATGGAATGGGCTTTGGCAATGTTGAATATAGCGTTCTGAATTGTCGTCTCATCTTTCTCGGTCAGGATTATTTTAATCAAATCTTTAATGGCGTTTTTCTCATTTGCGCTAATTTTGACGCCTTTTTCTTTGATTTCGGCGAAGTCTTCAGCCCAGTTACGTGCGTAGTCTAATCTATTCCTTAGATCTTCAAGCCCAACAGCTTTTCCATAGCCATACTGCTTGAGCTTCTCTTCTATGAACCTATTTTCGGCTTCCTTGGGTGCAACTCTGGCCAAGTACACTAGAAGATTGTATGGGGCGTGTACGCTTGGTTGGGGAGGCGGCTTCAACAGCCAGCAGTACTCGTATAGTCCTCTGAGTTTGGCCCTTTCAAGCTTATTCTCAACCTTCTTCTTTCCAAAATAAACATCTTCTAACTCATCTAGCTCCGCCATGTAGAGAGGAATGTCGGTGACTGAGATAGTTCGAGTGCCTATGATCCGCTTGAACATGAGTAAGAGAAGTGATTGAGGCGAGCCGTATCTAAACCAGACTTGAGGTGTGAAAACATTTCCAAGCGACTTTGAAATCTTCTTTCCACTTTTATCTAAGAACATTTCGTACTGCACATGAAATGGTGGAGGATAGCCCAATATCTCCTCACAAATTCTATCATTCACCCTCACCGAATCCGCTATGTCCTTTCCATAAGCCTCGAAGTTTATCTTTAAAGCCGCCCATCTGGCTGCGAACTCAGCTTTCCAGCTTAGCTTTCCCTCTCCCTTTGAATAGTCTGCTTCGCCTCGATTTTTGCAGCCTTTTAGTTTGCGTCCCTTTATCATCATGCCTTCGCAGATGTAGAGCACTTTCTTCTCTTTGGGGCGAAATTCATATGCTTCTGTCGTGTAGATCCTGCCGCATTTGGAGCAAACAGGTAAGTAGGGCAGTACCTCCACATACTTCTTCTGCTCAGTTTCCTCCATGATTATTTCTCCGACCTTCTGGGCATTGCTCAGGATTTTCTCAATCTGCTCTGTGAGGACGCCTTCTCTATATACCCGTGTGGCTGAAACAAGCCTGTAGCTTATTCCGCACCTGTCCAACGCATCTCTTAGAAGCGAGTTCATATGTTCTCCATAACTTTCATGGCATTTGAACGGGTCTGGAATCGAGGTCACTGGAAAACCAAGATATTTCTCTAACGACTTCGGTAGTCCGGCGGGCAGTTTTCTCAAACCATCTTTGTCGTCAGAATAGGCTATCAATTCAGACTTGTAGCCTAAATCTTCAATCGCCAGCTTCACTCCATACGCCCTAACAGCATCTGCAAGGCTTCCGATGTGGGGGAAACCCGACGCTCCTAACCCGCTCTCAGTTCTAATGATATCGGGCTTTCTTTCTAGCGTTTGCTCTCTTTCCAGTATTTTTACGGCAAGCTTGTCAAGCCAAGTGCCACGCCCAATAATCCCTTTCTTCATCTAGCCTAAGCACACAACTTCCTATCTGTTCATAGCTCTATAACGTTCTAAAATCTATCGAATCGACTCTGCTTTACGGAGTTCATTTGTAAAAAACTTATATTCTCTGACTAGGGGAAGTTATCCAAAATGTCTTTCAGGCGGTATGCATGTCTGGGCCAATTGGCATAAAGGCGTTTGATGCGGAAAAATTTTCGAATGAACAAATTGCTGAGATCCGCAAAGTTCTGGGCGATGAGAAGGCGATAATTGCCTGTTCTGGCGGGGTTGACAGTACGGTGTGCGCTGCTTTAACGCACCGTGCCATTGGTGAAAACCTGATCGCCGTCTTCCTAGACACGGGCTTTATGCGTCTGAAAGAACCTGAGAAAGTAGTTAAACTACTCTCAAGCCCGCCTCTAGGCCTATCGATCAAACTGGTTGATGTGAGAAAACGTTTCATGAAAGCTCTGGAAGGTCTCGTGGACGCCGAAGAAAAACGTAAGGCATTCAGAGAAACATTCTACAAGATCTTTGGTGAAACCGCGCGAAAAGAAGGATGCCGATTCCTTGTGCAAGGAACAATTGCTCCTGACTGGATCGAGACAAAGGGCGGAATCAAAACCCAGCACAATGTCCTAACGCAGATTGGAATAAACCCAGTTGAGAAGTATGGCTTCAAAGTAATAGAGCCTTTGGCCTATCTCTACAAGGATCAGGTGCGGCAAGTTGCGCGATACCTCGCAGTGTCATCTGAAATCTCAGAACGCCAGCCTTTCCCAGGTCCAGGCCTATCTGTCAGGGTTGTAGGACTTGTACGCCCCCAAAAGCTTGACTCCCTTAAAAAGGCTACAGCGATCGTAGAGAAAGCCCTTGCCTCAGCAGGCTTTGAACAATATTTCGTGGCAGTAATAGATAGCACAGTTGAAAGGAATACGGTGGGGTCCGAAATGCGGGAAACTGCGTCTAAATTCTTCGAGATACCGGCTTCAAACATCCAAATTAATGTACTAAAAAGCTTGGCTACAGGAGTAAAAGGAGACATCAGATCCTATGGGAAAATGGCTGTTTTAACCATACGCGACAAGTCAAAGAAAATATACAAACCGCCAATCGAAACCCTGACAAAACTCCAAGTTAGACTTATGTCTGACAATCCACAGTTCACTCACATCCTTTATAGCGTTACCGAGAAACCCCGCAAGAAACCCTATATTGCCGCGGTTAGAGCGATTAAAACTCGAGATTTCATGACCGCAGAGGTAGCGCCAATAAGCTGGGGCTCTCTCACAAAAATCTCGAACCAGATAATCAAAAAATGCTCGAATATTGCCACGGTTTGCTATGATGTAACGCCTAAGCCGCCAGCGACAGTTGAATTTGAATAAGCTTTTAGGCTAGTGGGATGGAACTCCCCAGCCATGAAGGGCGATGTCATAAGCAGTTAGGATCCCAACTAATTTCTTTCCATCCACTACAGGGATTCTCCGGATTCTTTTTTCGCTCATTGTTCTGGCAACATCGCTAATGAGGCTCTCCGGAGGGCACGCTATCACCGGGCTCGTCATAAACTCTCCTACTTTAAGCATGTTCGGATTCAGTCCTCGTGCAACCACTCGTGTAACTATATCTTGCCAAGTTATAATGCCCACAACCTCGTCTTCCCTCATAACGATCAGACATCCGATTTTTTTCTCAGCCATCGTTTTGGCAGCTTCTATAGCGGTCTTCGTTTCATCTGTCGTAGTAACGGTAGTACGCATAATATCCTTGACTTTGAGTACGGCATTATACACCGCTACCAAGCTCTTCACCAATCCATGTTGATATTAGAAACTATCACGATTCTTCTCATAACTGCGATAAAATTTTTGCCCAATCTAGTTTAAACGAGCCTCAACTAAGGAGATGGTGCTCCCCAACCATGGAGGCATACGTCATAGGCGGTTATGATTCCAACTAAACTATCTCTGTCAACTACTGGCAGCCTATTTATCTTATTTTGATGCAAAATTTTGACTATATCTCTTATGGGCGTGGTGGGACTACAGGTTATAACCGGCTGCGTCATAATTGTATCAACTTTGCATGCTTTTGGGTCTAGCCCCTGCGCAACCACCCGTGTAACTATGTCTCGCCAAGTTACAATGCCGACAATCTTATCATCTTTCACAACCACTAAGCTCCCAATCTTATTCTTAGCCATTTTTTTAGCAGCGTCCATGACTATATCGGCAGGCTCTGTCGTAATTACACTCTTCCTCATAATGTCCACAGCTAAAACCAAACGTATCGCGCCTCGCAACCCCTATTACAGAGCGATGCGGTCAATAAAGTCTTTGCTTAAACGAGAATTCCTAGTTCGTTATAGGCTATAGAGAAAACATGCATAAACATTTTAAAACCTACACCAAAAACTTAACGAGTTGCGCAGGAATGTAGGGTTCCATGCTCATTCCAGTAGTAAATGTCACAGGTCAATACAACCATCTCATCACTCGTATGCTAGCTGAGCTGGGAGTTAACACTGTGCTAGTACCGATGTCAATTTCAGAAAAAGAGCTGATCGGCGTGGGTGCCGACGGACTAGTTTTGGGTGGGGGACCGCAAAGCCTTCCTAAAGACCTTGACAAGTTTGGGGAGATCCCGACGTGTATTAAACATCTTGAAGTCCCGATCTTGGGAATTTGCGTCTCGCATCAGCTTATCGCAACCATTTTTGGTGGTAAAGTAGGACCAGCTAAGCATCCAGAATTTGGACCAGTAACCGTTTACGTTGACAATGAAGACATCCTTCTGAAAGAGCTTGCTCCTAATTTTACTGCATGGGAATCGCATAACGACGAAGTCATAGTTGTTCCACCTAATTTTGAAATTCTAGCCCACTCAGACAACTGTAAAACTCAAGCTATGAAACATGATGCACGCCAAATCTTCTGCGTACAATTCCATCCTGAAGTCATTCACACAAAAAATGGGCGTAAAGTCTTCAAGAACTTTATTGATATCTGCCATAGATGATCCTTCAGCTAAAATAGTTGAGCTATGAATCTGTGCATTTTCTCCACAATCATAACATAAACTTAGCAAAGATTAACGTATGTCGCCGTTTAGCGCGTACGTGAGTCTTACTTAGAGGGTCAAACTGCCCAAAAAACATGTGTTAATCTGCATCGAATTTTACTGGATTTTTGAGTCTTTTTTGTGGTTGTCACCTTTCTGCCAATTTTCAGTGTTATTTTACTAATATTTGTCAAAAATATTTATACTTCTCCAAACACAATTCTATGCTGAGAAAAGGTGTCAGGGTGCTTTCAAAAAAGATTTGCGAGGGCAAAACCAAGATCGTATATAAAGCTGATAGATCTGACGCTGTTTTGCTCAAATTCAAAGATGACATAACCGCCCTCGATGGAAAGAAACATGACACTCTGAAAGGTAAAGGCCGCATTAACGCCGCCATCTCAGCTAAACTTTTCAAAGAAATTGAGAAAGCTGGCGTGTCCACTCATCTAATCAAACTTATCCCACCCGACTTAATGCTCGCTCATAAATTGAAAATGATTCCAACCGAGGTTATTTGCAGAAACTATGCCGCAGGGCATTTAATCACCCGACTTCCAATGATCAAATGCGGCACGAAATTCCAAGAGCCCATCGTCGAATTCTACCTAAAGAATGATGCGCTTCATGACCCAATCCTGACTGAAGATCATATTCCAGCACTAGGACTGGCAGCTGAACGCGAAGTTCAAGAAATCAAAAAACTAACAAAAACGGTCAGCAAATGTCTGACTAAATCAATGGCTCGCCGCGGATTAAAACTGGTAGACTTCAAACTAGAATTTGGGAGAGACAGCAAGGGTAAACTTAGGGTCGGCGATGAGCTGAACGGCGACTCGATGCGACTTTGGGATTTGAAAACTGGAAAAGGAGTTGATAAAGACCTCTACCGCAAAGGAGCTTCACTGAATGAGGTTCTGAAAGTCTACGAAGAACTGTATCAAAGAATAGTCGGGAGGAAGCCGTAATGCCCACCTACCTAGTTGAAGTCGTTATTGAAAACAAGCCCGCTGCTAGGGATCCTGAAGGTGAAACTATCGGTCGCGACCTGATAAACAAAGGCGGATACGACATGGTGACCCGTGTAAGAACAGGCAAATATCTCAGGCTAGAGGTGAAAGCCGACTCAGACAAGCAGGCAGAAGACATCGTATTCAAGATGTGCAACGAACTCAGAATCTACAATCCAGTAGTTCACACCTGCACAATCCAAGTGAGGGGAACGGAAAAATGAAAGTCGCAGTAATTCAATTTCCAGGTTCAAATTGCGATTTAGATACAGTTCATGTATTACGTGATATTCTGAATGTTGAAACCAATCTGGTATGGTACAAGTACTTTGACGAATCGAACTATGATGCTGCCATAATTCCAGGGGGTTTCTCATATGGTGATCACCTTCGATCAGGTGTAATCGCAGCTCACACGCAATGTATGCAACAGGTCAGAGAGATGGCCGATGAAGGCAAAGCCGTTCTAGGAATTTGTAACGGCTTCCAAATCTTGGTCGAAGCTGAACTTCTGCCAGGAGCGCTGATGCAAAACAGTTGCCTAACCTTCGTTTGCAAATGGGTTACTTTCAGAGCTGAAACTCAACGCACTGCTTTCACAAACCTAATTCCAAAAGGCGAGCTGCTTCACATGCCCATCGCCCATCATGAGGGCAGATATGTCAATGATAAGAGAGAACTGAAAGCGCTCTATGAGAATGACCAAATAGTTTTCCGGTATGTAGATGAAAAAGGCGAACCGACGCAAGAAGCTAACCCAAACGGTTCAGTGGACAACATCGCCGGCATCTGCAATCTAGAAGGCAATGTAGTCGGACTTATGCCACATCCTGAAAGAGCTTCTGAAAAAATCCTAAGCCCATACAGCGGAGACGATGGCTTACTAATTTTCGGATCTATGCTGCGGTTTCTAAGAACGGGAGGAAAACTAACATGCCAATCGTTAGTGGAGCACAGGTAGATCTAACACCTACCGAAATCAGAAAGACCCGACAACTGCTAGGGAGAACCCCGAACGATGTTGAAATCGGAATGATAGATATTATGTGGTCGGAACACTGCTCCTACAAGAGTAGCCAACCAGTTCTCAAGCTTCTTCCTACTAAAGGCCCAAGAGTAATAATTGGTCCTGGACAAGATGCGGGGGTTGTTGACATAGGTGATGGTTATGCAGTGGTTTTCAAAATTGAAAGCCATAACCATCCCTCAGCCATAGAACCCTACAACGGCGCAGCCACCGGAATCGGAGGAATTATTCGCGACATCCTATGCATGGGCGCAAGACCGATAGCCCTACTTGACCCCCTCCGCTTCGGATTAATGAAAAGCGGGCATAGCCGATGGCTATTCCAATATGTAGTGAAAGGCATAGCAGACTACGGCAATTGCACAGGTATTTCAACAGTGGCTGGTGACATAGAATTTGACGACAGCTTTGAGACAAATTGCCTCGTCAACGTGGCATGCGTAGGCATTGCCAAGCATGCGGATATAATCCAGAGCGAGATGCGTAAGCCAGGCGATTTGCTAGTTCTAGCTGGAGGGTCTACTGGCAGGGATGGGATCCACGGCGTTACATTTGCCTCCAGAACTCTAACCGAAAAATCTGAGGCAGACCGTCCCGCCGTCCAGATAGGCGACCCCTTCCTAAAGAAAATTGTCATAGATGCCACGCTTGAAGCCATAAAGACTGGCTACGTGCATGGGCTTAAAGACCTTGGAGGTGGAGGCTTAACCTGCGCATCTTCTGAAATGGCTTCAAAGGGAAGGGTTGGGGCAGAAATCTACCTCGAAAAGATGCGCCTCCGAGAGGACGGCATGGTTCCATTTGAAATTATGCTTTCCGAATCTCAAGAGCGAATGCTCTTTGTCATCGACCCGAAGGGGCTGGACACTGTTCTGAAAGTTTTCGACAAATACGATCTTCCTTGCTCGGTAATAGGTAAAGTCGCTTCGAAAAAAGAACTTATCATCAAAAAAGAGGGCAAGACCGTAGCCCACATGAAACCCCAAATCCTCGCCGAAGCGCCGGTCATCTACCGAAAAGCCGAGAAACCGCGCTACTTTGCAAAGCTACAGAAGATAAAGCCTCCAACTATGCCAAAAGATCTAGCAGACACTCTCTACCAGCTCCTAGCCGCGCCTAATATCGCCAGCAAAGAATGGGTCTATCGCCAATACGACCACGAGGTCGGAGTTAGAACAGTTGTAAAGCCAGGAGACGGGGATGCCGCAGTCCTCAGAGTGCTGGAAGCTGAAAACAAGGCAATCGCTGTGAAATCCGACTGTAACAGCAGACACTGCTACCTCGACTCCTATAATGGGCATGCTGGCGCTGTAGCTGAAGCAGCCCAAAACGTGGTGGCGGTAGGAGCTGAACCAATCGCAATGGTGAACGGCTGCAACTTCGGGAACCCTGAGAAACCCGACGTATTCTGGCAATTCAAGGAGGCGGTTAGGGGAATGGCGGGCATGTGTAACGCCCTCAAAATACCCTGCGTCGGCGGGAACGTCAGCTTCTACAACGAAGATGAACGAGCAGGAAAAGCCGTAAAGCCAACCGCCATGGTGGTAGTAGTCGGGCTAATCGACAATCTCAACTGGATAACAACCCTCCCATTCAAAGAGGCGGATGACGCTATAATCATCATCGGAAAAACTTACCCTGAGCTCGGTGGATCCGAGTACTATCATGAAATTCACAATCTAGAAGGCGGAAAAGCGCCTGAGGCTAACCCTAAGCGCGAGAAAGCCTCAATTGACACGGTTATACAGGCGATTAGGGCTGGCTATGTGACGGCTGCGCATGATTGCTCTAAAGGTGGGCTTGCAGTTGCACTAGCTCTAATGGCGATAAAAAGCGGATTGGGCGCTGATGTGGCGCTTGAGAAAGTCCCAGCCGAAAAAATGAGGCTAGATGAACTGCTCTTCTCAGAATCGTATGGCAGATTCATACTCACAGCCAAAAAAGAACACACAAGCCAAATCCTCAAAATAGCCAAACGAAACCGGGCGCCCGCAGCCCTAATCGGGGCTGTGACGAATAAGGATAGCCTCACTTTTAGGCTAAAACGAGAATCCGTGATCAACTGTCAACTCGAAAAAATGAGTGAAGTCTGGAGCAAAACAATACCCATAATGATGGGGGTGGTATGCCAATGAACATTCGAGAAAAATGCGGAGTATTAGGCGTCTACCACCTAGACGCGAAAACACACGCATCCTCCGCCATATGCGAAGGAGCTTATGCTTTACAGCACCGCGGACAGGAAAGCTGCGGCATCTACACCTACAACGGAAAGGGCCTAATTGGGCATAAGGCAATGGGCTTAGTTCAAGATGTGTTCAACCAGGAAATCCTCTCAAAGCTAACTGGGCATGTGGGCATAGGGCATGTGAGATATTCAACTACAGCCAAATCCACCCTCGCTGAAGCACAACCCTTCTACTATGAGTCACCTAAAGCCAAATTCGTCCTAGCCTTCAACGGAACCGTATGCAACTTCTTAGAGATTCGAAAACAACTCGAAAAAACAGGACACAGTTTCATCACCGAAACCGACACAGAGGTGCTTGCACACCTCATAGCCGAAAATCTCTCCGAAACCAAAGACTACACCGAAGCCCTAAGCAAATGCATGCAACAAATCGACGGAGCATGCTCACTTGTGCTTGTTAATGATAGAGGAGAACTCTACGGTATGCGGGATCCTCTGGGCTTCAAACCCCTCTCAATAGGTAGCATAGACGAAAACACGCTTGTCATAGCTTCAGAAAGTGCAGCCGTAGAAACACTCGGAGGCACGCATAAGGGCGACATTGCTCCAGGGAGCATAATCAAAATCGACAAGCAGGGCACCATACACACCTGCGCGGCTAAATCAGATAGGCACGCGCTCTGCATGTTCGAATATGTCTATTTCGCCCGTCCAGACTCAGTAATTCACAGCATAAACGTCTACGAGGCAAGAATGAGACTCGGAAGAAATCTCGCCAAAACCCATCCCGCAGATGTCGACATAATCGTCCCTGTCCCTGACTCAGGTAAAACCGCGGCATCCGGCTACGCTGAAGAACTAGGCAAACCTGTTGTAGAAGGGCTGATCAAAAACCGCTACATCTGGCGCACATTCATCATGCCAGGCCAAGAGCTACGCGAACTCTCTGTTCGCCTAAAACTCAACCCCGTCAAATCGCTGGTCAACGGCAAAGATGTAGCCCTCATTGATGACTCAATAGTGCGGGGAACCACTATGCGCCGCATTGTCCGCCTACTCAAACATGCCGGTGCCAAAACCGTCCACGTTCGCATCAGCTGCCCACCCATCATCTCAAGCTGCTACATGGGTATCGACTTCCCTACCCGAGGCGAACTCCTCGCCTCAACCATGACTCCCGAAGAAATCGGCAAATTCATCGAAGCCGACAGCCTAGGCTACCAAACTCTCGACGGGCTCATTGAAGGTATCGCCCTTGGAAAAGACAAACTTTGCACCGCCTGCCTAACTGGAGAATATCCCCTCAAAAAACGGCCAGACTTAAAAACACTTGAAGTGGAG
>Ga0129298_10000951_pt1 | contig 11996 bp, 8 predicted proteins | sample I19B2metaG_FD_94707 | JGI IMG/M metagenome (GOLD analysis project Ga0129298, IMG submission 94707) | Lake sediment bacterial and archeal communities from Gulf of Boni, Indonesia to study Microbial Dark Matter (Phase II) - ​I19B2 metaG | ecosystem: Environmental > Aquatic > Freshwater > Lake >... | reverse complement strand
AGCTAGAAGAATAACTGCGAGTGCTACCCGAAGTCGAGTGAGAAACTTCACGACTAATCAAGAAGTTTACAGAACCATCATCAATTTAAACATGTCAACCGGTATCTCTCCCAAGATAGCCTCTGCTATGCGAGAAAATTCAAAGAACAACCCGGTTAAGCCTCGAAGTCGCCCTTCTCTATGTCGAAGCTCTCTCGAGACGCGGTAGACTCCGAATGTAATCTCGTTGCCCAAAGCCTGAGAACCTTCGGGTCTTAAGAAAACGTAGATGAATCCCCTAAAAAGGAGGGGGTTCATGCAGAAGTGCGGGGGTGGGATTTGAACCCCTAGTATATTGGCGATGTCTCCCGCAAATCCCCTCCTTTTATCTTGATCAAGAATGATGCTTGAAGGGCTTGCCATACTTGAGCCTGATATCAGGCGCAACCGGCTTTACTGATGAAGGCGCAAATAGAGCCGACAAATATACGTGATGTAGATCGGCAGTTTACAGTGGAAGGATCATAAGAAAGGAAAGAAGCTGTTGTTTAGACTTGGGAGGATCCATCTTGTGCATTGGAGATAGGAAGAGATAAATAGACGTTGAACTCCAAAAAGGGTCTTCGAAAATATGGTGATACGTTTTGAGTGAAGAAGCGAAAGTTTCAAGACGTGGCTATGTGAAGTATGTCGGCGGCATCGTTGTCGTCGCTGTTGTGGCTGCTGCAGGATACGGAATATACGAGGCGACGAAGCCTCCTCCGGCGACACCTACGCCTACCCCTACCCCTACGCCCACGCCTACACCAACGCCTACGCCAACAGCCGTACCAAGCATTTCACTTTTGTCAGTAACGACCGCTGAGACAGCGTACATGAAGGACAAGTTAGACGAATTTGCAAGTCAGACCGGGATCAAAGTGAGCTATTCGGAAGTCCCTCAAGAAGCGATGGTTGAGAAGACGTTCATTGAACTCGCGAGCGGGACCGGAAAGTATGATGTGCTTGTAGGTTCCTATGAAAGGCTTGGAGACCTGTACCCGTATTTGGAGCCTTTGAATGATTACTTGACCGCAGAAGACAAAACTGACTTCCTACCAGGCATCTTGAATGGCTGTACAGTTGAAGGAAAAGTCTATGCACTGCCGTTCTCGATAGCTGTCCCCGCACTTTTCTACAGAACCGATGTTTTCAAAGACAAAGGACTCAGACCACCTGAGACCTGGGATGATTTAGTCTCAGTAGCGAAGGCGTTGACCAACCCTTCAGAAGGGACATACGGTTATATGATTTGGTCGAAAAGAGTCGAGGAAACCCCGCACATGAACTTGTCATATCTGCATCAGGCAGGAGGGAGAGTATTTGACGAGAACTATGATGTGACAATTAACAACGACGCAGGTGTGAGAACGGTTCAGTTTCTAACAGATCTTGTGAACAAATACAAGGTTACTCCACCTAACCCAAACAGCCTGTGGACAGTTGATGCGCTTCCTCTCTTTACTTCAGGGAAACTACTGATGGCATCAAACTGGCTTTACATGTACTCGGTCGGGAATGACGCCTCCCAATCCCAAGTCGCGGGAAAGTTTGACATAACTCAAATGGCGAAAGACAAGGTTCACGCAGTCTGGCCAGGCGGATGGGTGATAGTCGTGAACAAAGCCTCAAAATATAAGGACGCCGCGTACAAATTCGCCCACTTTATAACTGATACGGATCGACAGGTCTACCGGACAGTCAAATACATACCTGCGCCTACAAGGCGATCTGTGTATGATGACGCATCTGTACGCAAAGCTTTACCATATTTCGACGCCCTGCTTAAGATACTTGATTCAGCAATCGCCTACCCGCCAATCAAGAACTGGTCAGAGATTATGGACGCTTGGGCCGTTGCAATTGAGCTCGCTATGACTGGGAAACTCACAGCGAAGGAGGCTTTGGACATGGCAGCCGACAGGATAAAGACACTGCTTCCTCCCAAGAAGGCTTAGAGTCAGCCTTCTTGAGCCCCTTCTTTTTTAACAGCCCGAGGAAATATTTTTGAGGTTAAGCGATCGCCAATTCGGTTTGCTTTTACTCCTCCCTGCGCTGTTGCTAATTTCGATGTTTATAATCTATCCAGCTATCTTGGCTTTAGATTTGAGTTTGGAATCCGTAGACTTGGCGACAGGAGCAAGAACTTTTCAAGGCACAAGGAACTACGACAGTCTTTTCCACGACGCAGAGTTTTGGAGCTCCTGGGTGAACACCTTGTTCTTTACATCCGTAGCTGTTAGTCTTGAACTGGTAATAGGCCTCTGTCTAGCTCTGATGCTAAATACTCAATTCAGAGGAAGAAGCATCTTCAGAGCTTTACTTACGCTACCTCTAATGGTCGCACCTGTGGTCATAGGGCTACAGTGGCGATGGTTGCTTATGGACCCCACTGGTCCCGTCAACAGTATTATTAGAGATCTCGGGTTCGTGGGGCCCTCTTGGCTTGGAGACCCGCTAGTCGCTATGTGGTCCATAATCATCGCAGATCTTTGGCAGGCGACTCCCTTTGATTTTCTGGTGATGCTTGCAGCATTGCAAGGAGTGCCGCAGGATCAGTATGAGGCTGCGGCCCTTGACGGAGCTGGTTCATTGCGAGTGTTTAGACACATCACTCTGCCACATCTTGTGCCCTCTATCTTAGTTGTGCTATTGATCAGATCTATGGACGCATTCAGGATATTCGACATCGTGTACATTATGACAGGTGGAGGTCCAGCTGGAGCAACTAACACAGTTGCGGTATACATCTACAGAAGATTTAGTTTCCTCGATTTCGGGAGATCTTCAGCAGCCTCTTTCATTGTCTTGCTCACGATAGTCGCTGTTGGCCTTTTTCTAATAAGGATTTTTCCAAGAGAAACTCAAAGATGAAGGTGCTATGAGCAAGGTCAGATTTCTGTTCTCCGCAGCTATCTTCCTACTGGTAATCATGATTATGGCGGTCGATCTCTTTCCGTTTCTTTGGATCTTCCTTACTTCAATCAAGAGCTACAAGGAACTATTCTCGATCCCGATCATTTGGTTTCCGGCTCATCCAAACCTGCTATTCTACCGGGAAGTTCTTGAAGGCCCTTTCCTAAACTACTTCAAGAATACAGTCGTTGTATCCGTCGCATCCACAGTTCTTTCAATAGGAATAGGGTCTCTTGCTGCATACGGTTTTTCGAGATTCAAATCTCGTTTGTCCAGCAAGTTAATGATTGTCGTTCTGGTGACACGTATGTTTCCAACGATATCGTTGATAGTCCCTCTATTCTTGATCATGAAGGCTTTCACGCTCCTAGATACTTACATAGCTCTCGTGATTGTGTACACGACATATAGCCTACCGTTTGTAATCTGGATGATGCAAGCGTTCTTTAGCGAGGTTCCACGGGAAGTCGAAGAAGCGGCGTTGATCGACGGATCAAGCAGACTTGGAGTTTTTTGGAGAGTCACGTTGAGGCTAGCGGCTCCGGGGCTAGCAGCCACAACTATTCTTGAACTTATATATCCATGGAACGAGTTTCCATTCGCGGTAGTTCTAACGCAGACTGCAGCTTCAAAAACTGCTCCAGTAGGCATAGCCGAGATGGTAACCTCATATGCGATAGCGTGGGGACCAATGTCAGCAGCTTCAATCCTCTTTACTGTGCCTGTACTCGCCTTCTCACTTTTCACACAAAAGTTTCTAGTAAGAGGTCTGACGCTTGGCGCAGTTAAAGGCTAGCCGAGTTTCAGGGAAACCACATCGTATAGTTTTACAGTGGGAAGTATGGCGTCGTAAGTATTTCGGCCTTTCTTGACTTCGAGTTTTTCTCCTTCAAGATTGAACGCTTCGAGAATCGCCCTCTTGCTTTTCACCTCAACATCAGAGACAGGTACGACTTCATCCAAATTGATATGATAGGCACACGGCGTTGTTCCTAGGTCATATCTCCCAGCTGGTTTTCCAGTTATTCCATTCGTCAGAATGATCTCTATCAATTCTTCCCGCCTCAGATAGTTAGCTTCTACTACTCTAGGCGCTTCCACCCACAGCGATGGCTCATACAACGCACTTAACACTTTCAGAATTATTTGACGATACGGCCTATAGTCTTGTTCTATGTACTCCTTGAATGCTCTGAAGGCAAAATATGCGTATGAGCCTTTACCGTACTTGCCTACAACTATGGCCGGGTTAACGGTTGTATCACCGGGTTGGATGTTATGGGAAACCCATTTGTCAGGCGTACATTCAAAGGCTGGAAGCGTTATCTCTCCAAGAATGTCCACTTCAGTTTTAGGTGTAACATAGCAGCTTTCACCATTCACCCTTAAGAATGCAGTTTCCAAGTCGATTCTTGGTTTGATGAATTTAACGGTATAAGGAGTTTCCATGTCGAAACTTATCAATCCGAAGAGCTGCAGATTTTCCGGCAATCTCCGAGTGTACTCGTCTCTAGTGGCAGTGTTATGCGTAAACAGTATAGTTCCGCCTTGTTCAACGTAGGTTTGGATGTTCTTGACTTCAGTTTGGGATAGGTGGATTATGTTAGGTATGACGACTTCCTTGTACTTCTTCAACCCATCAAGGGTCATATTTTCTGAAACCACTACATCAAATGGTAGATGTGCCTCGGTGAGTAGCTTGAAAGCGCCGGCGAAATCGGGCGTTCGGACGCATATCTGTGCCTCATGAGGCGAGTATGGTGGACCTTGCGTAAGCTCTTCGTCTCTACCGCTATACAAGAGCGCCATTTCTGCGTAAGGAACGCCTCCGGAAACCCGCGCTTCAACCTTCTTTGCTTCTGAAAAAGCGTATTTGATGAGCTCCCAAGCTTTCGGTTCAAGTTTACCAGTTATGTCTGGCTGGTCAGTTATCTGAATCATCGCGTTGTTTCCGAGGATTGTGATCGCCTCCCACATCATCAGTTCTTTTGGCTTCACTGTAAAATCCCAATCTCGGATGGCATCATTGAATCGTAGAATGCAGCAGAGGACGGGTCTTCCTTTCCCATAGGCTCTGTAGATCTTTGCTTGACTGCTTATCAAGAAATAGTCTCTGCCCATTGGCGCATTGAATGTTATTATGTAGTCATCGAAATCGAAGACTGTTCCGAAGATATGTGAGAATTGAATATTCTTGCCAGATGACTTGATCACCGACGATATTTCATTCAGATATCTTCGAAAGAAGGTGTCTCTGAAATCAAGATATTTGGCTTTTTCGATGCCAACAAGGTTCTTAGGAAGATCGTATCCATACTCGGCTTTCCATAGTTTTTGGCAATGCCTGCAGTAGCATGGCGTATTCACTCCAAGCTGATTGTTGAAGTCATCCAAGAATATGGCGTCGAAGTCGTAGTTTTGAACAAGTTCATTCATTTGATTAAAGGTGTAGTCTCTGTATGGGCTGTTTATGCAAAGGAACGTCCAACCAGTCGGATACCATCTTCTAGGTTTACCCTCTTCGTCTAGAGCCACCCAATCTGGATTCAGTCTAGAATTATATTCGTCCCAGCAAACACTGAAGAAAACGGCGGTCTTCAAACCTCTTTTTTTGGCTTCTTTCAGAATCCTTCCGAGAAGATCAGACTTGACGTTCTTATGCTTGTGGCCAAATTTACTATCGTAGTACACATTTCCCCAGTGATCTTTCGCGTAGACATTATAGATGTCTACACCTGCGTCGATTGCGGCCTTCACATAGGCCTCTGCATTTGAATCAGCATTTACCAGCACATTATGTGGATACTCTGAGAAGTGGTAGTCCAAAATAACCCATTTGTACCCAAGGTTTGGTCTCAAAGCTCTACAACCTTGAACTCATATTTCTAGCCAAGTTTATAAATAGATTCTACGTTTGTATGGAAACGCGGGATGTCGGAATATCCGCAGCCTACTGCGTAGAGGCGGACATTGCGAACTCCTTGTTCATGAGAGATCTTGAAATGCAAGAATCTGCGAAATTCTATTTCGAAAGTGGCATTTATTGACTGATCTAAGAAAACAAAGAACCAAACAGTCGGAGGAGATCACCTTAGGTCAACGAAGAAAAAGGTGTGCCCATTCATCATCGATAGTTCGATGCTAATCGTCTAACTTATGACTATCACTTCGTGGATGTCAAGTCTGGACAGGTTACTTTTCAGGAATTCGCCCTCTTCTAAAACTCGAAGAGGCTCTCGTTTGTATGTTTGCATCTGCGAAAAGCCTTGTTTATCCCAGTAATCCTTCTTTACGAATAGCTCAACACCATGTACAGGATTTATTTCGTTCACCAAATGAAGGTTTTCAATCCATTGGAAGTTGACTTTGGGCGTAACGCAGTGTCGGCCTGACTCAGTACTAAAATTGATTAGATGAATGATGGCCCTGTTTTTGTTTACTTGCGTATTGAAAGTAGCTTCAACGCATGTGGGAGCGTTAACAAATATTGGAGGAGGGCCGCCAGCCCAACTAACTGCATTTCTGAGCAGTTTGGCGCAATCTCTTGTGCTGTAGTATGCGTAGCTGGTATCGATCTTCTGTGGGAAGTAAACAGATCTTCCCTCTCGGTCATTTACTATCACCGCTGGATATTCAGACTCTGGTCCGGGAGGCGGATATGGTGGATGAGTAATGTGACGTGAGTAGGGGTATCTATCAGCTTCGTATTCCATCATAGGATATACGATCTCGCCTATCCCTCTGCCCAAAGCGGTGGCTTTAAGAGAGGATTCCTTCGTCGCAATAGGGAAATCTCTTTCTATTCCGATTATTATTGGGTCCTCCTCCTTAAATTGCAAGAACGTATGTCTATATGGAATTCTGCCGTGGTACCGAGCCCCAAGAGAGTTTATGCGATAGTTATCTCTAATCTCAAGCTCCTCGGTATAGAGGGATGTTTCATAAGTCGCAACTATACCTCCGCCTCTTCGAAAGTAGCTGTCTATCATATCAGCGGTGTCGTTTTGCATTATTGCCAAGTTCGGAAGGACAAGGACTTTGTATCTTGACACTATTTCCGGCTTCAATTGATCAACGTATAAGATATCTAGCGGAATATGGCCTTCTAGAAGAGCTTTAAAGGCACCGTGAAAGCTCGACGCGTATTCCTCAAGGTCGTTTCCTGCATAGATATCTTTGGTGTCTTCTGAATATACTAAGGCGGCGTAGCGAATTGGTTCAAGGTTTACAGCAAATTCCCTGACCTCATCTATTCTATCGAATACATTTTTGATTCTTCTATAGACTGTAGGGCTCAGGTATCCCCTTGGATGGAGATGATCATCTACCGCCACAGCACCGCCATGACCAATTATAGTCATCGCTTCGCACATTAGTTGCTCTAACGATTTGAATCCCCAATCCCATAGTCTTGTGTATCTAGTTATCAAGACTTCAAAGGCTTTATTATTCGATCTCGCCTTCAAGAAAGAAGGAACGAGGCTGACGGCGAGTTGACCATGATTTCCGTGATAAGCTTCTGCTGAAAGATAGTCGAAGTACTCGCTTTGTTTCCATGAGTATCCGAAGACCCACCCGACATAGGTGTGACCGAAATAGTTCCCCGTGATCATTGTTTGAGGACGTATTCTCTTAAGCAGATCTCGTACTTCGCTGAGAAATTCTAACCAAACATTACGACGCCATCTTAGCCATTGCTGGAATTCCTTGTTTGTTCTTTTCATATCGGTTGGGATCTCTTTGCCCATATCTCTTTGATACTTGTCTTGGCAATATTGGCAATAGCAGTTCATGGCCCAATGGTGTCCATAGCTTCCATAGAAGAGCATATCGAGCCAGAAACCATCAACATCGTACCAGCTTGCAATTTCTTTGAGTTGATTCATGACATAGTCGCGATATGGAGAGTTGAGGCAGATTTGGACCCAAGTTCCTTCTTCTTTCTTTCCCTCAAAATTGACGGCCACCCATTCAGGATGGCTCCGTCCTATATACGCGTCAACTCCAACGCTATAATAGGCAATCACGCTTATACCTTTGCCTTTGCATACCCTCACTATCTCACCGTCCAGATCTCTTCCCCGAAGAAATGCGTGCATCTTGCCTACTTTCGTAGGATAATACGCATTGCCCCAATGGTCCTTGAACCATACAGTCAGGACTTCAGTTCCAGCCTTACTCAGAACATCTACAATACTGGAGGCATCATATTCCGATAGGACGTCCGGCTGATCGTCACAAAGTTGCATATCGAGAAAAATTCTTTTAAGCTTATTACCCAATCGATCCAAGGCTATTGCCCTCTAATTCGGTTCTTCGTTTACTACGTCTTGTCATTCGCCCCTTCTAACCTTATTGAGCCTAATTATAGCTTCCTTCTTTGTTAAGGAGGAAAAGAACTTGAACGCTTGCTCCCAGCTCGCATTGCTAGTTATAATGGTCAGAAGATTGCTCATATGAGAATAGTGAATAAACTCGCGTTCTAAGGAACAGATATGGTGTAGCTTTCCCTTATACCAAGTTCTATAGCAAAGTCGCAAAAAGGAGAATACGTCAAAGGATAAGAAAGATCTTAAGGTTAGACGTTTTCTTCGTTAGCAACGAAAAGAAGGTATTCATGCTTCCTTGCGGTAAACTAAAAATTAAACATGTAGATGGCGTCTCTCAAGATCCACCAAGAGACTACCAGGGCGAGTTTGCTGTTCAGAATCTGCTCCGCGTATCGATAAGACCATGAAACGTATTTCATGATTCTGATCCTGCCATCCAACGAGGCTTCATCTGGAAGCTTGCAATCGCCAAGAATATCTACGTCTATGTAGAAATATGTTTAGCTAGAGAACTGGGTTCGGCGAACGGTAATGCCGTTCTGCTATAGATGTGGAAGGGAACTACCTTACCAGGCCAAATTCTGCGATGCATGCGGAGTATTTGTTGCGATTAGCGCAAAGGACAAGATAGCGCATAAAGTTCTTTTAAAGGAGATACACCTTGTAGATAATCTTCTAGAAACCCATGCCAACATTATGATGGTATTAATCAGTGGATTGCTTTTTTTGGTATTTAAAGTGACCCTGCATATAGCGGTATATATATTATCGATATTGGGCCTTGCTGTTAGCGTTGAGTTGTTTTGCCACATTTATAGACTTAAAAAAATAGCTGAAAGCGCTACAGATAGAGTGAAGGAGATTGAAAATAGAATGATAATTGATACAAGAAGAAAGCCGGCTATGCTTTGGAAAATCGAAATTCCTACAGGTTCTACTCTTATCTTATGCATTTCCGCAGTATTTATTGCTCTTTGGCTGATATTGATCGGCCTGCTATTCATAGGCTATAAGATTAGTTTGCCTACAGAGGCTGGGTGGTTCTTGCTGTAGGAATCGCAGTTTATGCAGCAAGAAGTATTTTCTCGATCGCATGATTGAGCGCGAAGATAGGCGCGATATCTTCAGATACAATCTCAGTGCTTTTTTGGCTGCTTTTCGAAGTGTGACTATGATCATGCATGAAGAATTCGACAAAGCTCCCGGATTCGTTGATTGGTATCGTGTTCAACAAGACGGGATGAGGCTTGATGATAAGATGCAGCTTTTGAATACAAAACGAACTATGACTATTCATAAAAAACCTGTCCAGCCATACGCACATGTAAGTATGAGCGTGACCGAGCAGGATATAACCGTAACCGAGAATGCGTCTATGATTATGATTCGCGGAGATGGACCAGTCGAACGATATGACTTAGCGCCAGTAAAAAAGCCGTCAAGACCTATGCTTTACACGCAGCTGATCAACTTTGAAAGCGATGAATACAGCTCAGCTGTAGCCAAGAGCTTAGAGGAAGCTCGGAAGCTTGTTGAAGCTGGCTTCGAATACGTCACAGATATAGATGAGTGCAAGCTATTCCGGAAGCGGAAGTAACCCCAAAGTAAACAATTATACGAAAAAATGAATGATTAAGGCTATAACGACGCGGAGTGGCGATGTCCCCCGCAAATCCCCTCTTTTTTATCTTGATATTGGTTGCAGTATGTTTGAAAATATATCGAAGTAAACCATAAAGTAGTTTAACACGCGTTAGTGGCCCGATCTCGAATTTTGCTTCAACCCCTATTTGGGCTCATGAGCTATAGATTGGAGGTGAACGAAATTCGAGTAAGATTCTTCATAGACCTGTGGTGCAGGTAATGAAGAAGAGCCGCCCCCAGCCTAGATAGGAATGCTATGGAAACGACTGGAATAGCCTGGCAAAGATGTCTGTGAACACAGACGCAAAACTATGAGAGTTCTACCGCTGGCACGAATGTCCTAAACTCGCAAAACTTGCATTTGTAGGGTCTGCCTGATAAGAGCGCATCAGAATAATAGTTTCCTCGCTGCAATTCTTGACAAGTCCCTTTTGCATCTACGATGACACGTATCTGTAGATCCCGGAAGCCGCATGAAAAATGCCTTTCCAACCAGAATGTACGTTGCCTACTCCAATCATAGTACCATAGTCCGACGCCCAAAAGAGATACAAAGAAAAACGGTAAAAAGAGCACTGTTGCCAGTATTCCTGCAACGACAAGGACTGTTGCAAACACTGTACATCTGTTGAATCTATAGGAACGCCAAGTCCATTCCACCGCTGACCCCAATAGAGAATTCTTTGGAGATGCTATCATATCAACCAAACGGTCTGTAGCCAAAGCTGCAGCTTCAATTGTTGACAACTTTTCATCCCCGCTGACTTAGAGTACAAGAATAATGGTTTTAGAGCAAGAAGGCGCGAAATTATCTTTAATGTAACTAGAGAGCGAGAGAAGGATTGACAAGAGTTACATCAAGCGATTTAAGAAGTATTGTCAACAATATTCGCTGGTTAAAGAGACCTGCAACGCCCGAAGAATTATTAAAAGTAATGAAATATTCAGATGACCGTCTTCAGGCTAACAGAATAGCTTTAACGACAACACTGGCTTGCATAGGGTTCGAAATGGGAGAGAGCAATCCCATAACGGTTGAAAGCACATTGAGCTGGTGCAGAGCGGTCATTGATTGTTTGGATTTTGAAGAAGGATGGGGCATGGATCATAAGCTTACGAAAGAGACTCGCGCGAACTTGTTCCAGTTAAGTCTGGGTCTTCTGAATAGATGCTTTACGAGTACTAACGCATTGAGCCTGTTTGGCCTTGTAGAAAGACACTTTCCTAGCACCTAAAGAACGGCAACTCTCTTAGATAGCGAAGATTATCCGAACTCTTAAGCGCGGGTCTTTCTACGTTCTAATCTTGCGATACACCTCTACTTCCTCAAAAGCAATTCTGTCCTCTATGTAGTTCCAAAAAGATTTCAGCATATTGAGCTTGTCTTCCAGATCTGTTCTTGAAATCTTGGTCTTATAACGTGTCAAATATGCACCTTCTGCATACAGTATGTATTGTGAGTGAGCAAAGGCATTTCGAATGTGGTTGTCATAGAATGATCTAAATACTCTACCTATGGCAGACCCAGACGGGCTAACACCTTCTATTATTTTTATCTTATCCAGAGGATGATCGTACTCTCTGCCTAGAACGCCGTATGCCTCGAAAGGCTCGGGCTCGAACCGTTTTCCTTTTTCAATCTGAATCAAATTCAGAACGATGTCATAGATAGATCCCAATTCTACTAAGTGTGAGTAGGTCAACAGCTTGATTCTAATCCTATTACGCTCAAGTTCCTGTTTAGTCAATTCTGATACGAAGATAGGATAATTCGTCATCTTAAGAAGATAATAGTCCTTTTCCAACCTTGCGAAGGAAATCATTGCTTCGTTGATTGTATCATCGATCTCCTTGATTTCTCGAAAGTCGAGTGAAAACAACATCTTTTTGAATTCTGTAGGGTTGGATTGCTTGGCGTTGTCAAATAGCTGATCTATGAGCTGAGCAGCTTCTTTGTCCAAACCATGCAGAGCTGCCTCTTTAGAGGCTGGATCTTTACGAAGCTCATTCAGCATCTCGTAGTAATGAACGTAGAGTTCCTTCAGATCTTCTGTTGGAATCCACCCCTTGCAGGCGTTCTGTAGTTTT
>Ga0129298_10000947_pt1 | contig 12014 bp, 8 predicted proteins | sample I19B2metaG_FD_94707 | JGI IMG/M metagenome (GOLD analysis project Ga0129298, IMG submission 94707) | Lake sediment bacterial and archeal communities from Gulf of Boni, Indonesia to study Microbial Dark Matter (Phase II) - ​I19B2 metaG | ecosystem: Environmental > Aquatic > Freshwater > Lake >... | reverse complement strand
GTATTTACCCCCCCGGCCCCCCCAAGGGGGGGTGTTTGCAGTACGATGGCGATTTCAGATAATGTGACGGGAGTTGCGAAAGAAGTAACAGGAATCCCATATTTCAGGACAAGGAATAGTGATATTGCCGGAAATATCGATAAAACTGGTTTCATCTTAGTATCCTGAATTCAGTTACAGTATATCTCTGCCTACAGCAAGGGCTATTTTTTTGAGGTCAGACATAAGAATAGCAAACTCATCAGGGCTGAGAGATTGCTGACCATCGCAAAGGGCGGTTTCGGGGCTGTAATGAACTTCCATAATAATCCCGTCGGCACCTGCTGCTATTGCAGCTTTTGCCATGGCAGGCACCATCCATCTGAGTCCTGTTCCGTGGCTTGGATCAACAATCACCGGCAGGTGTGTAAGGTTTTTCAGCATTGGCACTGCATTCAGATCCAGGGTATTCCTTGTAGAAGTCTCGAATGTACGTATTCCCCTTTCACACAGGACCACCTGTTCGTTCCCATGACTGAGGATATACTCTGCTGCAAGAAGGAATTCCTCAACAGTTGCCATCATTCCGCGCTTGAGGAGGATCGGTTTTTTGCTGTGACCTGCTTCTTTCAGAAGCGGATAATTCTGCATGTTCCTTGAACCAATCTGGAGCATGTCGGCATATTGCGATACCAGTTCAATCTGTCGTGTATCCATCACTTCTGTCACAACAGGCATTCCTGTTTCAGAACTTATCTCGTTAAGGAGTTTAAGTCCCTCCTCTCCCATGCCCTGAAAACTATACGGGGAGGAACGGGGTTTAAAAGCGCCGCCACGCAGTATCCTGGCGCCATCAGATATGACTTTCCTTGCAGTTTCAAAAAGCTGCTCTTTGCTTTCCACCGCACATGGACCGGCAATTATTATTACTCCTTTGCCACCAATATCATTTCCCTTTATGCTGATTACACTCCCTTCCGGATTATTTTTCCTGTCAACCCTTTCAGGTACCGGAAAGGAGGTTCTCATAGGGACATCACAAACTGATTTGTTCATTTTTAGGTAATTAATATTCCCCTTCTCTTGAGACTTTCTTATAAATGACCTCCTCCTTAACCCATCTTGGAGCAGGTCCGAATTCAAACTTACCATTTACAACCTTGGCAGCATAAATTGGCCGTATATTGTTCCAGGTTTGATCAAAAATCACCTTTCCGGTAACACCTTCATAACCCTGGAAAGTTCTATTATCGGTTAAAATATCACGGATCTTAGCGCGGTTCAGTCCGGCTTTCTGAACAGCTGATAACAGAATGTTCATCCCGTCATATGCATGGGCCGCAATAACGTCAGGTTCAATTCCGAAACGCTGCCTGTAAGCAATCCGGAAAGCCTTAAGTTTCGGATCATTTGAGTCGGGATTGTACTGGCAGGTAGTTTTTATACCCTCTGCATTTTTACCGGCAATTTTCATAAATTCTTCACTGATTACCCTGTCGGATGTATAAACAGGCTGATTCATCCCCAATGCACGGATCTGGTTAAGAATCAAAGCCGATTCCTTTGCATTTCCCCATATTGCTATGGCATCAGGATTTGTCTTTTTTATCCTTTCAAGACGGTCCGTGAAATCTGTTTCACCATCCTTGAAACGTTCTTCAAGAATGAACGGATACCCCAGACGGGTTGTGGTTCTGTTAAGATGGACCACTCCGACACGGCCATACCTGCTGCCTGTCCTGATTACAGCTATACGTTTGTGTTTGTCGATATCCACCATTTGTTTAGCCATCACATAGCATGCCTGCCGGTCATCAGGAATTGTTCTGATTACCCATGGGATATTTGTTTCTGTAAATGTGGGATCAGGATTTCCGGTGTTTACATTTGGGATCTCAAGTTTCAGAGTAATCCTGATGGCCACATGTGAAACAAAATCATCAATAGAGCCAAGCCATGCCCAGACACCCTCATCATCCATCTTAACAATTTCATTGGCAGCAGCTCCCCAGAGTCCTACATCATTATGAACCATGAGTTTATATGGTATCCCGTTGAATCCGCCTCTTTTGTTAGCTTCTTCAATAGCCATTGTAGATCCGTTAAGCATTTGCTTTCCCATCAGGACCAGGTTAGTGCCCTCAAGTGGTCCGAGAAATCCTATTCTTATTTCCTTTAGTCCCACAGGTGCAATTTTTTCCCTGCCTGCACCGTAAAACTGCATTGGTTCCAGAAAATGGTATTTGTAGGCTTTCATGTATTTATCGAAGGCGACCAGTTCATCCGGTATATTGCCGTAGTTTGCAGGTTTTGCCTGTCCGTATACATTTAATAATGTTACCGCAGCAAACAAAGAAAAGAACAGGAATCGTTTTATCATGGATTTATTTTTTATAATTCAGGCTATTTGACTTTACATACTGCGTAAGCTTCAATTTCTATCAGAAGTGTCTCCCAGCAAAGCCGTGCCTGGATACCTGTACTTGCCGGCAGAGGATCGAGACCCAGCCAGCTGTAAAAGGTAGTTCTGATCTTGTTGAATTCCGCATAGTCTCTCTCAATATCCCGCAGATAGTTGGTGGTCCTTACAACATCATGCCAGGTCATTCCCTCGGCTGCAAGCAGGTTTGTGATATTCCTGTAGGTCCTCCACTGCTGAGCTTTAAAATCACCTATATGCTCTGCTTTTCCTTCTTCATTTACACTTGCTGTTCCTGAGATAAGAAGAATTTTGTAATCACCGATATCCAGACGAAGGGCTCTTGAGAATGAGGATGGCTTTATATAATTATAAGCTTCATTTATCACATGAGGGGCATGAGTGACATGCTTCTCAATCGGTGGCCGGTCTTTATGTATTTCAGGAATAACTGTCGGAGTTATTTTACTCTCCGGACCAAGTATCCCAAGCTTTGACATTTCAAGGCGTTCACCTTCTGTAAGGTTGTTAAGATCGATCAGTATTTTTTGTTCCGTCATCAGGTTGTTTGTTTAATTTGCGATTAGGTTATTTTTTTTGTTACTGGTTGCTGGTTGTTGATTTACCGATTACCGATTACCGATTACCGATTACCGATTACCGGTTACCGGTTATAATTTAAGCTTCTCTCCACGGCTGACTCCTTTCGAGGTGGCAACCCACATAACATCATCCTGCCCGTCAACGCCAATTATGAAATTATGGGATATTGACGGACTTTGCGGGATCTCTTTCTTCACTCCGCCTGTAGTCACTATCGCCACACCATTTGCATCATTCTCATTCTTTTTATAAGTAACCCAGTTGGTCCCGTTTGTGCTGCTGAAACCATTGTCAGTGCACATAAATGCGCATGGACCTTCAGCTCTGAGGAAATTAATAAAATTGCTGGCGAGGCCGCTGTCTTCCTTAAAATACCCTTTCCAGTATTTACCATCATACCTGCTCATTCCGAAATAGGTTGAAACCCAAAGGATTCCATCTGCATATGAAGTTGCTGTTGTAATATCATGAACGAGACCATCATCAGGCTGCAGGTCAATTTCCATGAAACCGTCAGGATCAGTATGGTCGCGGAATTGTTTTGTCTTCGGATTGTACTCAATAACTCCGCCTCCCCATGCAGCAATGTAAACCTTGCCATCACCGGCCGATACACCGTATGTCCAGGGTTCATGCATAGGAGCATTTTGTTCGGTAAAGATCTCCCATTCCTTCTTCAGTGTATTATAACGGCCTGCCCCTCCGCCTGTGGTAACCCAGACATCAGGACCATCGCATATAACCATATATACAAGATCATTCGGCATGCCGCTGTTAAACTGGTTGAATATTTCAAACTTACCTGCCGACCAGCGGGTAAGACCACCAAGTGTTCCTATCCAAACGTCGCCTGTAATCTCACTGACATCAACTGACACAACCCCGTTATGAGATAGCCCGTCCTTTGATGTATAGGTCTTCCATTTCCCCTTTTCATAAACAGCCAGTCCGTCATGCGTTCCGACATAGGTCTTATCCCCGGACACCCTCACACAATAGCACTTATCTGATGGCAGGCCATCCTTCGTTGTAAAGTTTTTCCAGTTACCGTAGACAGGTACTGCTTTTTCAGCATCGTCAGGTGCGGGCAGGCCAGGAATAGCTGCCCTCTTTACCAGGTCATCGGGTAGTGATACAACCATGCCTGGCTGAGTATATTCCTTCCCTGTTTCTTTTTCTTTCAGGATGAAACCAAGTGATAATGCACCCAGAAGCATAACAGCAAGTACTGTTATCTTGAAATAGTTACTTCTTACAATCTTTTTCATAGTCAGGTAATGTATTATTCCTTATTAAACGAAGCTTTCTGAATTTTGCTATTCCCTGATTCATAGTCAGGACTTCTGAGTGACTTCAGGTACTCAACCAGGTCATTTAGCTGGCCTTTGGTCATATCATTCACCATTCCATGCTTGTCTGTCTTACCGTATAAAGTCCATATTTCCTCAAGTGTTTTGGCTCTTCCGTCATGCAGATAAGGTGGTGAAGAAAATATATTGTTGAGGTGGGGAGTGTCGAATAGAATTGAATCATCGCTCGCTGTCAGAGTGTTAACGTCAGCAAATTTCAGATTTGTATAGTAAGGAGCCGGATGACAAGTGATACAACGGTTATTTTCCGGAATTTCATTACCGTTATTATCACGTGTCCTTTCAAAAATAATCTTTCCCCTTTCCTGTGCTTCTGTAAGAACTCCGTCAGGATTGAACTGAAGATTAGGAGGATAATGATTTCCCCGCATGATATAGGATGAAATAGCATCCAGATCATTATATGGAAATTGTTCTGTTCTTGTAAGCACTGTTGAGAATCTCATACCATCCTGTTTATAAACTGTCTGGTTCTTTCCGCTCCACTTGAAGGGAGGAGTATCGCCTATTTCCCTTAGTGACTGGGTATTAGTTATATTTCTTCCCATATCTTTCGATGCCATATTGTACATAAGGCCATCCTCGTGCTCATCAGGGTGACAGGTATAACAGGAATACTGAGTCTGAAAGGTGCGGCCAGCATTATTCAGGAGTTGCCGGCCTCTCCTAAGCACAGTTACCCTGGAAGAAGAACCGAGTTCAATCTCACCTGTTCTCTCCATAGTTTCGGTGCTGATAACTCCAATCATGTCATTGAGGTGTTCGGCAACATAGAGGTATTTTCCATCAGGTGAAAGGGCGAGTCCTTTCGGGTTTGCTCCTGTTGGTATTCTCTTCACAACATACCGGCTGCTTATCCCAAGATGATTTGCCCAGAGACTAAGCATTTCGGGGGTGGATTCTGCGATAAGATTTCTTACAGAATCAATATCTATAACAGTAATCATATTGACCCCCGAGCTTGAAATGAAAGCTCTTTTACCATCCCCTGTAATCACAATATCAAAAGGGTCGGGGTAGAATGCCTGAGGCTCATCAGTAAGAAGCTGAATTATCCTTCCATCACCTTTCTGTTCAATAACACCAAAGCCATGATTCATCATCCACCCTTTTTCCACCTGCAGGGTGGGAAGAAGATTCTTTGGTCTGATAAGAGTTACCAGGGCAAGATCACCCGAAGGTGTAAAAGCTATATTTTCCATCAGGTATGCTGACTCGACAGGCAGGAATGATTTCAATCTCCTCGACTGGTCGTCAACGAGAGTAAGATCAGTGGTCACAGGCTCTCCATACGGGGTAATAACTGCTCTTCGTGCAGTGACGTAAAGATCTTTTCCGTTGGGAGAAAGCTGTATTCCTGTCGGATTGTTTCCTGTATTAAGCCTGGTTATTTCGATTCCGCTCGCAAGATCAATTACAGTCAGATCAGAACTGTAAGAATTGACAACGTATAATACCTTTCCGTCGGAACTGAATGATAAACCAGCAGGTCCGTTCCCGGTTGAAAGTGTATCAACCACTTTCATTTCAGCCAGGTCAATCACTGATACATTGTCGGACCACTGGTTTGTCACATATGCATTACTACCTGTATTATCAAGTATCACACTATGCGGCTTGCGACCCACATCAATTTTTCCAAGGATCTTTCTCTCAGCAGCATCTATAACAAATAGTTTGTCAGCATCCTGTGCTGTGACGAATAGTTTTTTCCCGTCTTCAGACACTGCGATATTCATAGGTGACAGGTAATCCCTGTTTACCATTTTTGAAATCAGCGGAGATTTTGAATTATACAGATGACAGTTCAGGCAATTCAGCGAATGGTCGTTAACTGCAGTTTTGTAGTTTACATGTTCTCTTGCCCATTTTTTCCCAGGGATGAAAACAAGTACCAGTAATACTGCAATAACGCCCACTGAAACAATCAATTTCCTCATATTTAGCAAATTACTCCAATTCTACTTCTTTTTCCTTTATCCCTTCATAATGAACCGGTACAGCTACAGGATTTTTGCTGACTGCCACAGCATATCTGTTTGCCGGTACCATTTCACGGTCTTCATGACATCCTATACATCCGCGACGTTCATTAGGCCTGAGATAATACCATCCCCCTGGTCCATTTACGACAGAACCTTTTGCATCGAGTGTTCTTATACGGAATGGAATGTCGGCTGCAACTTTCAGGTAAACTGATCCGTCATTCTCAACTTTAACCATTCCAAGAGATGAGTCAACTCCCATTATTTCTATTCTGTCGGCAAGAGGGAGTGAAAACCCTGCTTCCGGAGAAGTCATTCCGGTGACATTAATATTCTGGCAGAGAATCAATCCTGTTTTAACTCCCATATCGACCTCACTTGGAAGCTTACGTGGCCTGATATAAGGTGCCACATAAACAATATCAGTCACATCATAATCTGCTGATCCGTAGATTTTTGATCCTGTGACTCCCGTATTTGTATCGAAACCGAAAAGCTCATACCTGCCTCCATTATCTGTTCTGCATGATACAGCAATACTGTTATCGGATAATTTTGCAACGGACAGAAAGTCTTTGTCAGTTCCTGAAACAGACTTCATGGAATTCAATGGTCTGTTATAATCAACAGACATGATCGTCCCCTTACCGGTATCACTTTGTCTTCCGATAAAATATATTTTACCATTATCACATTCATGGCAACTGCTGATCAGTGTATTTTTATTTCCCGTATCAAAGAAAAGCTCTGCCTTTGTGCCATCAGGTCTTAATACCATTACCACAGCCTCTGTTACCGAAGGATACACCTGGCGGCTTATGGTAAGCACACGACCATCTTTAATAAGGGTTGAAGCAAAATAGGTATGAGGATTAAAAGTTATTCTTTTAACATCCGACCCGTCAATGTTACTGGTGAAAAGAGAATATCCGGCTTTAAGGGAATCATTAAGCACTGATCTGCTGAATACAAGTCTGTCACCGGGCATATAGGCAGGATCAATACAGTTTTCATTAGTTTTAGTTACCTGTCGTGATTTAAGATTCCGGAGGTTCATCTCCCATATCTGCCATGGATCGTCCTTTTCCTTACGGGCAGCAAACAGAATCCTTTCACCGTCATATGAAAGGTCGGGCATAGCTGCAGAATAGAAATCCTTAGTCAGTATTTCCGGAGCAGCCGAGGGATTTTGAGGGTCAATGGCTGCAAGTCTTGATTCAGGAAGGCATCTCCAGCCTTCTCCTGTAATATAATCAGCCTGTACACCTGAGGGAGGAGCTTCAGAAATAATAAGTTTTCCCTCCAGGGAATTACCTCCGCATGCTGTTAATAAAATAACACTAACTGAGAAAAACAGAATATTAAAGTAATGTTTATTGAAACGTGACATTTATAAATCGGTGTTATTTAGGTTCCTTGACTGACAGCAACTGGTTAGCCCTGGTGTTCTCAATCACCTGGGTTTTACCTGATGGCCACTTAATTTCAATCGACTCGACCATTTCACTTTTACCAAGTCCGAAATGCATCCTGTGATCATTCTGTGAAAGGTAGCCGGTGGGACCTTTTTGCTGTGAAATCTGTGCTTTCCCTCCTGAAATTATTTTCACTCTGGTACCTATTGCATCCCTGTTACAGGTGGTTCCCTCGAGGTCGATCATCAGCCAGTTATTCTGATTTCCCTTGTTATTCCTGAGAAACATGCCCCTGCTATTCAGATTTGCAATATATATATCAAAATCACCATCATTGTCATAATCCCCCAGACAGGCTCCTCTCCCTACGTATTCTTCATGAAAATAGCTGCCAAGGCTATTTGAAATATCCCTGAACTTACCGTCACCAAGATTATCAAACAGCTGATCTTCATGTCCGTACAGGTGTTTCAGAGCTCCGTTGGTTTTGAAAATATCTGCATCACCATCATTATCATAATCCACGAAGGAGGATGTCCATCCAACAAACTGTCCTGCAGCCATGGCAATACCGGCAGGATAGGAACGGTCTGCAAAAACACCATTGCCAAGATTCTGATAAAGTGAGCAATATGTATCATCAGAAACGAACATATCCATAAGTCCGTCATTATTGTAATCGGCAAAATCGACCGACATGCTCACTGTTGCCTCGCCTGCCTGGCTGAATGCAGTACCTGACATTGTACCCCTGTCGGTGAATTTTTTCCCCTCGTCATTATGCCAGAGGTAATTCAATGTATGGTCATTGGCAACATAGATATCCATGTAACCGTCATCGTCATAATCAACAGCGCCAACCCCCATTGCACGTCCGTCAATATCAATAATTCCCATTTCCCTTGTCACATCGGTGAATGTGCCATCGCCATTGTTATGATAGAGATAGTCGGCTTCGGCATCATAGGCCATCGGACCCGGGAATCCGTCAGGTGCATAATAATATTTGTATTCCGGGTCGAAATTGAGGTAGTTACCTACATATAAATCAAGGAAACCGTCAAGGTCATAATCAAACCATACAGCTCCGATACTGCATTCCTTTAAGCCTGCTACCCCTGCCTTTTTTGTAACGTCCGTGAACTTACCATTGCCCTCGTTCCGGTAAAGAACATTTGCTCCGTAATTGCAAATGTAAATATCAGGATAGCTATCATTATTATAATCCCCTATTGCTGCACCCATGGAATAGGCAGGATTATCAATGCCTGCCTTGCGGGATACATCCTCATATGTTCCGTCACCTTTGTTTCGATAAAGGTAATTATGTGTTGGTTCAGCGGGTTTTTCACCATGACTGAAGCCATCAATCCAGGTACCATTGCTCAGAAACAGGTCGATAAATCCATCCTTGTCAAAATCCAGAAAAGAGGCACCACCTCCGCTCGATTCTACTATATTATTCAGGTGCTCTGTGCCATTTCCGATTGAATGCACAAAATCAAGCCCGATCTGTGAACCTATCTCCTGAAAATAATCGTCATTTGCAGCAGGAGCAGTATATTGATTATCTTTTTCACCGGTACCTGATTTACAACCACTAACTGTTATAAAAATGATCAGAAGGCCGGCCAAAGAATTTAAAATATTTACATTGCTGTAAATACTCGGTTTAGTTTTCATCATGTCAGGTTTGTTGGGTATAGTACAAACTTATTTAATTCCTGATCCAAAAGAATTTTAGAAAAGACTTTAACTTTTAATGATGCATTATTTAAGTTAATCTTAAAAGTTCAATCACAAGGCTTAATTTTTTTTAACATATTATAAGATTTTAACAGACGCAACCCGTTAAGTAATGGAGGTATTCAGAATTCTTATTACGTGTCTGCATAATGGATTATTATTTAACATAAAAGTTGTTAAATTTGTCTTAAACCCATCCATTCAAGATACTTTACACAATTAATTATATGAATATCAATATGAAACCCACATGATAGATCCAATCACAAACACATAATGATATAATTTTCAATCATGTGCGGTTCCATCATACCTTTAAAATCAAAATTATATTATGATGAAAAACTATCTCACAAAAACCGGAATAATACTTTTAGTATTCACTCTCAGCATTACAGCCTGGTCTCAGCCCGGATTAATGCTGATAAAAGTGATAGTATCCCCTGACCATAAAGACTGGACCTACAAGGTGAATGAAACTGCGAAATTCACAGTGCAGGTCATAAAGGACGGTAATCTACTCGATAATGCGGTAATAGATTATGAAGCCGGACCAGAAATGATACCCGATCAGAAAAAGGAGGGCATTGTTCTGAAAAACGGAAAAACAGAACTGACAGGAACAATGAAGACCCCGGGGTTTTACAGGGTAAGAGTCTGGGCTGTGGCAGATGGCAAAAGATATGAAGGACTTGCCACAGCGGGATTTGAACCTGAGAAAATCCAGCCAACTGTTAAGGATCCTGTCGATTTTGACTCTTTCTGGACCAATGCAATTGCCGATGCCAGAAAGATAAACCTCGATCCTAAGATCACGCTGATGCCGGAAAGATGCACCAGCGAAGCAAATGTCTATCATATAAGTTTTCAGAACGATGCAATTGGTTCAAGGATATACGGAATACTCGCAATGCCGAAAAAGACAGGTAAATATCCTGCAATTCTCAGGGTCCCCGGAGCCGGTATCAGACCTTATGCAGGTGATCCCAGAACTGCAGCACTGGGATTCATCACACTTGAAATAGGTATTCACGGAATTCCTGTAAACCTTGACCAGCAGGTATATGACAACCTCATGGCCGGGGCACTTTCATCCTACTGGACGGTTAAAATGAATGACAAAAACACTCACTATTATAAAAGGGTATTTCTCGGTTGCGTTAAAGCCGTGGATTTTATATATACTCTCCCCGAATTTGACGGAAACAATATCGGTGTGACCGGCGGAAGCCAGGGTGGAGCTCTGACAATTATCACTGCAGGACTGGACAAGAGAATAAAATATGCAGCAGGACTTTATCCGGCTATGTGTGATGCAACCGGTTACCTGAATAAGAGAGCAGGAGGATGGCCTCATTATTTCAGGACTGAACAGCCAAAACCAAATGAGGTCGAAACAATCGCATATTTCGATGTAGTCAATTTTGCAAGAAGGGTAACAGTTCCAATTTATCTGACATGGGGTTTCAACGACATTACATGCCCACCAACTTCTATGTACTCTGCGTATAATGTCATCACAGCTCCGAAGGAGCTAAAGCTCTGGCTTGAAACCGGCCACTGGACTTTCCCCGAGGAGACTGAAATGCTCAGTAACTGGCTGACAGGAAAGCTGAAAGGAAAATAGAAAGTACTGTCTTAAAAAAGTTGGTGATGTAGAAAAAGTCGAGAATTACACTTTATCTAACTCTGTGGATCTCTTTGTAAACTCTGTGTACCGATAGCTATCGGGACTCTGTGTAACAATTCTTAAGAACTTACACAGAGAGGCACTGAGTTAGAACAGAGTATCACAGAGGGCTTATTCTACTCCACTTTTTATTTCCAACCGGGCCATGAGAAGCTGGTAGCATAATTCGACTCGTTATAAAGCGGCTGACGTATCGGCTTATATATTTTTTCTCCCTTAAAAGGTTTGTCCTGGGTATAGATCCAAATTGATTCAAGGTCCCATACAATCAGTTCATCTCTGGGGTCTCCGGTAAGGTCATGCACCATCCATGCGAGTGAAGGATGACCGTCATCAGGAAACATCACTACTCTCCTTCCCCATCCATCCACAAGTCCACCTTCGGCATGATCGGGAGTAAGGAATATAAATTCAGTGCCGTCACCTCTCCAGTTTACAGGCTGTACCGGCGAACCTGCATGAAACAACTCGAAGTTTGTTATCTCATCACCGGAACTGTTGTATAGTGTTATAAGGCCCGGCTCTCCCCAGAAATTTATGTTGCATAATTCCAGACCCGGAATATCAGGTCTGAACTGTCCGACACCTGGAGTCTGTGCATGACCGACACGATGGTGTTTAACTATTTTACCTTTATCGTCTGTCAGTAATACACCGTCATCGCTACCTCCTATGAATACCATATCGGGTTTCCCTGAAAGAGTGAAATCGCCCACACATACACCATCAGAATGCTCTCCTAATAGTGAATCAAGAGACCATAAAACTTTACCTGAGGGATCAAATTTGGTATAGCCAATATAAACC